>ERZ1106929.479-NODE-479-length-45210-cov-10.091507_pt1 | contig 45210 bp, 66 predicted proteins | sample MGYA00403662_ERZ1106929 | MGnify/ENA primary metagenome ERZ1106929 (study PRJEB35170, sample SAMEA104062442) | human gut metagenome | biome: human gut; feature: human-associated habitat; material: faeces | place: Denmark | collected 2013-02-20 ... | reverse complement strand
GGCTCGTCCAGGACGATGCACCGGGGCTCCATGGCGATGACCCCGGCGATGGCGATGCGCTGCTTCTGGCCGCCGGAGAGGAGGTGGGGGGCGTGCTCCCGGTACTGGTACATGCCCACCGCCTTCAAGGCGTCGTCCACCCGCCGGCGGATCTCCTCCGGGGGCACCCCCAGGTTCTCCGGGGCGAAGGCCACGTCCTCCTCCACCACATTGGCCACGATCTGGTTGTCCGGGTTCTGGAACACCATGCCCACCGTGCGGCGGATGTCCAGCAGCTTGTCCTCGTCGGCGGTGTCCATGCCGTCCACATACACCTTGCCCCCGGTGGGGAGCAGGATGGCGTTCATGTGCTTGGCCAGGGTGGACTTGCCGCTGCCGTTGTGGCCCAGGACGGCCACAAAGGAGCCCTCCTCAATGTCCAGGGTCACGCCGTCCAGCACGATGGGGGCCACCCCCTCGGCGGTGATATAGGAGAAGCGCACGTCCTCCACGTTGATAATCGATTTTTCCATCAAAGTCCCTCATTGTGTAGGGGCGGCCTTTGGCCGCCAGTGGTAACAGTATGGTGATCGGGCGGGCGGCCAAAGGCCGCCCCTACCGGCATGTCCAGCGGCCGGTGGCCCCGCAGGGGAGGACCAGGCCGCTCTCGGTGACGGGCAGGCCCAGCTCGTCGGAGACGGTGTGCCCGCCTAATTTCTTGGAGATCAGGGTCTCCAGGATATAGGTGAGCACCGAGGGGGCCAGGCCGGTGGTGTAGGAGTTCAGGATGATGAACAGGGGCTCTTCGGACAGCACCCCGGAGACCAGCTCCACAAAGGGATACAGGTTCTCCTCCAGCCGCCACACCTCCCCGGAGGGGCCCCGGCCGTAGCTGGGCGGGTCCATGATGATGGCGTCGTACTTGCGGCCCCGGCGGATCTCCCGCTCCACGAACTTGGCGCAGTCGTCCACGATCCAGCGGATGGGCGCGTCAGACAGGCCGGAGGAGGCCGCGTTCTCCCGCGCCCAGCTCACCATGCCCTTGGCCGCGTCCACGTGGCACACGGCGGCTCCCGCCGCTGCGCAGGCCACCGAGGCCGCGCCGGTGTAGGCAAAGAGGTTGAGCACCCGGATGGGCCGCCCGGCGGAACGGATGCGCTCCATGGCGAAGTCCCAGTTGGCCGCCTGCTCTGGAAAGACGCCGGTATGCTTGAAGTTCATGGGCTTGATGTTGAGAGTCAGCCCCTTGTAGCCCAATGTCCAGCGCTGGGGCAGTTCCTTCTTGACCCACTGGCCCCCTCCGGTGGAGGAGCGCTGGTACCGGGCGTCGTGCCTCCGCCATCCGGGATGCCGCCCCTCCGGACGCCAGATGGCCTGAGGATCGGGCCGCACCAACAGATACTTGCCCCAGCGCTCCAGCCGCTCGCCGCCGCCGCAGTCCAGCAGTTCATAGTCCTTCCAGTCACTTGAAATCCACATAATATGATCTTCCCACCATAGTTTTTGTCATAATCATCCTATTATATCATTCCCTACTATACCAGTCAACGAAAAGAAGCGCAAACAGCAGGGGGGCAGACATTACTATTAGGTTACACAAGGTCAATCGACCGAGTGTGACCTAATTTTTTGTCCGTTTGGAGGTGAGGACGTGGCCGACTATGCTTTTAGAACCATCGGGGACCGCCTGGAAATTCAAAGGCTATGGGAACAAGGATACTCCCCGAAAGAGATCGCCGGGACCGTCGGGAAGTCCCTGGACGTGGTTTATACGGAACTTTCCCGGGGCCGGGACGGGACGCGCCTGCCGGACCAGCGCCTGCGGTACAGCGCGGAACTTGCCCAGCGGAAGGTGCAGCAGTCCCTGGAGCGGCGGGGCAGAAAAGCCGGAAAGCCCACCGACGGCAAGGCGGCGGGCCAGTAAGGCCGCCGGAAAGGAGAACCGCATGAAACGGAAGGAAATCAAGTGGCGGCGGGAGGGTCGCGGCACCATGACCGGGCGACAGGACAGGATCATTTTTCGGATCTTCCACCCGCGGGACGCACCGGAGCAGGTCCACACCGTAAGTTGCCACGACACAAGAGACACCGGGAGAACGATCAGCACAGCAGGACACAGGACATTTACCTGGGAGGAGGCCGTGGAGTTCTGCCAAAAGATCGCGGCCGGTGAAATCGACCTGGAGAATATGCGGGCGGAGTTTGCCGCAGAGGACGTGAAAAAGGAGCGGCAAGCGATCCGGCGGGCCGTGGAGGAGGCAAAGAAGTTCCGGGAGCACCTAGAGCGGGCGGGAATTTCATACACCACCCTACTGGAACTGGAGGCGCTACGGGCGAACCTGGGGAGCCTGGGCCACAATGCACTCCTGGGATTTGAGCGTGGGGAGGGCTGGCCGGATGAGACCTAAAGAGAGCGGCGCCGCCCAGGTGGTGGCTTACATACAGGGGAAGGGAGAAAAACCGACCGCGGAGAAGGTGGCGGAGGCCGCCGAAACCATAAAGGCCCTGGCGGATGAACTGGCTGTGATTTGGGCAGAGGCGGCCGCGGCCGTGCGGAACATAGTGGCCACCATGGTGCGGGCGCGTGAAATGGAAAAGGCCATCCGGTGGGCGGAGGTGGCCAACAAACCCCTGGCCTACCGCTACCACCACACCAAGAAAAAGAGGACCCGCAAGAAGTACGCCAAGCGGATCCTGGCCTGGTATCGGGAGGAGGTCCTGTAAGTGCTGCGGCTGACGGCCAACAAAACCAAACTTTACACACTGGTGGCGCATTTTGTGGACAACCTGCCGCCTATGCGGAGCGGGACCGAGTTCATCAAGTACCCGCGTAGCCCGGACTACGCCCTGAACTGGATCACCCCGGAATGGAACACGGCCCACGCCTTTTTCTCCACCTGCATGGGCCGCCCCCTCCTATCCATTGAGATCAAGGACGGGGAAACCGGCAAGACGGTGAGCCGAACCACCCACGCCCTGGACCTACAAGACCTCCGGGAGCGGGGCATGGTGGAGGAGTTCACCACGGCGGCGGAGCGCCGGCGGGTAGAAAGGAGGGCCGACAATGGCGGACTTTCTCCCGCTACCTGATCGGCAGTATTCTGTGATTTACGCGGATCCCCCATGGGAGTACCGCCAGCACGGCGCGACAGCAAAGAGCCGGGGGAACGCGGTGAAACACTACCCCACAATGCCGACGGCGGATATATGCAAATTACCAGTACGCGAAATTTGCGGGGGGGGGCAGCCTGCTTTCTATGGGCAACCTTCCCAAACATTGCCGAGGGGATCAAGGTCCTGGAGGCGTGGGGGTTCCAGTACAAAACGGCCGCTTTCGTGTGGGTCAAGACATACGCCAAGAGCGGGCGGCCATTTTGGGGTATGGGCGCGTACACGCGAGCCAATGCGGAGGTGTGTCTGTTGGGTGTGTCCCCGGGATTTAAGGCTGGGGAGCGGGTCCGTAGTCACCGGGTACACCAGATCATTGAGGCCCCCTTTGAGGGGCACAGCAAAAAGCCAGACGAAACACGGCGGCGGATCGTGGAACTGCTGGGGGACGTGCCACGGCTGGAACTGTTCGCCAGGGACCGCGCCCCAGGGTGGGACGCATGGGGAAATGAGGCCCCGCCAGCGGAATAGGGGGAACCCATGAACGGAAAAACGAGGCGACCGGCCAGGCTGGAGATCGGCCTGGAAGTTGTGCGGACGCCGCAGACCATATTCGAGGAGGAGGCGCACGGGAAAACCATCCGGCGCCCCATGCGGGGCCGTGTGACCTACGTTCACCCGCGGGGGCGGTTCCATGTTGTGGCTTTCGAGGTGTGCGGAAAAACGATAAAAGAAACCTTTCAAGGGGTGGAGGTATAGACCATGGACAGAAAAGCGGAGTTTTTGAAGATCTGGACCGAGCGGGTCAACCGGGAGTATGCAGATAATTTGCTGGGGTGGCTGGAGTATGAGACGGACTTCTTTACGGCCCCGGCCTCTACCAGACACCACGGTGCCTACCCTGGCGGCCTATTGGAACACTCCCTGAACGTGTACCACCGCCTGCGGGCCATCGTGTGCGTGGAAACCTACGGGACCACCACCTCCGACCTGTTGGCGGAGGACGTGGAGGAAACAGTGGCCGTTCTGGCCCTGTTGCATGACGTGTGCAAGGTGAATTGCTACCACGTGGAAACCAAGCGGCGGAAGAACCCGGAAACAGGGCGCTGGGAGGACTTCCAGGGGTATGCCTTCAAGGATCCCCTGCCGCTGGGCCACGGTGAAAAAAGCCTGTTCCTGATCCAGCGGCACATGGACCTGGAAGCAGAGGAGGCCCTGGCCATCCGGTGGCACATGGGGGCCTATGACAACGCGGCCAAAGCGGACCCCCGCGCCCTTTCGGCGGCCATGGCCGCCACCCCGTGGGTATGGCGCCTCCAGGAGGCTGACATGTGCGCGGCCTGGGTGGATGAACGGGAGGCAGCGGAGGAATGAAAAAGAACCTTTGCAAGCCCTGCGCGGTGGAAATCGCCGCCCGGAAGGATCGGGAGGTCCAGCAGTTGCCCGGAAGGTCCGAGAAAATCACCTGCGACAAGTGCGGCCGGCGGCGGTTCGGCCTCCCCTATGAGGTCAAGCGCAAGTTTTTCGCGGGAGGAGGCACCAAAAAGTGAGCCAGAGGAAAGCGAAAGAATACCGTCGGGCAATGGAGCAGTACCAAGGCGTGGCGACAGACGTGGACGACCTGAAACGCCGTATTGGGGCCATGGAGGCCCGCCACCGCCGGGAGGACCGGGACAAGGTGGCAGAAATGTACCGCCGCCGCGCCCTAGCTATGGAACGGGCGGACCTGGAAATGACCAAGGCCGCGGAGAAGGCAGAGAGGGCGCGGAGGGCGGAGCGGCAGCGGAAGAATGAGCGCCGCCGGCAGATCATCCGCCGCCGCAGGATCGCCACCGTGGTATGCCTGGCCGCCCTGCTGGTGGCCCTGGTGTGGGCCGTCGTTATGGCCTGCGCGGCGGAGGGGACCGACAGGCCGGCCGCCTCCACCGCCCCCGTGGCCGTTATCAGGACCCCGGGCGTGGAGGACCAGGCCGCCGGAGAGGACCCGCTGGAGGCAGAGAACATTGAGGCCGCCCTGCTGGAACAGGGGTATTTTTCGGACGCCATCCCCCTACCCTATGACCTCCAGGACATAATGCGGACGGCCTGCAAGGAATACGGGTGCCCCTATCCCCTGGCCCTGGCCGTGGCGGAGGTGGAAAGCAACTTCGACGCGGCGGCCGTGGGCGCCGTGGGTGAGGTGGGGATCATGCAGTTAAACCCGGGGCCGCAGAACACCTACTGGGTAAATCTGGAGGCCGAAACCGGGAAGGACCCAACCGACACGGCCGGGAACATCGTCTGCGGGGTGTACCTGCTGGGGACCCACCTGGCAAACTATGAGGACACGGAAAAGGCCCTCATGGCCTACAACATGGGACCGGGAGGGGCGACGCAGGCATGGAAGGCCGGGACCACCTCCACCGGCTACACCGCCAAAGTCATGGAGGCCGCGGACCGATGGGCGGCGGTAGTAGGATGAAACCGTTTAACTTTAACGAGGACAGCCGGGCGCAAACAAGAAGGGCCGCCGAGGAGCGATCCAGGATCCACCGCTGGCAGGTCCCTGGCCGCTCCAGGGTGGTACACCCGGCCCACGGGGCCGTCGTGGTGCCACACACCTCCAACCTGGGCGCGATTATGAACGCGGCGGAGGTGTGGCGGTGCGACTGGGTGACGATCCTGGACGCGGAGGTGTGGGCCGCCGATCCGTCGGAGCCGGTGGCCGAAATGCCGATACATTATAAATAAGGAGGGCAGACTGGTGATCATCGAGGAAAAGGGCCTGGTAAAGGCCATCAAAATCGCATACCGCCACGGCGGGTACACCGTCCTGAACCAGGACGGGGAGGTCACGATCTACACGGAAGGCTGGTTCGTGCGGTGCCTGTGGCCGAAACTGCCCCGCAAGGCGCTGGCCACCATCGTGGAACACATAGGAATGATCCCGGACGACGGCGAGGCCGTGGCCATTGAGAAGGACGACCAGCCCCAGGCCATCATGGCCGGGATTGTGAGCGACGACGTGGACGGGTGGATGGGCGGAGAGGTGGCCAGCATGGCCTCCTATGTCCCCGTTACCTTCCGGGGGTATCAATTATTCCAGGAGGTGAGCGGCCGTCAGGCGTATGGCGTGGATCCCACGGCCCTGGCCATCATCGAACGGGCCACGGCAGAAATGGGGACGGCCGCAATTTCTGGTAGCCATGCGCTGGCCTGGAGCCACGACGGGGAAACCGTCATGCTGGAGGCGATCCGAAAAACCACCTGGGCGTGGGAGTGGGAGCGGACCGTGTGGGAGGCTATGGAGAGCGTGGACCTGCACAAGAGGGAGGGCTGACCGTGACGGAGTTCGAGAAGATCACCGCCTCCCCTGCCGTCCTGGGCGCTTTCCTGGGTTCCCTCCCCTGCCTGGAAGGTCCGTGGGACGACGCCTTTCACCGGGAGTTCTGCGACAAGTGCGCGGCGGAGGAGTGCGACGCCTGCCCCCATGAGGTAGAGCGGAACAGCCCGACGTGGTGGCTGGGTCTGATCCACACGGGATCCGGGCCGGTGAGGACCAAGAGCCGGAACCCATATCTGCAACAGGCCGCCGACCTCCGCCTGGAGGCCATGCACCAGCGGGTCCGTTTTGGCCGTGACCTTCTGGCCAAGGAACTGGAGGAGGCCGCGACCACCATTGAGGACATGGCAAAACTGCTGGAGGCAAAAGAGGATGAAAAAGGTTGAAATGGACCGCGTGACCCTCTATCAAGGGGACTGCATGAACACCATGGCACAGATCGCGGACGGTTCCGTGGACGGCTTGATCATTGATCCGCCATACTCCAGCGGCGGGACGTTCTCCACACAGCGGAAAGCGGAGAGCGGAAAAAAGTATTTAGACACGGGAGGCGCCAAGCAGACGGAACTGCCGTCTTTCAGCGGCGACAACATGGACATGCGCAGTTTTACCATGTTCATGCGGGCCGTCCTATTCGAGGGGCGGCAGAAAACCAAGGAAAGCGGCGTCTGCTGTGTGTTTATAGACTTCCGCAACCTGCCGGCGGTGGCGGACGCCATGCAAATGGCCGGGTGGACCTGGCGGGGGATTGCCGTATGGGACAAATTAAATTCAAGGCCACAAAAAGGCCGGTTCAAAAATCAATGTGAGTACATCGTGTGGGGGAGCAATGGGGCCATGCCGCCGGATCGGGGCGTCCCTGTCCTGGATGGGGTTTTCCGGTTCCAGAATGTCCCAACCGCAAGAGCACACCACCAGACAGAAAAGCCCATAGGACTGATGGAAAAGGTGGTTGAGATCGTCCCGCCGGGCGGGACGGTGCTGGACTGTTTTATGGGGTCCGGGTCCACGGGCGTGGCATGTGTTAGGACGGGCCGCCGGTTTATCGGAATTGAACTGAACGAATTTTATTTTGAAACCGCCGCCAGACGGATCGAGGAGGAAGCGAGCCAGGAAACCCTGTTTTGCGGGGGGGGGGCACCCTGATAACAATACTGATATTTTCGGCCGCGACGCCTAAAGGGCGCGTGAAATAAAAGGAGGAAACCACCATGAAGATCAGACACACCATCGAAAATGAAAGCACCTGGGAGAAGTTGAAAGCGGCCGTTGTGGCCGGGACGGCGGGGGCGCTGATCCAGCCGTTTAACGAAATCGACTTGACCATGGAAAATGGAGAGGCCATCACCGTCGTGGCGGCCGCGCACCTCTCCGCGGCGGAGGGCAAGCCCGCTGGCCTGCGCTTTGTGTTCAAGGACTGCCTGGCGGAGCCGCACCCGATGAACAAGACCTGGACGAACCGGGGCGGGTATCGGGCCAGCGAGGGGCGCCGTCACCTGCTGGAGGACGTACTGCCCCTCCTCCCTGCTGACCTCCGGGCTGTGATCAGGCCAAGGAAGATCACCGAGATCACGGAGGGGAAAACCCTGGTTTATGAGGACCCCCTGTGGTTGCCCTCCGAAACGGACGTTTTCGGCCGGGGCCATGAGAGCCTGCAGAACGGCGTGGCGGATGGGCCGGACGACTTCCAACTGCCCATTTTCCTGACGGAGCGGGACCGCGTAAAGCAACGGGAGGGGTTCGGCACCACGCCCTGGGCGCTCCGGTCCGTCCATGCGGGCTATACGGCCGGTTTCTGCCGTGTCGACTCCAACGGCAACCCGAGCCACGACTCCGCGGACGGTTCCTGGGCCGTGGCCCCCGGCTTTGACCTCTAATCAGAAAATCCGCAATTATCCGGCCGCGAAAGCGGCGGGAAGGAGGCAACCATGGACGTGACCGTGACCATGACGGCGGAGGAATTTCTGGAGTTCATGGCCTGGAGAAAAGACAAGAACCATTACAGATCGGAAATGGACACATGGAACAGAAAGTGGAAAATGCTGGCGAATAAAGCCTGCTGGGCCATAGAGGCAGACCAGAAACGGCCCGGAAAGGTCAAGATCGTGGACCAGGAACACGCGGCGGAACTGCTGGAACTGGCCAACGACTACCTATCATAAAGAGAAAGCCACCTGCGCCCGGTGCTGACAACACGGCGCAGGTGGCAATATAAGCGACGGAGAAACCGTCCTGGATACCTATATTATATCAGTTTTCCAGGCGGTTCGCAACAAGAAAAAATCAACGGGGCCGCGGCCCCGTGAGCGCCGGTAAGAGGCATTAGTAAAGTGACCAGCACCCGTAAAGGAGGGGGCACCATGCCATACGTACACAGGATGGTGCAGGCTGGCCGGACCGTCGAACACAGGAAAATGCAATCCTTCCGGGTCCACACCAAGGGGGTCAAGCGCGGCCCCAATAAGGGGACAACTACGGAAAAGCAAGCCCGGATCAACGAGCGGGTGGCAGAAGAACACCTGCGCTGGGACCTGAACGCCAACTTTGACCACCGGGACCTCCACGCTGTCCTCCACTACTACGACAAGGACACAACCTTTGAGGAGATCCTGGCCCACAAGGCCGCTTTCCTGGCCAACCTTCGGAAAGCCTGCCGAAAGCGTGGGATCCAGTACAGGGCGGTGGTGGTGATCGAAACCAAGCGCATGACCAACCCACACATACACGTGGTGATCAGCCGCATGGACCCGGAGATCATCACCGAGGCATGGGAGAACGTCCCAAGGGGCGGCGGGGGTATCAGTTTCAAACCCCTGGACCGCCGGGGAAACCATGCAAAACTGGCGGCCTACCTGATGAAGGAAAGCCGCTCCACCATGGAGAAGTACCGGGAGATCGGGAAACGGGGAAAGCGGTACAGCAAGACCCAAAACATGGACAAGCCGGTGATCACCTACAAGGTGGTTTCCTCCTCCTCCTGGAGGAAGGAGCCAAAAGCACGAAAGGGCGCGGTGCTGTATAAGTTCGACGACGGAGCGACCTGCAGGACCGGGTGGCACGAAATGACGGGCTACCCGTACCAGGAATATTTCGAGGTTTTCAACGAATAGGAGGCAAGCCGATGAAAGTTTACATAGCCGGAAAGATCACCGGGGATCGGCGGTATCGGGCAAAGTTCCGGGAGGCCGCCAAGGCCCTGGAGGAGGCGGGCCATGTGGTCCCGAACCCGGCCACGCTGCCGGACGGCCTGACCGACGGGGACTATATGCGGATCTGCATGGCCATGGTGGACGCGGCGGACCTGGCCGTGTTCCTGCCGGACTACCGGGAGAGCCGGGGTGCCATGGTGGAATGGGCGTACTGCCAGAGGATCGGGAAGGACTGCGCCATGTATCTGGATATGGCAGGAGGGAGAACACAGTGAAAGACTTTGCGGAGGCATACAGAGAGGCCCATGCAAAAGCACGGGAATACATGGGAGCGAAACGGGCCGGATGGGCGGAGCCTGGAAAGAGGACGCGGGACAACCACGCGATCCTGGTTCCACGCCGGGAGGCTGTGGCTATGGCGGACGAACTGGCCACGGCTGTGTACGCAAAGGAAGTTTATTTGACCTGGGCGCTGAACCTGCAAGGGTTCATGGTACAACTGGCGACTGGTGAGCATGACGCCATGACGTGCCCGGAGTGTAACCGCGTTTTCCGCGCCGGATGGATGAACGGGCGGTGCCCGTATTGCGAGGCAGAACAGGCGGCCAGCAGGTACGTGGATGGAATGAGAGAGGCGGCGAGGGAATGAGCGGGGCGCAGATCAACCTCCTGGAGGAGATCATTGTGGACAACTTCGCCGGCGGCGGCGGGGCCTCCACGGGGATCGAACTAGCCACCGGCCGCCCCGTGACCATAGCCATCAACCACGATCCGGACGCCATACTCATGCACAAGACAAACCACCCATTTACGGAGCATTACCAAGCCAGCGTGTGGGACGTGGACCCCCGCGAGGTGTGCCAGGGCCGGCCGGTGGGGCTGCTGTGGGCCTCCCCTGACTGCAAGCATTTTTCCAAGGCCAAGGGAGGACAGCCGGTAGACAAGAATATCAGGGGCCTGGCCTGGATCGTCCTGCGGTGGGCCGGGACCGTGGCGCCCAGGGTGATCATGCTGGAGAACGTGGAGGAGTTCCAGACCTGGGGACCCGTCCGAAAGGGCCGCCCGGTGAAGTCAAAGGCAGGACAGACGTTCCGCCAGTGGCTTTCCCAACTGGAGGCCCTGGGCTATGCCGTGGAATGGCGGGAACTGGTGGCGGCTGACTACGGAGCGCCCACCACGCGAAAGCGGTTCTTCCTGATCGCCCGCTGTGACGGGACGCCCATTGTGTGGCCGGAACCGACCCACGCGCCGGCGGGCAGCCCGGAGGTGCTGGAGGGAAAGAAAAAGCCGTGGAGGAGCGCGGCGGAGGTCATAGACTGGAGCCTGCCCTGCCCTTCTATCTTCGACACGCGGGAGGCCATCCGGGAGAAATACGGGCTTTCCGCCCAGCGCCCCCTCCGCCCCAATACCATGCGGCGGGTGATCCGTGGGGTGGACAAGTTCTCCATCAAAGCGCCGGACCCGTTCCTGGTGGTGCTGAACCATGCCGGGGAGTTCCGGGGGCAGTTACCGGCGGAACCTCTCCAGACCATTACGGCAAAGCACGGCTATGGCGTGGCCTACCCCGTCATAGCCCCGCTGACCATGCACAACAACGAGAACGCCACGGGGACCAAGATCACCGAGCCGGTGAACACGATCACAAGCAGCGGAGCGGGCGGCCATCAAATGGTGATCACCCCGACACTGACGGCCATAGGACAAACCGGAGGAGGTGAGCGGGGGAGAAAAATCACGGAGCCGACGCACACCCAGGTTTCAAAGGCGGAGGAGTGCGTGGTGGCGCCGGCCCTGATCCAGTACCACACAGAGCAAACCGAGAGAGTACGGGGACAGGGAGTGGCGGACCCGCTTATGACCATTGACGCCTCCAACCGTTACGGCCTGGCGGCGGCCAGCCTGGTCAAATACTACGGGAGCGACCAGCATGGCCAGAGCGCCGGGGATCCGCTCCACACCGTTACCGCAAAAGACCGGGAGGGCGTCCTGGCGGCGAACCTGGCCAAGTTCTACGGCGGAGCATATACCGGGGAGGGTGCCAGAATGTCCGAACCGCTCCACACCGTCACGGCCGTGGACCACAACGCCCTGACGGCCACCCACCTGGTCAAAATGAAGGGGACCAACCTGGGCGGCCCCATGTCGGAGCCGGTGCAGACCATCACCGCCGGCGGCGGCCACTTCGGCGTCGTCACCACTGTGGTGGCCAGAGCGGAGCGGGACGCGGATCTGAAACACTGGCCGGAGATCCGGGACCTGCTGAACACCTACTGCGGGTATCACCTGGGGCCGGAGGACGTGATCCTGTTCGAGATCGGCGGAACGGCCTATTTTATGGCGGACATAGGATTGCGTATGCTGACACCCCGGGAATTGTATATGGCCAATGGGTTCCCGCGGGACTACAAGATCGAGCGGGACTATACCGGGCGGGAGTACCCAAAAACCAAACAGGTGGCACGGTGCGGGAACGCGGTTCCCCCTCCCTTCGCCACGGCCCTGGTGCGGGCCAACCTGCCGGAGTGGTGCGGCGAGGCGATCACCACCATGGAGGAACTGGAAAAGGCGGTGGCGGTATAGCCGCCGGAAAGGAACGGAGGAAAATATGGGCGTTATCGGGATCGGAGTGGGCGACGCCATTATGGGGCGGACCCGCCGGGATGAAAATGGGAACATCATGGAGCAATCGGCGGCCAGGTGGGACGCGAACCCCGCCGGCGGTTCGGTGGCGATCTGGCCAATGGACCCGGAGAAGATGGAACCGAGCGGGCCGGCGGAAGTGTACGGGGACTGGGACGCGGCCAGGTATCTGGCCAGAGTGGTGGACCTGATCCACCCTAACAGGCAGATCAACATACCGGACCTGGAGGCCATGATCCGGGCCGCAGCCAAGGACGGGGTGGACATTTGCACCTACTGCCCGGACTACAACTGCCGGGACTGTATCGTGAACGAGTGGAAGGAGGACGCAGACGATGAACAAGACGAAAATTGACTGGGCGGAAATGTCGTGGAACCCCGTTACTGGGTGCCGCCACGGGTGCCCGTACTGCTACGCCAGACGCACCGCGCACCGTTTTGACGCGGGAATGGAGGACAGCGCCGCCGTGGGCGGCCTCCACGTCCTGGAAAGCAAGATCAAGGCCACGCCATACCCCTATGGGTTCGAGCCTACCATGCACCGCTACCGGCTGAACCAGCCGGAGCGCCAGGAGGAGCCGCAGACCGTCTTTGTGTGTTCCATGGCGGACCTGTTTGGCCGCTGGGTGCCAACCTCCTGGATCGTGGAGGTCCTGGACGCCTGCCAGCGCGCCCCGCAGCACCGATACCTGTTTTTGACGAAAAACCCGGCCAGATACCTGGAACTGGACCAGGTGGCCATCCTTCCACATGCGGAAAATTTCTGGTATGGGTCCACGGTGGCCAATGAGGACGCGGCCGCCGCCTACCCAATGCCCTGGGCGAATATCAACACGTTCTGGAGCATGGAACCGCTGCTGGGGCCGGTGGACATGAACGCGGCGGAGGGCCTGCCCCAGTGGGTGATCCTGGGGGCTGAAACCGGGAACCGCCGGGACAAGGTGGTGCCGCGCCGGGAGTGGGTGGACCAGATCGCGGCCTTCTGCGCAGAGAACGAGATCCCCGTTTTCTACAAAGACAACCTGCGGGCCTACTTCCCGGACCTTCCGGCCTCTGCCCTCCCCTGGAGCGACCAGGAGGGAGCGACGACTGAGTGGGCCGCCCATTTCATGGACCGTTTTAGAAAGCAGGTGTGAGCCGTGGAGAAAATCGAAATCGGGTACACCGTGGAAAAAGAGCGGTGGCTGGAGGCGGCGGAAAATCTGCATGAGTTCGGCCGGATCATGGCGCAAAATCTGCGGGGCATGAACCGGGACGGGCGCGGACAGGAGGACGCGGACGATCTCATGGCGGATATTCTCCTGGCCTGTACGGCGATAGGCTATGTGGCGGAGTTCGCCGTGGACAAATGCCGGTTTATCCCCGTGCAAGGAAATGAAAGCGAAAGGGGGGCTGATCGTGCGGGCGGTGCTTATGAGCATGAAACCGGAATGGTGGGAGAAGATCCTGGCCGGAGAGAAGGACCTGGAGATTAGAAAGACAGCCCCGCAGGGTGGAGCGGGAGAGCCTGACCCGTGGCCCCTGCTGGTCCTGGTATATGTGAGCGGGACGGGAGCGGTGCAGGGGAAATTCTCTTGCCCTGGATACATAAAAACCAACCTGCTGACCGGACTGAATAAACGGTCCTGTGTACCACTGGCCGATCTGGTGGACTATGCCGGAGGACCCGGGAAAAGTGTGTGCGCGTGGGTTGTGAAAAAACCAGAGAAATTCGACACGCCCAGCCAACTGGCGGAGTTTGGAATGACGCACCCGCCGATGTCCTGGCAGTACATTGAGATACCGGAAACGGAGGAATAAGACGTGAAAGAATATCTGCGGGCGGTAGGATACGCCATGATCACCATTGTGGCGGTGCTTTTTGGAATGGGGCTGGCGGAGTTCGGGTATCTGACGGCGGCCGTGTATTTTGGGCTGACAAAGGGGCAAACAGCGGCGGCAATCCTGGGGATCTCCCTGGTGGCCGGAGCCGTTAAGACGGCCAGAGAGCGGCGGAGGCAGCGGAGCCGTTGCGAGGCCATGGAAAAGGCCATCCAACTATGGGAGGCCAATATGGCAAGGCAGGAATACGAGTTGCCGGAAAGTGAGTGGAAACGCCTTCGCCCCTTTTACGTCGTGGCCATCCAGGCAATGAAGAACGAGCGGGACCGGGCCGGACGGCGCGGAGGCAGGAAAAAAGAGCCGGACGGCGGAGGGGAATAAAATGGCCATCAACCTTTCGGACCTGCCGCCAAAGTATCAGGTCCAGGCCATGGAAAAGTACATGAAACAGCAGACGCGGCGGGGGCGTATGCCCTCCGCCGCCGCTGTGCAGGATCCCGGAAAGGAAAACAAGTACCACAACACCCCAACCACACGGGTGACGCCATCCGGGGCGGTTCTCCACTTCGATAGCCAAAAGGAGGCCCGCCGGTATGACTTCCTGATCGAGCGGGTACGCCGCGGGGAAATCGGGGATCTGCGCCTGCAGGTGGACTTCACGCTCCAGGAGGCATACACGGACGCGGAAGGCCGCAGAGTGCGGGCCATTCGCTACAAGGCCGATTTTACATACAGGGAGCGGGACGGGGGCCTGGTGGTGGAGGACGTGAAAAGCCGCCCAACCAGGACCAAGGAATACAGCATAAAGAAAAAAATGCTAAAGGACCGTTTTGGAATTGACATAACCGAGGTGTAACCATGAGCGTGACAAGGGGCAAAAACCCGGAGCGGGAGGCCGTCAAAGAGTACCTGCAACAGTACCACGACGCCAAAACGAAAAAGAGGATACTTGAGGAGCGCCACCGCACCCTTTCCGCAGACCTGCGGGATCCGGGCGTGGGGTCCGCATACAGGACCATGCCGACCGGGAAAAAGCAGGCCAGAGAAGGCGGGGCCGTGTCCCTTGTCTACCGGATCGCGGAGGTGGAGGACAGGATCGCCAAGCAGCGGGACGCCATGGCCAAAGCCGTCCTGCACGTTATGGACATGATCGACCTATTGCCGCAGAACTCCACGGAGCGCACGGTGGTGGAAATGCGGCACATTGACTGCAAGCCATGGGATCAGATCGCCCGTGAAATCTACATGAGCAGGTCCGCCGTGTTCAACTACTACAACGCCGCCCTGGATAGACTGCTGGAGTTCAAACACACAAGGAAACTGCTGGATGATTTTCAGGAGGAAAATAAAAGGCTGTGACCTGAAAAGTGTGGACGCTTTTGGACTGTCTGATGTGATATATTGATACCATGGAAATCGGGAGGGCCACCAGGGAAATACCTGGCGGCCCTCCCCTTTCCATACCCAGGCCGGGCGGAGCATAGGCGCGGGGGCTTTCCTCCTTTCACCCCGTAGCGTCCACACTGGTACTGCGGACGTAGCCCGGCAACAACCCAGCCGGGGGCGCTACTGCCGAGGGCGCCCCCGGCCTCCCAAAATCAGACGCCCCCTGTTTGGGTCCTTCCTGGGGGCCGCAACCATGCGGGGCGCGGAAGGCCCGGTATTTTTCTCCAGAAAAACCCTTGAAAAATGGGCCGTTACGTTACGCATTGACGGAGCGGGACGGGGGAACCCGGAACCACCCACCCCCTAAAGGGGGTGAGGCCGGAAAAATCAACGAGGAAACGAGGCTGAAAAAACGAAATCCACCACCAGGCGGAAAGCGAAACCGGCGGAGCCATCCGGCCGGAGGCGGAAAAGGGGGTGCTGCAGGTGGCTGGAACAGGTAAAAAAGCGGCGCCCAAAAAGTCCACGACGCCGGCGGTGCTGACCGGAACGGTGCCAGAGTGGGCCAATTCCACCGCAATCGCCCAACTGCTGGGAAAAACCACGCGGAGGGTCCAGCAGTTGACCCAGGACGGAGTTCTGAAAACCGAGGTCCCGCCCGGCGGCGGGGTCAGGAAATACCGGACCTGTGAAACAGTCCAACGGTATATTGAGCATGTGGAGCGGAAAGCCCAGGAGATCGGAGAGGGCGGACGCCTGGCGGAACTGAACCTGAAAAAACTGGAGGCGGAAGTGGCCCTGAAAGAGAGCCAGGGCAGCCTGCACCGTCTGAAAACCGCCATAGCAGAAGGGAAGTACCTGCCGGCGGAACAGGCCACCGAGGAACTGGCGGAGTTTATGGCCGCCTTTCAAAAGTTCGCCATGACGATCCCGGCCCGCATGGCCGGGGCCATGGCCGGGTATGCGGACGCCATCACGATCCGCAACGCGCAAAAGGCCATCCGCAAGGAACTGGAAACCATGCTGACGGCCTACGTGGACGCCATGCAGGCGGAGGACCCGCCGGAGGCCGCGCCGTGAGGAAGTACCGTGTAAAGCCCTACAAGGTGCCCCGGTGGATGGTGCCGGCCATTGAGATCCTGCGGCCCAGGGAGAGGGTGAGCGTATCCGTATGGGCGGAGCGGAACCGGGTTCTGCCAAGCGGGAACGCCATACCGGGGCCGTGGCGGAACAGCGTCACACCCTACCTGGTGGAGATCATGGACGCCTTTTCCGACGACACCACGGAAAAGATTATCTTTGTCAAGCCCACCCAGGTGGGCGGCACCTCCGCCATGGAGAACGCCCTGGGGAGCCTGATCGACCAGGAGCCGGCGCCCACGATGGTGGTATATCCATCAGACGCCCTAGCGGAGCGCACGGTGGAGGCGAAACTGGAGCCAATGATCCGCCAGTGTAAGGCCCTGGCGGAGAAGTACCGAGAGCATGAGAGTAAGCGCCTGGAATTGAAATTTCAGGGAATGACCGTTTACCTGACCGGGGCAAACAGCGCGGCGGACCTCTCCTCCACGAACATACGAAACCTGTTTCTGGATGAAGTGGACAAATTCCCGGGGGCGACCAAGAAAGAGGCTGACCCCGTATCCCTGGCCATCGAGCGCACAAAGACCTATTTCAACCGAAAAATCTTTCTGGCCTCCACCCCGACCCTGAAAACCGGGCCGATCTGGAAAGCCAAGGAGGAGGCGGACGCGGAAAAACACTACTTTGTGCCGTGTCCCCATTGTGGGGAGTTTATCGAACTGAAATTCGCACAGATCAAGTGGCCCAGCAAGGACGACGTACCGGACCAGGCGGAGCGGGCCGAAATGGCCACCTACGTGTGCCAGGCGTGTGGGTGTATCATCACCGACCGGGACAAGGCGGCCATGCTCCAGGCGGGCCGGTGGCAGAACGTCCGCCAGAACACGGCAACGCCCAAAAGCGTGGCCTACTGGATGAATACCCTGTATTCCCCCTTTACCAGATTTTCCGACATAGCCCGGGAGTTCATGCGGGCCAAGGACGACCCGGAATTGCTCCACAACTTCGTCAATTCATGGCTGGCGGAGCCGTGGGAGGATACCAAACTGAAAACCAACGCCGAAACGGTCATGGAGCGGCAGACGGAGATCCCGGCCTGGTCCCTCCCGGCGTGGACAAAACTGCTGACCGGCGGGATTGACGTGCAGGAAAATTGCCTGTACTGGACGATCCGGGCCTGGGGCGATTTTATGACCTCCCAAAACGTGGCCCATGGCCAGGCCCTTTCCATGGCGGAAGTGGAACGGATCATGAATACCGAGTTTTCCCTGCCGGACGGCGGAAAGGTCATGGTGGACCTGGCCCTGATGGACAGCGGCGACCAGACCGACGCGGTGTATGAGTTCTGCACCATGAACATGGACTGGGTGCGGCCCTGTAAGGGCGTCCCGTCCCTCCAGGGCCATTACAAGATCTCCACCGTGGACAAGGCCGGGAGCCGGGCCAATGGTATGCAACTGGTCCTTGTGGACGGCGGCAAGTACAAGGACATGATCGCGGGCCGAATGAGGCGGCCAAACGGGAACGGATCCTGGATGGTACACAAAGACTGCGATCTGGAGTATGCGGAGCAGGTCACGGCGGAGCATAAGATCACCGAGCGGGCCGGCGGAAAAGAGGTCCAGCGGTGGGTGCTGAAATCCTCCCACGCGGACAACCACTATCTGGACTGCGAGGTGTACGCGGCGGCGGCTGCTGACGTGCTGGAGGTCCGGTCCCTGTTCCTGAAAAACCAGGACCAGGCGGCGGCCCAGCCGAAACCGGAACAGCCAAAGCCGCAGCCGAAACCGGAAGAAAACTGGATCCAGCAGAATGAAAACTGGTTCTGACAGGAGGCAACCATGGAACTGGAAAACACGACAGCGGCCCCGGCGGAACTGCTGGAACAGGTCAACAAGGCGATCACCACCGTGCTGGTGGGCGGGCAGTCCTACAAGATCGGGAGCCGGTCCCTGACAAGAGCGGATCTGTCCATGTTGAAAACCCTCCGGGACGACCTGGAGGCGCAACTGGCGGCCGACGAAAGCGGCCCCCTGCTGGGGCGGACCTATATGGCATTTTTCGAGGGGAGGTAAAGCGTGAATTTTATTGACAGCGTGATCGCCGCCGTATCGCCCCGAAAAGCGTATGAGCGGGAGGCATGGCGGCAAGGGCTGGAGGCAATCCGAGGGTATGACGCGGCCGGGTTCGGCCGGATCAACGCCGGGTGGAGGGTCCACAACGAGAGCGCGGAAACCACCGACCGGCACAGCCGGGACGTGATACGTGCCCGCGCCCGGGACCTGGAACGAAACAGCGATATTGCCCAGGCCGTGGTCCTGGCCTACAAGCGAAACGTGGTGGGCAAGGGCTACACCCTGCGGGCCAAAACCAGGGACGATAAACTAAACCGGGAAATAGAAACCATTTGGCGCCGCTGGTGCAAGGCCAGAAATTGCGACGTGACCGGGGAACAGTCCTTCACGCAGATCCTACGCATGGCGGAGGAGCGAAAGAGGATAGACGGCGGGATCCTGTTCCTGTTCCGCCACACCCCCGGCGGCCTGGTGCCGTTCAAACTGCAAGCCATTGAGGTGGACGAACTGGACCTGTCACAGACCGAGCCGCGGCACCGAGGAAACCGAGTTGTGGGCGGGATTGAATATAACACCTGGCGGCGGCCGGTGGGATACTGGATCCAGCAATATGACATTGAAGGCTGGCGCCTGCTGGACCCGGTGTATATCGACGCAAAGGACGCCTATTTCCTGAAAACAAAGCACCGCCCCAGCCAGATCCGGGAAATGTCGGACATGGCCCCCACAATCACCAGGGTGCGGGACGTGAACGAGTTTATAAACGCGGTATCCGTCAAGGAGCGGATCGCGGCCTGCCTGGCGGTGCTGATCAAAAAGACCATACCAACGGGGACCGGCCTGGGGCGGTCCGGGGTCCGGGGGCCGGACGGCCGGGTGGACTACTCCGGGAAGAAACTGGGGCCTGGTATGATCATGGAAATGGGCGCCGGAGACGAAGCCCAGGTGGTGGACCCGAAGGGGGCGGCGACAGACGCCACGGCCTTCCTGAAAACCCAGCAAGGGCTGATCGGGGCGGGCCAGGGGTTGAGTTATGAGGCAGTTTCCCGCGATATGAGTGGGGCCACCTACTCCTCCGCCCGTCAAAACGCAATCGAGGACGAAGATACCTATGCGGAGGACGTGGAACTGCTGACGGCCTTCATGTCCGAGGTGTACGAGCAATTTATAATTTCCTGCTATCTATCCGGGGTGATCGACTTCCCCGGTTTTTGGGATAGGAAGGCGGAGTACATGGCCCACGCCTGGGTGAAGTCCCCGAAAAAGTGGATCGACCCGGCGAAGGAAAGCACCGCCGACAAAACGGCCATGCAATCGGGGCAAAAGACCTTCCAGGACGTTTGCGCCGAGCGCGGCAAGGACTGGCGCCAGGCCATCGACGAAACCGCGGAGGTCCTGGAGTACGGCCGGGAAAAAGGAATTGAGATGGGGGGTGTAATTTTTGGGACCGGAACAGCAGCACAGCAGAACGCCGGCGGGCAACCGCCCCAGGGATAAGGACCACGGCACCAGGAGCATGGGGCAGGTCCTAACCCGGGAGGACGAAGGACAGGAGAGCCGCCGCCGTACGATCAGTTTTTCCAGTGAGGAGCCATACCGGCGCTGGTTCGGCATGGAGATCCTGGACCACGGGGAGAACGCGGTGGACCTGGAGCGCCTGAACAGCGTGGGCGTCCTCCTGTTCAACCACAACACCGACCGGGTGGTGGGCAAGGTGATCCGCGCATGGGTGGAAAACCACCGGGGAATGGCGGAAGTGGAGTTCGACACGGACGACGACGCCGAAAAAATCTTCGGGAAAGTGAAATCCGGCACACTGAAAACCACGTCCGTGCGGTACAGCGTGGACGCCTGGGAGGAAGTAGTGGCCGGGAAACAGTCCGCAGATGGACGGTTTACCGGGCCTTGCCAGATCGCCCGGCGGTGGACCCCCATGGAAGTATCCATTGTATCCGTGCCGGCGGATCCCACGGTGGGCGTGGGCCGAGCCGACGAAGGCAGATCCGCCCCCCTGTCCGTGTATGAACGGCAGATCCAAGCAAACAGAAATCTGATCAACAACAGGAGGTAAGAAAAACCATGAACGAACTGCAGAAAGCCCTTGCCCGCCAGCAGGAACTTGTGACCCTGGCCCGCAACGAGGGCCGGGAACTGACTGCCGAGGAGCAGGCCGAGTTTGACCGTTGCCAGACCGTGATCGACGCCGAGGGCGGCCAGCCTGCCGGAGGTGAGCGCGGTGCCGAGGGCGGCCAGCATACTGGCGGTGAGCGCGGTGCCGAGGGTGGCCAGGCAGGCACCCCCCAGGGCAACGTGAACGACACCCAGCGGGCCATCCAGGCAGAGCGGCAGCGCACCGCCGACATTATGGCACTTTGCCGCCAGACCGGAATGGACCCGGTAGAGTATATCCGAACTGGCGCCAGCATGGACACCGTGCGGGCGGCGGCCGTGGACTTCCTGATCAAGCATAATGGCCCCGTGGGCGCCAGAATGTCCGAGGACGGGGAGCGGGACAACTTCCGCCAGGCGGCCACGGACGCCCTGCTGTTGCGCAGCGGGATCGAGGTGGAGCGGCCCGCGGACGACGCGGAGCAAATGCGGGGCCTGTCCCTGCGGGATCTGGCCATTGAGTGCATGGCCCGGGAGGGCCTGGGCACCACGGCCTCCCTCCTTCGCATGTCCAAGGATGACCTGTGGAACATGGCACAGCGCCAGTTTTTCAACCCCACGGCGGCCTTCCCTGCGATCCTGGACAACACGATCCGCAAGGCCATCGTACAGAGATACCAGGCCGTGCCCACCACGTTCCAGGTGTGGACCACCAAGGGCAGCGTAAGCGACTTTAAGCCAACCAAGGACCATGAGTATCTGGCCGGCGGCGCCGGTGAGTTCCTGCCTGTGGGTGAGGGCGGCGAACTGAAACACGACACCCCCAAGACGGACCTTCTGCCCCAGCGCAAGGTGGGCACCTATGGGCGCCAGTTCTCCATGACCCGTGAGGCGTTTATCAACGACGACGTGGGTTTCATCACGCAGGTGCCCGGCATGTACGCGGCGGCGGCCAAGCGGACGATCAACAAGCAGGTGTATTCCATCCTCTACAACAACCCCGCTATTTTCGACGGTGTGGCCCTGTTCGACAACGCGCACAGCAACCTGATCGCTACCGGCGCGGCCCCCTCTATTGAAACCCTCCAGGCCATTATGCTGAAACTGCTGAACCAGACTGACCCCTTCGGGGAAAGCATTATGGTACAGCCCCGATATATCATCGTGCCCGTGGGGTATGGGTTCCTTATGTCGCAGATCCTGGAAACCGCGCAGATCGACGTGGACGGGATTGGCAGCCACACCGCAAACGCCCTGTATCAGTACAGAAACCGCTTGCAGGTGGTGGAGGAAGGAACCCTGAACGCCCTGGCAGGCAAGAGCGCAGCCCCCTGGTTCGTGGTGGGTGACAAATCCTATGCCAGGTCCATCCAGGTGGATTACCTGAACGGCCAGGAGGTCCCGACCATTCGCCGTATGGAGGTGGCCGGACAACTGGGCTATGTGTGGGACATTTGGCTGGACTGGGGTATCACCGCCGTGGACTTCCGCGGCATTGCCAAGAACCCCGGAACCGCCATCACGTTGTAAGGCAGTAAGGAGGTAAAGCGGATATGAGCGCGAAATACTGGCAGAGAGGCGAGGCCATCGACTACACCGCCACGGACGCCCTAGCAAACGGCGACGTGGTGGATCTGGCCACTCGGATCGGCGTGGCCGGGGACGACATCCCGGCCGGAGAAACCGGAACCGTCCACATCGTGGGCGTGTTCGAGATCCCAAAAGCCACCGGGGCCGTGACGGTGGGACAGGCCCTTTACTGGGACAAGGCCGCAAAGAAAATCACGACCGACGACGCAGAAAGCGCCAACACTCCCGCGGGATGGGCCGTCGCGGCGGCCGGTTCGAGCGACGCCACGGTGCTGGTGAAACTGCTGGGCTAAAGGAGGGCGGACATGAAGAAACTGATCGCGGCAATGCCGATCCTATACCGGGGCCGCATGTATCAGACCGGGGACCGCCTGCCCGGTGACGACGCCAACATGGTGGAGGCGTGGCTGAGAAACAAAAGCGCAAAATGGGACGGCGCGGAGGACCTGGAGCCGCCCCAGGACGGCCGGAAGGCCGTGGGGGTATCCCAGGCCCCGGAGCCGGAGAACGGCGCACAGAACGAGCCGGAGCCGACGGGAGAGGGCAAAAACGAGGGAGGCGGGACGATCTCCGGCCACCTTGCCCCCGAGGACCTGGAGGACATGAAAAAGGCGGACCTGGAGCGCCTGGCCAAGGACATGGGACTGGATATTTCCAAGGACAAGACCAAAGCGGACCTGATCGCCACCATCACGGCGGCGGAAGTGTACGCACCCGCGGAGGATAAAACCGGGGGTGCCCTGTAATGGGCGCCCCCACCTTCAAGGACTGTGTGGCCGGAGATATTCACGGCGTATTCCTGAACCGGATGGAGTTTGCAGACACCCATACCATTGACGGCCGGGAAATGGACGCGGTGGTGGACGACGACGCCCTGCTGGAGCGGGACGCGGCCCGGGGCGGAGTCCATTCGGATGGGATCTACCGGGTGCGGCGGCTGCTCTATGTGGCAAAAGCCGACTATGGAGGCCGCCCACCGTCCGGCAAGCGCCTGAACCTGGACGGCCGGGAGTACCGCGTGGTGCAGGCGGACGACGCGGCCGGTATGCTGACCATTGAGATCGAGGCGAACCGTACATGATCCATATTGAAGTTGACACCCAGGCGGAAATCGAACAGATCGCCCAAAGACTGGAGTGGCTGGCAGTAAAGGCGCCGGACGTGTTGCGTCTTTCTATCAACGCGGCGGCCAGAAAGGTCCGAAAGCAGATCACGAAGGACACGGCCGGCGTCTATACCATCAACGAAAGCATACTGAAAGACCGGAAAAAAGGTGCCCCGACGCTCCAGACGGCAAAGCCGGGGAAAATCGAGGCGGTGATCCGGTCAAAAGGCCCGGTAAATGACCTGGTGGACTTCCTGACTTCGCCCGGCGGCCGGGGCGTAAAGGCGAAGATCAAGAGAGCCGGCGGGGCGAAACTGCTGGAGCGGGACGGGGCGCCTGCGTTTGAAGTGCAGTTCAGGAGCGGGCACCTGGCAATCGCACAGCGGCGGCCCGGGGAAACCTACACAACGAGCGGGGCGGCGGACCGCGTGGACAAATACGGTATGCCGCGCCGCGGACAGTGGCCCGATATGACCAGGATCAAGGTCCTAACGGGGCCGTCCGTCCCCAGCATGATGGGGAGTGAAGATGTGCAGGAAAAGGCCAGGGCCATGCTTTACATGGTCCTGGACCAGGAGATCGACAAGCGAATTTCAAAAACCCTGCAACAAAGCCGATGAACGAAAGAAAAGCGGCCCTTTCGGGCCGCTGGAGGTTACGGACTGGGGATAAGTTGAACCTGGACGCCATCAATGGTGAGGGTTGTTCCCTCCGGCAGATCAATGTTTTTGTACTCCTGTTCGTACATATCCATAAGTTCGTTTTGATCTTCGGTGCCAAGGATCGCATTGATCCCGCCGTCGTACAGATTGCTGGAACTGACATTCCCGCCGCCACTGACGGCCACAATGTTGTAAACACCCGCGGGGAAATCCTCCCCGGCCACAAAGTTTCCGTTTCCGAGGTCAACCGTTTCCGTGATCTCCTGATTGCGGGGTGTCAACGGTGCGCCGCTGGCGTCGTCGCAGGTGAGGCGGACCGTGACGCCGGAAATGGAGAGCACCACGCCCTCCGGCAGGTCAATATTTTTGTACTCCTGTTCGTACATGTCCGCGACTTCGTTTTGCTCCTCCGTGCCCATAACGGCATTGATCCCGCCGGAAAAGGCATTGCTGGAACTGACGTTGCCGCCGCCGCTGACGGCCACAATGTCATACTTCCCGGCGGGGAAGTCCACGCCGGCGGTGTAATTCCCGCTGGAAAACTCCTGATCGAAAGCAATGCTTTCGGGTTCGGAGGACGATGCAGGCGCCTGGGCATCAGAGGACGGCGCGGAGCCGCCGGAACCATCCGGCGCGGCCGTCTGTTCACCGTCGGAAATGGTGCAGGCGGCAAGGGTAAAGACAAGGGCAAGAGAGAGCGAGAGGGAAAGCAGTCTTTTCATCTTTTTTTAATTCCTTTCTTTTCAGAGTATTGCCAATTTATACAGACTATTAGCACACAAAGAATTTAACACGAAAAGCGGCAAAAAGTCAAGGAGGCGAGAGCGACGACACCGGAATTTTTGCAGGACGCCCTTGTGGCGGACCTGGCGGATCTGTTCGAGGGGCAGACCTTCACAAGTTCCGCGGGCGATAAGCGGCCGATCCGCGTCTACCCCCAGGATCTCCCCATTATTGAGGGGAACGACGAAGGAGAGGACCGGGCGGAGGAAATCCCGGAACCCTTCATCATCGTGCGGATCAACGAGGGGACTATACAGAACGCCGACAGCGCCCAGGAAATCGACGTGATCCTGGTGATCTGCACCTGCGACAAGGACCCGAACCAACAGGGACACAGGGACGTGCTGCACATCATCCAGGAAATTTATGGGCGGTATGCGAAAAACCCGCTTGTGAGGATCGAGCCGGACAGCGGCGGGGCGGCGGGAGGCCCGTGCTCCATCCAGTACCCGATCAAATGGGTAACAGAACAGGGGCCGGAATACCCGTATTATTACGGGGCCATGCTCCTGAAATTTGAGGCGCCAGCGGTGCGCCAGGAGGTGCCATTTATATGACCAAGAAAACGACCAGAAAGGCGGCGGAGGCCGCCGGCACGGTGGTGTACTGCGGGCCGTCCATTCGAGGCGTGGCCAGGCAGTACACCGCGTACAACAACGGGATCCCGCAGGGGTTGAAAGAGGCGGCGGAGAAAAACAAGATCCTGGCCGCCCTGATCGTGCCCCTGGAGGAACTGCCGGAGGCCATGCGCCAACTGCGCCAGAAGTCCGGCCGCATTTATACCCTGTATCAGGCCGTGCAGGGAAAGACCTAATGGGAGGGATGAGCAATGGCATATAACCATGGTGTGTATAACCAGGAGCAGGAAACCAGCCTGACCACACCGCGCCAGGGAACGGCGGGCCTGCAGGTTATCTTCGGCACCGCGCCGATCCACCTGGCAGAGGATCCGGCGGCGGCGGTAAACAAGCCCGTGGTGTGCTACTCCTTCGCGGAGTGCCAGAAGGCCATGGGCTATTCGGACAACTTCAAGGACTTCACCCTTTGCCAGAGCATGGACGCCTGTTTCCGTGTGTTCAACGTGGCGCCCATTATCCTGGTGAACGTGCTGGACCCCGGGAAGGAAAGCCACACCACGAAGAACGCGGAGGAGAGTTGCGACGTGGAGGCCGGGGCGGTGGCCTACAATAAGCAGTTTGTCCTGCTGGACACCATCGTGGTGAAGAACAACGACGCCACCCTGGTGGCAGGCAGCGACTATGTGGCCACCCACGCAGAGGACGGCACGGTGCTGATCACCATTCTGTCCGAGGCGGCCAAGGAGGCGGAAACGCTGAAAGTGGCAAGCACCAGCCTAAAGCCGGACGGCGTAACAGAGGCGGACCTGGTGGGCGGATACAACGTGGGGACGGGCGCGGAAACCGGCCTGGAACTGGTGCGCCAGATCTATCCCCGGTTCGGCATGACCCCCGGGATCCTGCTGGCCCCCGGATGGAGCCATAACCCCACTGTGGCGGCGGCCCTCCAGGCAAAGACCGAGGGGATCAACGGGAACTTCGACTGCGTGACCTATCTGGACATTTCCACGGACCCGGAGGAGGACGGCGCGGAGGTTTACACCGACGTGAAAACCGCCAAGGAGGCCCTGGGGGCCACCTCCCCCCACGCGGCGGCCCTGTGGCCCATGGGGGCGGTGGGCGACAAGATCTATTATCTGTCCGCCATGTTCGCGGCCATGACGGCCTACACCGACGCCGGAAACAGCGACGTGCCCTATGAAAGCCCGTCCAACAAGGACTTGAAGATCACCGCCACGGTCCTGAAAGACGGAACGGAGATCCTGCTGGATCAGCAGCAGGCCAATGACCTGCTGAACGCCAACGGCGTGATCACCGCCATCAACGCCAACGGATACAAGGCGTGGGGCAACAACACGGCGGCCTATCCCTCCACCACGGACCCCAAGGATCGGTGGCTGGCGGTGCGGCGGTTCTTCGACTGGGATGGAAATAATTTCATTCTGACGTACTTTCAGAAGGCGGACAAGCCGGGCAACACCAGGCTGATCCAGTCCATCGTGGACAGCCAGAACATCATCGGAAATGGGTATGTGGCCCGGGACTACTGCGCCGGATACCGGACGGAGTTCAAGAGCGACGAAAACCCGATTACCAACCTGCTGGCCGGCCACCTGACCACCCACACCTACCTGGCCCCCTATATCCCGGCGGAGTACATCGAGAATATCAGAGAATACGACACGAAGGCCCTGGAGGCCGCCCTGACTGGTGGAGGTGAATAAACATGGCTGACATTCCTGCTATCCCTAGCAAAATCAATAATTACAACGTCTACAACGTGGCGGAGCGCCTGATCGGCGTGGGGGATGAAGTCACCCTGCCAGACTTCGAGGCCATGGCGGACACCATTTCCGGCGCCGGGATCCTGGGCGAGGTGGACGACCCCACTGTGGGCCACTTCTCCAACATGGAAATGGAAATCCCGTTCCGCCTGATTGACCATGAGGCCGCGGACATGATGGACATGACCAAGGCGGTGCAGTTGACCCTCCGGGCGGCCCAGCAGACGCTGACCGTGGAGGGAAACACGGAATTTCGGTCCATGCGCGTGGTGGTGCGCGGCAAGAGCGCCACCCTGTCCATGGGGAGCGTGAAAAGCGGCAGTTCTATGGGCAGCGGCGTGACCCTGAACCTGACATATATTCTGATCGAGGTGGATGGGGAAAGCCTGATCGAACTGAATAAAGTTAGCCCCACCTTTAAGGTGAGGGGCGTGGACATTTTGCAGAAAGTGAGGGAAATGATCTAATGAACACGAACCCCGAAAACGCCGCCCTGGAGGCGGAGAAGGTACATGGAGCCGAAACCACCGCCGCGGGCACGGCGGGAGATCAGGAGGGCGAGGAGGAAAGCCTGGTCCTGAAATTTCGCAAGCCCTACAAGTTCGAGGGGCGGGAGTACACGGAGGTGGACCTGTCCGCCATGGAGGACATGACGGCAGCAGACCTTTGCGCCGTGGCCAAACTGTCCGGCCGGGATACCGGCATTACGCCGATCCCGGAAATGACGATCCCCTATGCCATCCACATGGCGGCTAGGGCGTCGAAACTGCCCGTTGAGTTTTTCAGGGGACTGCCGGCCCAGGAGAGCATGAAACTGAAAAACCTTGTATCGGGTTTTCTTTACGGCGGGGATGGAGAGGAGTAAACCCGCCGGAAATCAAAAAGGGCTGTATTGCCCTATCCCTCCAACTGCACAGCGGTGTGGACTGGTTCCTGGGCCTGCCGCTGGATGAACTGAACGACATGGCAAAGGTGGTGCTGGAAATTGCCAAAAAGCAAGGTCATGGAATTGGCCATAAAAATCGCGGGAAAAGTTGACAAGACCCTGGGGTCCAGCACCAAAGCGGCCAACAAGCAACTGGCGACCATACAAAAGGCCGCCGACAAGGTATCCACCACCATGACGGCGGGACTGGCGGCGATGGGCACGGGGGCCATCGCCGCCACAAAATACCTTTCCGACCTGGGCGGAGAGTGGCAAGAGGCCACCAACCAGGTGGCCGCCTCCACCGGAGCGGCCGGGAAGGAACTGGAGAACCTGCGGGGCGCCATGGAGCGCGTGTACGCGGACAATTTTGGGGAGGACGTGGCCGACGTGGCCGACGCCGTGGCCCTGGTGGACCGCAACCTGGCCAACCTGGATCAGGAGGGGCTAACCAAGGCCACGGAGGGCGCCCTGGCCCTGCGTGACGCCTTCGAGTATGAGGTGGAGGAAAGCACACGGGCGGCGGAAGCCATACGCAAGAACTTCGGCACAAGCGTGGAGGACGCTTTTAGTCTGATCGCCGCCGGCGCACAAAATGGCCTGGACTACTCCGGGGAACTGATCGACACCATCAATGAATATTCCAGCCAGTTCTCAAAACTGGGCTTCACGGCGGACGGCATGTTTAACCTTCTCCAGTCTGGAGCGGACAGCACGGCGTGGAACCTGGACAAGGTGGGCGACGCCATCAAGGAATTTTCGATCCGCGCCATCGACGGGAGCGACACCACGGTGTCGGCCTTCGAGGACCTGGGGTATAACGCGGAGAAGATCATGGCCACTTTCGCCGCGGGCGGAGAAGGGGCGAATACCGCGTTTTTCGAGGTCCTAAACACCCTGATGGACGTGGACGACCAGGTGAAACGGGACGCCCTGGGCGTGTCCCTGTTCGGCACCATGTGGGAGGACCTGGGCGTGGAGGCCATGCAGGCCATGGCGGACGCCTCCAGCGCGGCCTATGACACCCAGGGCGCCCTGGAGCAGATCAACCAGGTCAAGTATAACGACCTGGACAGCGCCCTGCAGGGGATCAGGCGGCAGATGGAGGTGGATCTGCTACCGGCGGCCGACGCGGTGTATCAATCCCTTATGGACAGTATGCCGGAAATCACAGCCGCCATGGGAGAAATGTCCCCCGTGATCGCGGAAATTGCGGAGGACTTCGCGGACTGGGCGGGCGGCGCCGTTTCGGAGGGCCTGCCGGTCCTGGTGGACGGGATCCGCGATTTTGCAGACTGGGCCGGGAAAGCACACGAAAAGGCAAAGCCATTTTTGTCATTCCTGTGGGAGCACAAAGGAACCGTTGTGGCCGTGGCCGCGGGCGCAAAGGTCCTTTCCGTGAGCCTGGGCGCGGTAAACAAAGCCATGGGGGCATACAAAAACGCCAAGGGTATGCTGGCAGTCCTACAGAAGATCCTGGCCGTGTATCCCGGGCTGATTGCGGCAAAGGTGAAGGACAAGGCAGAAACCGCGTACCTGTACGCGCTGGAGGCCAAAGACGTGCTGATCCGAGCAAAGACCACGGCGGCCACATGGGCGCAGACAGCGGCCACCAAGGCCAGCACACTGGCCACCAAGGCGGCGACCGTGGCCACAAAGGGAATGAGCGCGGCGGTGAAGTTCCTGACCAGCCCCATGGGAATAACGCTGGGGATCATCACGGCCGTGGCGGCCGCCCTGGTCCTGCTGTATAAGAACTGGGACAGCGTGAAGGCGTGGCTGGTGAACTTCGGCAACACGGTGAACCAGATCTGGACCAACTTTTCCAACGCGGTGGGAAATGCAATCGCGGCCATCGGCCAGCACTTCCCGCTGCTGGGCGCATATCTGCAAGGCTGGTGGGAAAGTATCCAGGCCGCCGTCGAGAACGTCAAGGCGATTTTCCAAAATATCATCGACTTTATCAGCAACGTATTTTCCGGCAACTGGTCCGCCGCCTGGCAGAATATTGTAAACATCTTCGGAAATCTGTTCGGCATGATCGTGAACCTGGCCAAGGCGCCGATCAACGGCGTTATTTCGGCCATCAACTGGGTGCTGGAGAAGATCAACAGCATTTCCGTGACGATCCCGGACTGGGTGCCACTGGTGGGCGGCCAAACCCTGGGCTTTAATATCCCGACGATCCCGCAACTGGCGGAGGGCGGCGTGGCCACCTCCCCAACCCTGGCGGAAATCGGAGAGGGCGGAGAGCCGGAGGCCGTCATGCCGCTGTCCAAACTGGCGGATCTGCTGGACAACTGGCCGAGGCCAAAGCCGGGCGGCGGAGGCAGCCAGCCGGGCGGCGACGGGGAAACCATCGTATTCTCCCCCGTGTTCAACTTCTACGGGAAGGCGGACCGGGAGGACGTGGAGGAGGCCACCCGCATTTCCTTCCAAGAGTTCAAGCGCCTGTATAAGAAACTGAAAGCGGAGGAGCGCCGGAAAAACTTCAAGCCGGAGCCGGTGACAGGGTAAGGAGGAAACCATGGCAAGCACCTACACCACAAAGCAGGGGGACGCCTGGGACGCAATCGCGTTTCATGTGTACGGCGACGTGAAATATACGGGCTTTCTCATGCAGGCCAACTTCCCGCACCTGGACACCTTTGTTTTTGACGCGGGGGTGGTCCTCCAGATCCCGGACCTGCCGGAGGACGACAACCTGGCCAATGTGCCGATCTGGAGGACCACCACATGAGGACGCGGCGGGCGGAAGTTGATTTGACCTGGAACGGCGCGGCCGTCACCAGCAAAATGGAAAACTACAAGTCCACTGTGACCTACACGGACCCGGCCAGCGGAGAGGCGGACAGTCTGGAAATCAGCCTGAACGACAGGGACAGACAATGGACCACGGCATGGCTACCAAAGACCGGGGACACCCTGACGGCCGCCATCAAGGTGTACGACTGGAACCAGGAGGGCGACAACAGGACCCTGGACTGCGGATTTTTCATTCTGGACAACTACACCTTTTCCTGGTGGCCCATGGAAGGGACCATTTCGGCGGTATCGGTGCCGGCGGACAGCGCCTTCCGGGCGACGCAGCGGACCAAGACATGGGAAAAGGCCACCTTGCAGGCCATAGGAACCGAGATCGCGGCCAGGGCGGGCATTACCCTGGTGTGGGACGTTGAGGGGGAACCCATCACCGTCGAGAGCGTGGAACAGTCCGAACAAACCGACTGTGAATTTTATATGAGCCTGTGCGAGGAATATGGGCTGTCCATGAAGGTGTACGCCCAAAAAATCGCCGTATATGACCGGGAGAAGTACAAGGAAAAGGACCCCGTGGCTACCATCCGGGAAAGCGAGATTGAGGGCGGATCCTGGGAAAGCAAACTGGAGGGGACCTATACCGGCGGGGAGTACACCTACACGGACCCGACCACCGAGGAGGAGATCAAAGTCACGGTGGGGGCCGGGACCCGGATCCTGAAAAAGTCCGGCAAGGCGGACAACAAGGCGGACGCAGAGCGGAAGATCGCGGCGGCGGTGGCCAACGCCAACCACGGCGCCACCACCCTGTCCCTGACCATCATGGGGCGGGCGGACCTGGTGGCCGGCCAATGCGTCACCGTGGTAGGGATTGGCCGCCTGTCCGGGAAATATTTCATCGACAGTATCACCCACACGGTGGGCGGCGGTTACACCATGGCCCTGGAACTGGCCCTGGTGGAGGCCATGACCGAGGAGGTGATCAAGGACGCCACGGACCGCCTGGCGGCGGTGGGCGTCATGGCCTCCCCGGAATACTGGGTGGCCCATTACAAGGACGTGGCCAACCTGGACGGCCTGATCCTGAACATGGCCACCAGGATCAAGACCAATCTGGGGGGAACGAGTATCACAACCGTGGAGGAGGCCCTGGACGTGCTGACCCGCACGGGCGTGATCAACTCCCCGGACTACTGGGCCAGCAAGTACACGGCCCTGGCGTGGCTGGACGTGCTGCTGATCAGCGCGGCAAACGCCCTGACAGAGTAAGGAGGGACCGAGTGAAAGCGGGAATAAGGCTGGGGAAAATTTCATCCATCGACTACGCCAAGGGCATGGCCCGGGTGGTGTACCACGAAAAGGACGACGACGTGACGCGCCTGATCCCCCTATTATCCCATGAATACAAAATGCCCCCGGTGGGGTCCCAGGTCCTTGTGGTCCACCTATCCAACGGAACGGAGGCCGGGGTGGTGCTGGGGCGGCCGTGGAGTGAAAAGAACATGCCGCCGGAGGGCGGGGCCGCCCTCTATAGGAAGGACCTGGGGCAAAGCCCCGGGGAGGCCATGATCCGCTACGACGGCAGCACCCTGACCATCCAATGCGCCGGGGCCATCAGAATCGAGGCGGGCGGTGCCATCACCATCAACGGCGCCACCATAGACCTGAACTAAGGAGGCGGGGACCATGCCGGGAGCGGCAAGAATTACGGACGCGGTAGACGGGACCACCGCCGGGGAACATTCAGGGCACGTCCCGCCCCACTCCCCGGAGCCGTTCAGCGGGGAAATCTCCGGGGGCTGTTCGTCTACCGTGCGGATCAACGGCCTGGCCGCCGCTACGGTAGGGAGCACCACCACCGAGCGGGACGGGTGCTGTGGGACCAGCCAGGGCGCCGTGGGCACCGGGAGCGGGACCGTGAGGATTAACGGCAAGCCGGCGGCCCGCCTGGGCGACACCCTGAACCCACACAGCGGGAGCGGGAGTATCACCGGCGGGAGCGGGACCGTGCAGATTGGAGGGTAAGCCATGGCAATCGGAACACTGGGGCGAAAAATCATTTTTGAGGTAAGCGACGATTACATGTTTACCTTTAAGGACATGACGCGGGAGATCACAAGCCGGTGGGCCAACCACGAACCCCAGGGGGTCAAGCCAAAGCCGGAGTTTTTGGGGCCGGGCCTGCAATCGTCCAGCCTGACGATTACCCTTTCTTCCGCCCTGGGGGTCCGCCCACGCACCGTACTGGAGGAGATCGAGAACATGGTGGAAACCGGGACGGCGGAGCGCCTGGTGATCGGCACCAGGCCAGTGGGGAAAAATCCGGTTCGACTGACCGGATCCAGCGAAACCTGGGACGTGATCTATAACCGCGGGGAACTGGCCCGGGCCACTATGACCATAACCCTGGAGGAATACACATGAATGGAACCGGCGTCTATGACTTCAAATTAGAATACACCTTCGCCGGGGACTACATGGCGGAACTGGACCGGCAACTGGCACTTTTGCTGTCCACGCGGGAGGGCACCATGCCGCTGGATCGGGAGTTCGGCCTGAATATGGATTTTGTGGACATGCCGCCGGAGGCCGCAAAGAGCCTATACACGGCGGAGGTCACGGAGAAGGTGGCCAAGTTCATCCCAACCGTGCGGGTCCAGGAAGTCACCTGGGGCGCCGGCGCACAGGGAAATTTAATCGCCAAGGTGGTGATCACAAGTGCCTGACGAAATGAACGCGATCAAGAGCCTGCCGGACATTTCTTTTATTGACAACAAGACCATTGACCAGGTGCGGCAGGAAATGGTGGCGGACTATGAAAGTTTTATCTCCGAGGCCACGGGCCAGACGGTAAGCCTGGAGCGGTCCAGCGTCCACCGGATGGAACTTTACGCGGCGGCGGCGCAGATCTTCCAGGCTATGCAGTACATAGACCGGCAGGGCAAGCAAAGCATTTTGAAATACTCCTATTCGGACTTCCTGGACAACCTGGCAGCCTTTAAGGGAGTGACCCGGACGCCGGCGACGGCGGCCACCACCACGGTGCGCTTTACCCTTTCGGCGGAGCGGGACACGGCCACGGGGATCCCCCAGGGGACCCGCGTTTCCACGGCGGGGTCCATCTATTTCGCCACGGACGTGTACGCGGAGATCCCGGCGGGGTCCACCACGGTGGACGTGCCGGCCACCTGCACCGTGGCGGGGACCGACGGAAACGGGCTTGCCATCGGGGAACTGACCACCATTGTGGACCCAATACCCTATGTGGCCAGCGTGAGCAACACCACGGCCACCGAGGGCGGCGCGGAGATCGAAAGCGACGCAGACCTGGCGGAGCGGGTTTTCCTGGCCCCTGGCGCCTATTCTACGGCCGGGCCGGAGGACGGGTATATCTACCATGCCAAGGCGTACAGCCCCGCCGTGGGCGACGTGGTGGCCACCAGCGACCAGGAGGCGGGCACCGTCGATATTGTGTTTATTATGGCCGACGGGTCCACCCCCGGGGAAGAAATGATCGAGGGCATGGAGGGATACATGAGGAGCAAGGATATTCGGCCCATGTCGGACCTGGTGCGGATCGCGGCCCCGGAGGAAGTCCAGTACACCATCAATCTGACGTACTACATCAACCGGAGCGACAGCGCCAAGGCCGTGACCATCCAGGCGGCGGTGGCGCAGGCCGTGGAAGATTATAAGACATGGCAGCGAGCCATAGGCCGGGACGTGAACCCCTCCCAACTGACCCACATGGTCATGGAGGCCGGGGCCAAGCGCGTGACCGTGACGGCCCCCGCATACACCGTTGTGGGAAAAACCAAGGTTTCCGCCCTCCAGGGGGCGGCCGTGGTCACATACGGGGGGCTGGAGGATGATTAAACTTTCCGGGAGCCGGTTCACGGACATACTGCCGGCGAACCTGGCCAGCCAGGTGGAAACCCAGGCTTTTGCCTATGCGGTGGGGCGGCAGATCAAAAAACTGTGCGCCTACTCCGACGCGGCCCGGACCTATGCGGCCATTGAAACCATGCCGGAATACCTGCTGGACTACATGGCCGTGGAACTGCGCACCCCGTCCTACGACGAAAATTATTCCCTGAAAACCAAGCGGGCGCTGATCCAGGGGTCCCTCCTGTTTTATACGCAGATGGGGACGCCGGCGGCGGTGAACCGGATCATTGAAACAATCTTTGAAACCGGGTACATCGAAGAATGGTTCGACTATGACGGGGACCCGCACCACTTCCGGGCCTATGTGGGGGACGGCGGAGAGGTGGGGCCGGGGGAACTGGAGGAGTTTCGCCGGGTCCTGGCCTCCGTCAAACGTCTTTCATCGTGGCTGGACGACATTATCACGATCACCAAAATGGACCCGGAGATCCTGACCTTCACCGGGACCATGGGGCGGGGCTATATGTCCACGCCCATGCCGGAGGCGCCGGTGAACTACCACATGCAGGCGGCCCTTCGAGCGGGCGGCACCTTCGGCACCATCACACAGACCGCCATACCGGCGGCGGAATAACGGGAGGAAAGCATGTTTTACGGATTTGTAATCACGGAGGCCGGAAACAACCTGCTGGCAAAAATGGTGGCCGGCGAAAAACTGACCATCACCAAGGTGGTCATGGACAAGGGCACGGCCACGGACGCGGAGGCGGCCCGGAAACTGACCGCGCCCATTGACCCGGGGCCGAAGGGCACCAGCACCGTGCCGACGGTGGAGGGGAACGCCGTCAACCTGGTGGTGGAATATCGGTCCGACCTGGACGGCGGCCTGCAGGCCGGGTTCTGGATCGGCGGTTTTGCCATCTACGGCAAGACGGACGCGGCGGCGGAAACTATGATTGCATACGGTTCCCTAGGCGACGCGAAACAGTATGTGAGCGCCTATGTGGAGGGCACCGCCCCGGACGTGCGCCGGTATCCTGTTTCCATCACCGTGACGGCAGGGATCCAGGTGGACGTGGCCTATCCGGCGGAGGCGTGGATGACCGCCGAGGACGTGGCGGACTACTTCAACGGGACATTAAAGCCAGACCTGGAGGCGTCCCTGACCAACCTGATCAACAATCACAACCAGGATCCAAATGCCCACAACGGCGCCCTGAAAGGCAAGCAGGACGCCATCAAGGTGGAGGGCCTGCTGAAAGGGACCAAGACCACCGCCAAGGAGGGCGAAACGTACAGCGTGGGAGCGGCCGCGCCGGGCACCGACTACCAGGCGCCCACCAACACCCTGGAGGCGGCGGAGGCCATGAGCGCCCAGGACTATATCCCCTTTTTCGACCACAAAACCAGCCAGCACAAGCGGGCCACCCTCCAAGCCCTGAAAGAGGCCATAGGGGTGCAAAGTCCGGCCATCCGTGTGACCACCTGCGCCGGCGCGTCTGTCACCTGTTCAGACGGTGCGACCACCCTGGAGGGCACCGGGTCCACGGAATTTGAACTGCCCAACGTGGGGAACTGGACCGTGACGGCCACCCTGGACGGGGCCAGCGCCTCCCAGGTGGTGGAAGTCAACGGCGCCCTGCTGTTCGAGGTAGACCTGATGATCACCACCGGCGTGGCCGTGACCAAACAGCCCAGCAAGACCACCTATTTCATCGGGGAGGAGTTCGACCCGACGGGCATGGTGGTAACGGCCACCTTTGCCGACGACACCACCGCAGACGTGACCGAGGACTGCACCTTCTCCCCGGAAACCATGGCGGAGGGAACCAAGTCCGTGGCCGTTACATACAGACGGGCGGGGATCACCAAAACCGCCGCGGTGACGGTAACGGTGCGGGTGCTGGACCATATCGCCATCACCACGGCCCCCACAAAGACGGCGTACAAGTACGGGGAAACCTTTGCACCGGCGGGCATGGTTGTGACGGCCTATTACACCGACGAAGCCAGCCGAGCGGTGACGGGGTACACCTATTCCCCCACCGGCGCCCTGAAATTGAGTGATACCACCATCACGGTTTCCTACACGGAAGGGGGCGTAACCAAGACCACCACCCAGGCCATCACGGTGGCCAAGGTGCTGTCTGGAATTAAGATCACCACACCACCAAACCGGACGGCCTACTTTGAAAGAGAGGTCTTTGACCCGACAGGAATGGTGGTGACAGCCCACTACACCGACGGGAGCAGCAAGGCCGTTACCGGGTACACCTACTCCCCCACAAGCCAACTCTCAAAGGGAACCACTATGATCACCGTTTCCTATTCGGAGGGAGGCGTGACAAAGACAACCACGCAATCCATCACTGTGACCGAGATTTCATTCACCCTGAACAGCAATTCATGGGCCACCATCAAGGCCGTTTCCGACGCAGGCAAGGGGGACAACTACTGGGACGTGGGCGACACCAAGGCCATCACTATCAACGGCAAGGTGGGAAATTTCACTTTCTCCAACCTGACGATCCACGCCTTTATTATCGGGTTCAATCACAACGCCGCCCGGGAGGGGGGCAACCGGATCCACTTCCAGATCGGAAAAATCTCCAACAAACTGGTGGGCCTGTGTGACAGCCAATACGGCAACGGCCGGAGCGACAACGGCTATTTCACCATGAACCCCAACAACAGCAACAGCGGCGGGTGGGCCAACTGCCACATGAGAAAGACGATCCTGGGATCCGACGCAAGCCCTGCCAGCCCAAGAGCCAACACCCTGCTGGCGGCCCTGCCGGCGGATCTGCGGGCCGTGATGAAGTCCATCACAAAGTACAGCGACAACACCGGAGGCGGGAGCGACGTGGCCAGTTATGTGACCAGCACCACGGATTACCTGCCCCTGCTTTCAGAGTTCGAGTACCACGGCTCGAGATCCTACGCCAACAGCGCGGAGCAAAATTTCCAGCAGCAGTATGAGTATTACCGAGCGGGCAACAGCAAGGTGCATTATAAGCACGACGCCACCGGCACGGCGGTCCATGCCTGGTGCCGGTCCGTCCATGCGGGCAGTACGACCAGTTTCTGCCTTGTCTACTCCAACGGCAACCCGGGCAGCAGCAACGCGGACGATTCCTGGGCCGTGGCCCCCGGCTTTGCCGCCTAATCGCCGCAGCAGACCCGCCCCAATCCCGTCCCGCGAAAGCGGGCGGGATGAACGGGCAAGCAAACACCGAAAAGGAGGGCACCCCCATGTCCGTTTTGAAAGAAAAGCGCACCACCAGCAAGGCGGAATATGTGAACACGGCCAACCAGATCTATGTCCGCACGGTGGATTTTCTTTCCTGCCTGTCCGCCCGATATTCCCGGCTGATCGCGGCGGACACCGCGCACCTGGCCGGGCAGGTCATGGACCAGGCGGAGGAGGCCAACAAGATCTTTCCGTCGGACCAGTTGCGGAAGGACCTGCGCAAGACGCACCACCTGGAGGCGCTGGCCGCCCTGTCTGCCCTGGACGTGCGCCTGACCCACTGTTATATGATCCTGTGCCAGAACCCGCAGGGAGCCTTTGCGGACAGCAAGGGAAAGAGCGTACCGCCCAAGGAGGCCATGGAGCGGCTGGACCGCATGGCCCAAGAACTAGGGGACCTGATCAACCAGGAGGAAACCCTTTTGCGAAACATCATGGACAGCGATAGAAAGCGGAATACCTGACCGGCCATTATTTGGGTGTATTTCTGAAAACGTGCCGAGTGGCAGGGCGGCGCTCTCCCTTCGACGGCGGTCCATGCCTGGTGCCGGTCCGTCCATGCGGGCAATACGAACAATTTCTGCCTTGTCAACTCCAACGGCAACCCGAGCAACAACAACGCGAACAATTCCTGGGCCGTGGCCCCCGGATTTTATACACTGGGTCAAATAGGACGCCATGCACGTCCTGGACCCGTATAAAAGGAGAAATACTTCCCAGGCGAAAGCCTAAAACTGCACTTTGTGGCCCTTGCACGGACGCTGCTTGCATGGCGGGGTATTGTGCTATCCCCGTTTCATGTGCCGGGGTCAAGCGGTTTCCCCCGTAAAGGGGGCGCCGCGTCCGTAAGGCGGCAGAGCCGCCGACGGCCGCGCAGAGTACGCACACCTACACCAGAACCGCACGAAGGAGCGAATAAAACTATATGACCAGTGAGGAGCGCAGGGAGGCGAGATACCGCAGGCGCAAGGACGCCCGAGAGGGGCGGCGCCGGCGGCGGAGCGAGGCCCTGGGCAATATTTCCGAAGTGTTCAGTTTTCGCAACATGTTCCGATGGGGGCAAAAATGCTGTAAGAACGTGATGTGGAAACAGTCCACGCAAAATTTTGGACTGCACCTATTTTCCGGGACGGCCAAGCGCCGGCGGAACGTCCTTTCCGGGAAGTGGCGGCCCAAACCGGGCGCCCACTTCACCATCCGGGAGCGCGGGAAAATACGGCAGATCGACGCCCCGCACATCAACGACCGACAGATCCACAAGGTGCTGACCAAGGAGGTCCTGGAGCCGCTTTATCAGCCGGGCATGATCTATGAAAACGGGGCCAGCCAGAAAGGAAAGGGACTAAGTTTTCATTATAAGCGGCTGAAAAAGTCCTTGCGGGACTACTACCGAAAACATGGCCGGGACGGGTGTATCGACCTGGTGGACCTGACGCAGTTTTTCCCGGGAGCGCCCCGGGATCAGATCCTTGCGCGGCACCGCCGGCTGATCCAAAACAGGGAGATCCGGGCGGTGGCCGATACCGTGGTAACATCGGCGCCGGGCACCGTGGGCATGTCCCTGGGCGTGGAGCCGTCGCAGATGGAAATGGTGGCCCTGCCGTCTGCGGTGGACAACTGGCTGGCCTGCCAACTGCGGGCCATTGATCCGGGCCACTATATGGACGATTACAAGTTTCTTGCGCGGACCAAGGAGGAGGCGGAGGCCAACATGGCGGCCGTGACCGAGCGCATGGAGGCCATGGGCCTGAAAGTCAACCGAAAGAAGTCCAAGATCGTGCCGCTGTCAAGGCCGTTTCGGTTCTGCAAGGCAAAGTTTTACCTGACGGAAACCGGGCGGATCATCACGCACGGGTGTCGGGACGGCATGAAACGGGCGCGGCGGAAACTGCGGTATTTCCGGGCGCAGGTGGACGCCGGAACCAAAACGGCGGCGGAGGTGGAGCGGTGGCTGAACGATGGACCAATCGCCTATTATGAGCAATTCAACGACCACGGGCGGGTGCTGCACCTGCGGCGCCTATATTACGCCCTATTCATCAAGGGAAGAACCGAGGAGGAAAAACAATGTATCGGATCGTGAAGGACGGGGCGGAAATGGCGCTGACCGAGGCCCCCAACTATGTGCGGAAGGCAAAAAACGGGTGTTTTGTGCTGTGCCAGGAACCGGAGGCGGCGGGGATCGCCCACGGCGGGACCGTGTACCACCTGCTGGGCCGGGAGGCCCTGGAGGGCGCGGAAAGCGTGTTTCTGGAGGCCGTGGACGCCGGCGTGGAGGTCCAGGCCGCCAGGAGGAACGCGGAGAACAACGCCAGACTGTCCGGGCAGTTGTCGGCGGCGGCCCGCCTGTATGTCCAGGCGGCCACGGACGTGCCGGACGAAACCGCCCTGGAAATGCCGGACCTGTTTAAGACCTGGGAGGAGGTCCTGGAGGCGGGCGTGACCGTGGCGGAAAATTCCATCATCAACGACGGCGGCACCCTGTACCGTGTCGTGGCACCCGGCGGAGTGCTTCCGCAGGCGCACCAGCCGCCCCACGGGGAGGGTATGCTGGCGGTATATCGCCCCATTGATACCGCCCACAAGGGCACCATGGAGGACCCAATCCCGTGGGTGTACGGCATGGACTGCACCAGCGGCCTGTATTACTCCTATAACGCCGCCGTCTACCTGTGCAAAGCGGACATGAAACCATGCGTATGGGCACCCGGAACCGCCGGCCTGTGGCAATGGGAGGTGGTGGAGTAAATGGACGGGATCCAGTACATCGTCAAAAAGCGCATGAAGGCGGAGGGCCTGGACGGGTATTTTAATCTCCCATACTGGACCACCGGGGAGGCCGTGGGGGAAATCATCTATTGCGAGGGGAAGGCCGTGTGCGCTGTCAAAAGCCGGAAAGCGCACCTGTTTTTCGCCCGGAACGACGACGGCAAGGGGCGGGAGCGGGGCGCCCTGACGCTGGCCATCACCAAGCGGCTGGAGAAGCGGGACAAGGACCATCAAGGCCGATGGGATCGCGTGTGGGAGGATCCCGTGTGCCAGAAGTACCGACACCAGGAGCATGAGGATCACTTTATATGGGGACACGCATTTTTCGAGGCCCCGGTGGAGGATCTGCGGCACATTGCCGCCCTGGTGGGCGCAAGGGGGTGACAGCGTGGACAGTGTGAAGGTGATCGCGGAACTGTGCGCCGTCATTGACCGAATGAACATTATCGTGCAGGCCCAGGCCATGGAACTGGCCCAGCATGGGGCGGTGGCCTATGCGGAGGAGATCGCGGCGGTGCGGGCGCAGTACACCCGGGCCATCGGTGAGGGGGTGGGACCGTGAGCGTGGAGGAGATCCTGCTGGGCGGCGGGGGTGCCCTGGTGGCCGTTATGACGCTGATCCAGGTGGCGCCACTGAAAATAAATCCGTGGTCCGCGGTGGCCAAGGCCATCGGGCGGGCCATCAACGGAGAAGTGATCGCCAAGGTGGACCAACTGGAGCAGGACCTGAAGGACATGAAGGCGGACCAGGAGGAGCGTGACGCGATCAGTTGCCGGTCCCGGATCCTCCACTTCGGGGATGAAACCATCCACGGAGTGCGGCACACAAAAGAACACTTTGACCAGATCCTGCGGGATATTACCACCTACGAGCGGTATTGTGACAACCACCCCAATTTTGAGAACAACACCACGGTGCTGACCTCCAAGCGAATCAAGGATATTTACGAGGACTGCCTGGAAAAGGCTGACTTCCTGTAAAGGGGGCGCGGGGCGTGAAAATGCTGATCATTGCGGCGGCCGCCATGGCAGGCGGTGCCGTGCTGGGGTTTGCGCTGTGCTGGGCCGCCACGCGGCTGGCCGGCGGGAACCGAAAAGCGGCCGCACGTCTGGCCAAGGCCGCGGAAAAGAAAATGGGCACCATGGACAAGGTGCTGATACTGGAGGCCGTGGTGCTGATCCTCTATACCGCGGCGGATCTGGTGGTATTCTGGCACACCGGGAACGAGCCGGCCACTCTGACGGCCTGCGTGTTCGGTGTCTGCGGATTTGAAAACGGGGTCATGGGGTGGATTAAGACCACCAAAGAAAAACAGGCGGCGGAGGCCGCCAGAACGAGCGGGAGCGGCCGCGGGGCCGCCCCGGTGGAACCGCCCACGGAGCGGGAGGAACCGCCAGACGTGGGCCTGTAAGGAGGGAAAACGCTATGACAGAAAACCAACTGCGGCAGAAGGTGGCCGACATTATCAACGCATGGGTGGGGGCAACCAAGGGGAGCGCCAAACACCTGGAGATCCTGGAGATCTACAACGGCCACAAGCCCCTGGCCCGCGGCTACAAAATGCAGGTGAAAGACGCCTATTGCGCGGCCACGGTGAGCGCGGCATACATAAAGGCCGGGATCGCGGAGTACACCGGGACCGAGTGCGGCGTGGAGAAGTTCGTGCAGATCGCAAAGGGTAAAGGCATTTGGGTGGAGAATGACGCCCACTTCTGCCATGTGGGCGGTGCCTGCGTGTATGACTGGGACGATACCGGAAAAGGCGACTGCACCGGAGCCGGGGACCACATCGGCATTGTGACCCAGGTAAACAGCGCGGCGGGCACCTTTGTGGTGACAGAGGGCAACATGAGCGGCGGCAAGGTGGGAAAGCGTACCATGGCCATCAACGGGAAGTATATCCGCGGGTTTATCTGCCCGGACTTCGCCGCCATTGCCAAGAAGATGGGCGGCGGGAGCGACGGCGCCGGCCAGACCATCCACACCGTGAAGGCCGGGGAAACCCTTTCCAAGATCGCCGGGACCTACGGCACCACCGTGGACGCCATGGTGGAGATCAACGCCATCCAAAACAAGAACCTGATCCGGGTGGGCCAGGTGCTTATGCTCCAGGACACCCCACAGGCGGCCGCCGACAAACTGGAGGCCCTGGGCGTGATCAATTCCCCGGACTACTGGGCAGACGCGGCGGAGGCCGGGAAAGTCCAATACCTGGGGATCCTGCTGGAAAAGGCCGCGCAGACCATCACCAAGGCAAAGCCGCGCACGGGCACCCCCCAGGAGGGCGTGGCCGCCCTGGTGGCCGCCGGCGTGATCAACACCCCGGACTATTGGCTGGCCAACTACGACACATTCCCCTCCCTGGACCTGCTGCTGTGCGCCCTGGGCGGGGCTGTGAAATAATTTTAAGGAGGACATATCAATGGAAACCATCATGCAGTACATTCCCCTGGCGGTGTCCGCCATCCTGCTGGCGGCCCTGATCCTGACCGTGATCACCAACATCATCACCCAGGTGGTGAAGAAAATCACCTGGGACAAGATCCCAACCAATATCCTGGCGGTGGTGGTGGCCATGGCCGTCACCCTGGTGGCGTTTTTTGCGGTGTTCCAGATCATGGGGTGGGCCGTCACCTGGTACATGGTGGCTGGAGCGGTGGCCCTGGGCCTGTTCGTGGCCTATGCGGCTATGTTCGGATTCGACAAACTGCGGGAGGCCCTGGAGCAGATCACGAACTGGAACAAAAACAAAACGGAGTAAGAGAAACCCCCGGCACCTGTGTGGCGCCGGGGGTTTGCTTATATTTCGCTTTTCATACCGGGAAAAGCGGCGGAAAGATCCAGAATAGCGCCGCAGGAAGGGCACCGGAGAATGGGACCCATTTGGATGATTTCATCACGATAAGAGGCGCCGCAAACGCTACAAACAATATCCGTATGATCGCAGATCCAAGCGCCGCGCCGTATAGGTTCGGCGTCAACAGCGGGCGCGTGAAGCACACAACTATATGCGTATGAAGAAAGATTTTGATTTGCAGGGAAACCGGCGTCCCTCTTTTTTGCTATATCGGAAAGAAGTTCGTTTTTGTCAATCAGGATAATATGGCGATCTTCCATAAAAAGCACCTCCGCGGAATTATAGTAAAGGATAGGGGGCCGCGTGTCAAGGGGCGGCCCTGGCCTATTTTATCGGGCAAAGAACACGCCCAAGGGGCTACCGCTGGGAGAACGCCACCCGCGGGGGTGTATGTCCTCCAGGGCCTCCGTGGAGGTGTGGCCATCGTCCCAGCGGATCACCGCCATGGTGGTGGCGGGGGTCCAGCGGGTAGCCATCCGCTCCACGAAACCGACGATCACGCCGATACCCATGGGACACATGGCGCCCCAGTTGCCCACGACGGGCTGGCCAACCATGACCACGCTGGGGTGATCGGCGGGCTGTGCAGCCTGGGGAATATAGGCGGCCATGGGGTCCGGGGCGGCGGTGGCCTCCTCCGCCTCCTCCGGGGCCTCCACATACTCACGGCTGGCCCGGAACACGGGGGCCATACTGTACCGCTCCGGGATAATGTATTCCCCGTTGCTGTCCGTGTAGATCTTCGCCCGGCGCTCCTGGCCATCCCGGCGGAAAGTCACCGTTTTGGCGGTGCGCTTGACGATCTCCACCACGAAAACACAGTTGTGATCACAGGCGCTGGTATCATAATATTTCTTGCCAACTTCAAAAGTAGTCATATTGAAAACCTCCCAAACAAAGAAAGATTTGTTATCTGGTCCGTGTCGGTGCCCTTTTCGTGTCGGTCCGTAAGGTTGACCGCCGCTGAACTCTACGCCCCAGCGGCCGGGCGGTTTTCCCTTTCGATGGTCTTATTATATACTTACACAAGTATATTTACAAGGGCAAATCTGCACAAACTTACACAAGTATATTTGTATAAAATATATACTTGCACAAGTACAAAAACAAAGGTATAATACCGGAAAAGGAGGCGATCCCATGGACGGAACAAAGGGAACCGCGGCAACAAGGGCAAAAAACAAATATGCGGCCGCGAATTATGAACGGCTTTCCCCCTTTGTGAGAAAAGGGAAAAAGCAAAGGTACAAGGACGCGGCAAAGGCTGGAGGGTATGGCAGCCTGAACGAATTTATAGAAACCGCCATGGACCGACTGGCGGACGAAATCCTGGGAAAAGAGTAGCGGAGCCACACGCGCCGGGGTGGTCCGCATGAATAGCCGCCCCGCCGGAATAATCATTTTTTCTTTGTTCAGACTATTACCACGGATTTTGAAGAAAACCGTGCTAAAGTTAAGAAAAAGTCTGGTTATTCCCACACGGAGGCGCGGCGGTGAAGAAATTTCTATACCACGGAAAGAAGAATATATGCGGGGACGGGCGGAACGGGGCCCGGGCGAAACGACCTGACCGATGAGGTTTTCGC
>ERZ1106929.447-NODE-447-length-47606-cov-6.138357_pt1 | contig 47606 bp, 49 predicted proteins | sample MGYA00403662_ERZ1106929 | MGnify/ENA primary metagenome ERZ1106929 (study PRJEB35170, sample SAMEA104062442) | human gut metagenome | biome: human gut; feature: human-associated habitat; material: faeces | place: Denmark | collected 2013-02-20 ... | reverse complement strand
GGAGACGACGCGGGCAACTTCGCGGTGGTGTTCGCGGCGATCGGCATCACCTTTGAGGAATCCGAGTTCTTTGTGCAGGAGTTTAAGCGCACCGGCGCCATTGACCGTACGGTGCTGTTTACCAACCTGGCCAACGACCCGGCGGTGGAGCGCATCGCGACCCCGCGGATGGCCCTCACCGCCGCGGAGTATCTGGCTTTTGAAAAAGACATGCACGTGCTGGTCATTATGACTGACATCACCAACTACGCTGAGGCCCTTCGGGAGGTGTCCGCAGCTAAGAAGGAGGTCCCCGGCCGCCGGGGGTTCCCGGGCTACCTGTACACCAACCTGGCCACTATTTACGAGCGGGCCGGGCGGCAGCTGGGCAAGCCCGGCTCCATCACCCTCATCCCCATCCTCACGATGCCCGAGGATGACAAGACCCACCCCATCCCCGACCTGACAGGCTATATCACCGAGGGGCAGATTATCCTGTCCCGGGCGCTGTACCGCCAGGGCATCAATCCCCCGGTGGATGTGCTGCCCTCCCTGTCCCGCCTGAAGGATAAGGGCATCGGCGCAGGCAAGACCCGGGAGGACCACGCCGACACCATGAACCAGCTCTTTGCCGCCTACTCCACCGGCAAGGACAACAAGGAGCTCATGTCCATCTTGGGCGAGGCGGCGCTCACCCCCACCGACCTGCTCTACGCCAAATTCGCCGACGAATTTGAAAAGCGGTATGTCAACCAGGGATACGAGGAAAACCGCTCCATCCAGGAAACGCTGGACCTGGGCTGGGAGTTGCTGTCCATCCTGCCCACGGCGGAGCTCAAGCGGATCCGGCAGGGCTATATCGACAAGTACCTGCCCAAGAAGGAGCAGACGGAGTAACGGAGGAAGCAGCCATGTGGAGATATTTTCTCAAACAGGGGGCGTGGAGGCTGGTGTGCCTGGCAGCGGCCGTGGTGCTTCTGTGCGCCCTGTTTGCCCTGATGCCGCTGGACCCGGTGTATATCCCCCTGGCCTGACACGGCGGGCCGCCTGACCAAAAAGCGAGGTGAACTGCAATGGCAGTGACTGTGACCAATCCCACCCGGATGGAGCTGACCCGGCTCAAGGGCAAGCTCAAGACCGCCCAGCGGGGACACAAGCTGCTCAAGGACAAGCGGGACGAGTTGATGAAGCAGTTCCTGGACACGGTCCGGGAGGTGCGTACCCTCCGCGCCCAGGTGGAAGAGGAGCTGATGCGGGTGCACAGCTCTTTCACCGTGGCTTCCGCCCTGATGAGCGGCAAGGCTTTGGAGCAGGCCCTCATGTACCCCAAGCAGGGTGTGGAGCTGGACATGACCTTCCGCAATGTCATGAGCGTCAACGTGCCCATCTACCATTACAAGACCCGAACCGACGACGCGGGGGATATCTTCCCCTATGGCTTTGCCGCCACCTCCGGTGAGCTGGACGGCGCCGTGGCCGCTCTGGGCGAGGTGTTCCAATCGATGCTCCAGCTGGCCCAGATCGAAAAGACCGCCCAGCTTATGGCAGAAGAGATCGAAAAGACCCGCCGCCGGGTGAACGCCTTGGAATATGTAGTCATTCCCCAGACAGAGGAGGCCATCCGGTATATCTCCATGAAGCTGGACGAGAATGACCGGGCCACCACCACCCGCCTGATGAAGGTCAAGGATATGCTTCTGAAGGAAGCTATCGAGGACCGGAGAGCGGAAGACGCTAGAGCCGCAAGGGTTTTCGGTTCTTCCGGTGAAGCGCCCCAGCAGGTTTAAGGGCGGTTTTACCGCAATTTTACCGCTTCTACGATGGGACGAAAAAGGAACAGGCGGTATCCCATGGGACCACATGGGATACCGCCTGTTTTAATTGCGAAAGTTTAAGAATTTTAGTGAGTTTAACTATTGCTACATTAAGAAGTTTGCGGTACCGTGGAGAAACATTAACCGCTTGCCATATAGAAGAGGCAATGGTAAAATTAATAGCAATGTTAAAATAAGTGAGGATAGTGTAATATGCCCCTTTCTGCTGAACGAAAAATTTATATTCCACCCGATAATGATATATTGAGCGTAACTCCTCATCCTTTATTGGAACAAGACTTAAGCTTTAGAGGAGTAGATACACAATACTCTACACATAGTATTCATCCGTATGTTGCGGCAATAAATCCACCGCTAGTTTCCGAGCTAATAAAATATTTTGTCCCAACTGATGGAAGTATCCTTGATCCGTATTGTGGCGGTGGTGGTGTGTTGGTTGAGGGGATTATAAATAATAGACCTGTAAGTGGAAATGATATTAATCCACTAGCAGTTAGTATCTCTAAAGCAAAGACAACATATTTATCACAGGCAATTACTGAAAAGTATTTTCAAGTACTTCTAGATTTATATTCTGGTATGCAGGTTTCAAAAGAAGAAATAAATGAATTGCCTCAGACCATCAAATACTGGTTCAAAGAATATATGTTGGAGCCCCTATTAAAAATTAAAAAATCAATTTCTTGCTTAGAAGATCAGATAAAAGATGATATACAAGCCTCTGCAATTATTAATCTATATCAAGTTATTTTTTCGGCGACAATACGTGACGTCATGCTTACATACCGTGGAGAAGTAAGATTGAGAAAATTGCAAGGTCAAGATTTGCAAAAATTTAACCCTCATATTTTAGAAGCACTAAAAAAACGGTCGGTATTAACATTTGAACGAGTTAATAGTTTGCCGGTCGGAGCAAAAGCAGATGTTATTTTAGCGGATACTAAAATGATGCCTTATAAGGACAATGAATTTTCTACGATCATTTGTTCTCCTCCTTATGGTGACGATAAAAATGGGGTTGGATATTTCCAATTTTCAAGTAAAATGTTATATTTCCTTGGCTATGAAGATCTGAAAAAATATAAAAAAAAGTTTTTGGGGGGGGACAAGGAACATAAGATTATTCCACCATCTGCTAGCTTATCCAAATCATTAAAGAATGTATATGAACGAAATCAAGTTCACTTCCGTGAAGCAGTTGCATTTTATAATGATTATTATTTAGCTTTACAGGAAATGAAGCGAGTAACAACCGATAGAATTATTATTGTTGTAGGTAATCGAGTTCTTTCTAGAACTTTTTTTGATAATGCAAAAATAACAGTTGAGATGTTAGAGTATCTGGGAGTTAAATTAGATTACTATTTTCAGCGAGAATTACCTAAGAAACGGATTGCGAACTTAGGTGGAGATGGAGGAGGAGGAAATCTTGAACATATTTTAGTCTTTAAACATTAAACTTAGAACGGCAGCAGCTATTTCTTCGTGAAAATAGCTGCTGCCGTTTATTTGGTCTCCTTGGTTATTATCTCAAAAAACTTGTCAGGCTTTCCATTTGGCTGTACCGTATAAATCATTTTTCCTGAGTACGTTTCTGCCGGACTAGGAACGGTTCGCTTGTTTAGAGAAAAACACGCATTAAAGCTACCGTGTTCTTCTATATATTTGCGCTTATCAGTAGGAGCGTCGGGAGTACCTAGTTCGCCTTTGTTAATATAAGCTCTGGTTTCAGTAACAGTTTCAGAAAGAGGAAATGATTTTACATCTAGCGTAAATAAATAGGATAAGTATCCGTGTTTCATCATTTCTGTGCTAGCGGGAACGTCATCAGATACTCGCTCAGCCAGGCTTGCTTTGACATGGATACCGCCAATAAGAGTTCCGTTGTTAATTTTAAGAGACTTACCATTGTAATCTTTAATGATAGCAATATCTAATTTGCTATCTCCAACTTTACCGGATATACCCATTAGATTAAACGCTTTTTTAGATTCATCTCTCGTTAGAGGGATCAAACGTAGCCCGTTATTTTTAAACATGGTATTGTAGTATTGTAATAATCGGCCAAAAATAATTCAAAGGCATCTCCACTTGCTCGTTTCCAACTCTGACCTGGATCTTTGTATGGTTTTGTAGCCTTCAATTGCTCCATGTAAATCCGATAGACGACATGATGCCATAAATCGCTAGCATTTGCTTGAGGGGCTAATGATACAGCTAATTTAAATGCTTGGTAGATTACATCCCTGTTTTTTGCTTTAGGTAGTGAAAGTGATGATTTGAGCGCTGATTCAACTGTATTATAATTTGACTCTGAAAAATTTAAAATCTCAACATCTATTCCATTAATGTTAACGAACATGCATTATTCACCTCACACAACACAGTGATTTTAGATATCTTCATTATACAAAGCAAAAGAAAAAAATCAAGCAATATATTATGTGTAACCACACATTAAAAGCTTTGTTAAACATCGGAATAAGGCTGCTCACATGCATGAGCGCTCCGAAAAGAGAAGGGGGAGTAAATGAAACAATGCACGAGAAGGGGGGCCCGGAAGTTCCATATAATTTTTCCGGACGCTCCATAGGGCCAAAAAGATGCTTGTTTGAAATGGGATACCTTTTCAGACGGCGCTTTATGGGACGGTTTTGGTGTTCTGCTTCATTTACAAAACTTTTTGAGATGGAGCGGTTGCAGTATGAAAGTGGGATATGTGCGCATCTCGACCAGGGAGCAGAACACAGCTCGCCAGGATGTCCTCATGGAGAAGCTGGGAGTGGAGAAGGTCTACACAGACAAGTTGAGTGGCAAGAACACGGAGCGCCCGGAGTTACAGAAGATGATGGATTTTGTACGGGAGGGTGATATGGTGGTCGTGGAGAGCTTCTCACGCTTTGCCCGAAACCTCCGTGACCTGCTGGACTTGACAGAGACATTGGAGAAGAAAGGCGTTCAGTTTATCAGCCAGAAGGAGCGCATTGACACCAGCGGCCCGGCAGGGCGGTTGATGTTGCAAATCTTCGGGGCATTGGCGGAGTTTGAGAGGGAGACTATCTTAGAACGTCAGGCGGAGGGGATCGCCGTTGCCAAAGCAAAGGGGTGTATGACTGGAAGGCCCAAGAAAGCAGTGGGCATCTTTGAAGATGTTTACCGGGACTATGAGGACAAGAAGATAAGCGCCAGCGAGGGGGCTAGGAGGCTGGGGATTGCCCGGTCTACCTGGTATCGGAAAGTGAAAGAGTATGAGGCAGACGTGATACCTGGGTTTTAGGTAACACCGCCCATCTCACTAAACCAGGAGGGCACATTCCAGCTATTCCGTCAGCAGACACCAGAGAAACCCAGCGTTATAGTTTAGTTGTGGTTGAGAGATAAGGGCTTAACCAAACAAAACTTTAAGGAGTGTGTGTTATGGAAAAGAAGTTCATCATCAATCGGGTTGACCTAGGGCAGAGAGTGACAGGGTATAAGGTCTTTAATCCCGCTGTGAACGGCGGCGAGGTCATCGGCATGACGGCCAAGCAGTTGGGAGAGGCAGTCAAGGCCGGGGAGGTGCTGGACGGAAACGGCGGGCTGGTGCTGGATACGGCCAGAGGGTTCAAGGCCATCATGGTTAAGACGGGCATTGGGACGTTGACTTCTACTGACCCATCAGCGGTGGCGAACCTGATGTACACCGTGTACAAGAGGGAGGGCGATAATTTTTCAAAGTGATTTCCTCCCGGTTTGGCAGACAGACCTTCTGTGCGGATAGATTAAAGCTCTCCTTGATGTCAATGGTGTGGTGTTGTACGGCGGTGCTATCAAGTGTTCCTGGGAGATGGAGGACGAGGCCCCGGTCAAGGGCAAGGAGACAGCCAAAAAGTGAAGAGGCAGAGAGCAGGCCACCCGGTGATGGGTGGCCTGCTCCTACAAGAGGATGGTGCATACAATGGAATTATTGGTTGTGCTGGTCATTGGATGCTGTGCCCTGTTGGTGGTGCTGGTGATTGGTTTAGTTGGGATCCTGGGGGTTCTGGGAGTGACCCAAAGGATTTTGGAGTTGGCTGTAGGTTCGGATATGGACGAGAGGCAGGGGGGGCCAGAACAAGCCCAACGGGGTGAGGACGAGGGATAGGAAAGCAGAGGGACAGCCGGCCGGGGACAGGTGGGGGAAATGGGGAATACAGTGTCAGCACCGGCATTTTAGGAAAAGAATTACTTTTCTGATGAAATGCAGGAGGGTTAAAAATGCCGCCGACAGGTGAAAAAATGGGGGTAGCAGTAAGAATTTTCCCGCTGGTGCAGTTCGGTAAAATTGGGAGAGCAGGCGGGGTGGTTTCAGCGAGTGTTTTTAGGGGTGAGAAATTTTCCCTTGGCGAGTGCATAGATAATGAAGGTATGCAGGTTACCAAATTACCAAAAATTTTGAGTTGATGGATAACAGGGAGAATAAAAATAAACAGGTTACCACAGTTTCCAACTTTGAAAGTATAATCGAACAAATTAGAAGATAGTATAATAGACATATGAGGTTGAGAATAGATAGCCAGATGTATTAGTTTACAGTAGACTATAAAGTATAGTGAACCAAACAATTATTAACAGAAGTATAGCTCTCTTAGAAAAAATAAGTAGTACATAAAAATGGGGGGGAGTTAATAGCGTTCAGAGTTTAGTCAATGCAGAGAGAGGAAAGGCAAGACAGAAATGATGTATATATATCAATATATAACTAAAAATACATTATAAAATTATCTGCATCAAAGCCTGTTTGCTTTGGTGCAGAAGGAAAACTGTGATATACAATGAAAAATAGAAATGAATAAAGGTCAATGAAGCTATAAACTCTGAAATAACAATAAAAACAATTCTGGCAAAAGGGGGAGACATTCCCCCTCCACTACCGAGACCGGAAATAGGACATCGGGATAACAAAGACCCCAGTAACTACCTGAACTAGGGATAGATGGGACAGCCCCAATTGGCATTTCTTAATACAGTGGGATTAACGGAGAACCCTGCTAGGGGTAAAATAGAACTGCCGAGATAACAAGTGCGGCAGGGATAGGGAGTTGCAGCTCCCTATAATATTTACATCCACTTGTTAGATGATACCAGAGCAAAGGAGATTGACAAGCTATCTGGGATTGATAAGTTTATTTCATCGGAACCGGAAACAGGGAGCGCCGTTGTAATTCCCCTCCCGGAGAGGGGAAAGGCGGTCTGATGGGGAGAGGCCCGGCGGTCTGGGAGGGGCTGCCGGGCCTTACCTTATTTTTACCGCTTCTACAATGGGAGTAGGTGGTGAGCCTTGGGGATAGATGGGAGGATAGGAGCAAGAAAGCCTTGATAAATGGGACTGTTTGTGGTAGATTAGCACTCGCTAAACCGATGGACCCATACAGGTCAAGGATATGCTGCTGGCCCAGTCGCTTGAAGAGCAACGGATCCGGGACGAACAGGCCCTATGAGACTTTCAATCCCAATGATGGGAAACAGACGACTTCAGAACAGCCGCTGAAAAAAGCAGCTGTTCTGTTTTTGGAGAAGGCATTTAAGGGAGTTAGCACTCGATGGATGTGAGTGCTAATGTTTACGATCTATTCACAGAAACAAGCAGGTTTGGACACAATCTGGCAGTATCCTTAAAAAAGAAAGGAAGTGCTCACAATGAGAAAAACGATTTACCGTGGATTGTGGGGCGTGGCCGGTGTTCTCCTGATGATAGCAGGGGTCTTGTGCATGATATGGGAAGAGGCGGCGCTAGCCTCCCTGGCGGCGATTTTAGGTGTGGTGATGCTGGTATCCGGTGTGGTGGATATCTTTATCTTCTGTGGGGCTAAAAACAGGATGTATGGAGCTGGTTGGTTTCTAATGGATGGCATCTTGACGGTAATCCTGGCGCTATTCATCCTCTTTAATCAAGTGTTTACCATGCTGACACTGCCTTTTGTCTTTGGTATGTGGCTGGTGTGCACTGGGATTACCCGGTTCGTCAACTCCTTTGATCTCCAGCGGGCCGGCGTGCGGGGCTGGGGTTGGTTTACCGTTCTGGGCTTGCTGTTGATTGCAGCGGGTGTCATCTCCTTCCTGGACCCAGTGGCAGGAGCGGTGGCTCTTGGCGCAGTGCTGGGTGTCACCCTGATCCTGGAAGGGGTTGCCTCAATCCTCCGTGCCTGCTTTGCCGGCCGCTTCTGGATGTGACCACCTCATATGACAAAAGCGCCCCGGCGGGAGATTTCGCCGGGGCGCTTCCTGTCTCATCATCACCGCTCACACCGCCAGAAGGCCACGCTGTACGGGGGAAGTTCGCTGCCTCCGCCGAAGTCGTGGTTCTTTCCTGTGAGCAGGTCCACCGCCCGGCCGTAGCCGGCGTCAAAATGGGCGGTGTAGGGTTGGCTGTCGGCGTTGACCACCACCAGCACCCGCTCTCCCTCCACCTGCCGCTGGAAGATATATTGCCGGTTGGTGAGCAGCACTTCCCGATAGTCCCCTTGGCATAGAGCCTGGCTCTTCCGCCGGGCTTTCGCCATGGCGGCAATTTGGCCTGTGAGGCGATTCCACTCCGGCTGGGGGAAGCAAGGGCGGAGGTTAGCGTCGCTGCCAGGGGCCTTTCTCCCTTCCGCGCCCCACTCACTGCCGTAGTAGATACAGGGGATGCCTGGCATGCCAAAGAGCAGGCCGTATAGCAGGGGGAGATGATTGCGGTCTAGGAGGATGCTGGCGGCCCGGGTGACGTCATGATTGTCCACAAAGGACAACAGGTGTTTGCCCTGGTAGAGGCACCAGGGCTCACTGCCAAACTGGCGTTTTAGGCTGTAGGCGATCTCAAAAAGGTTTAAATCATTAAGACTGGAGTAAAGGCCCTTGTAGCATTCGTAGTTGGTGCAACTGTGGCACATCTGGTCGTTTACCCATTGGTTGTAGTCTCCATGGAGGACTTCCCCCACCAGAAAAAAGTCAGGTTTGATACTCTGGGTGAATTGACGCAGCCTGGTCAGGAATCCTTTGTCCAGGCAGTAGGCCACATCTAGCCGCAGACCATCGATGTCGAACTGCTCTACCCAAAACCTGATACAGTCCAGCAGGTAATCTGCCATCGCCGAATTTTGCAGGTTAAGCTTTACCAGCTCATAATGGCCTTCCCAGCCCTCGTACCAGAAACCGTCGTTGTAGTTGGAGTTGCCGCCGAAGTCGATGTAGAACCAGTCCTTGTAGGGGGAGGCCCACTTTTTTTCCTGCACGTCCCGGAAAGCCCAGAAACCCCGGCCCACATGGTTGAACACACCGTCCAGCACCACACGGATGCCGTGGTCGTGGAGGGTGCGGCAAACCTGGGCGAAGTCCTCATTGGTGCCCAGGCGGGGGTCTATTCGGCAGTAGTCCCGAGTGTCATAACCATGGCTGTCGCTGTCGAACAGAGGAGAGAGGTAGACTGCATTGGCCCCTAACTGCTGGATATGCTCTGCCCAGTCCCCGATTTTGCTGATGCGGTGGGCCTGAATACCATCGTTAATCCACGGCGCACCGCAGAAGCCCAGGGGATAAATCTGATAAAAAACGCTTTCCTCCGCCCACATATGGATGCGCCCCTTGCTCATTTAGGTTGCGGGCAACGGCTTTGGACCGATATCACCGCAATTAATATCATACTCTATTTGATTACATTTGGCAAACGAAAAAAGAGAATTGCACTAGGCTGGGAACAGATTAGGCAAGAGGTGGGAAACTGACAGTGGATATCTGGTTCTGGATATGATACACTCGGGAAGGTAAAAATCCTAAGTGTAATCAGGCAGAGAAGAAGGGGGAATACAATGAAACGAATTTTATTTGTCTGCCATGGCAACATTTGCAGGAGTCCCATGGCGGAATATATCATGAAGGACTTGGTCCGGCGGGCAGGGGCAGAGAATCAAATTTCCATCCGTTCTGCGGCCACTAGTGCGGAGGAGTTGGGGAATCCCGTCTATTTACCTGCCCGACAGACCCTAACCAGACATGGCGTGCCCTACGGAAATCATTGTGCCCGGCGGCTGACTGCACAGGATTATAGCGCCTATGATCTGTTCATCGGCATGGATAAAGCCAATATGCGCAATATGTGCCGAATACTGGGGGGAGACCCCGAAGGTAAGGTTCATCTGTTGCTGGACTATGCCGGACGTCCCGGGCAGGAGGTGGCCGATCCCTGGTATACCGGAGATTTTGAGACCACATACCGGGACGTTTTGGAGGGGTGCCGCGGGCTGCTGGACCAGTTGCTGTAGCAAAAGCCCCTGCTGTGGGAGGCCAGGTCCGCAGCAGGGGCAGATAGGTTCAGGTTGAGGACTCCATGAGAATAGCTAGAAACTGGGAGACCGTAGGCCGTTCGGAGACGGAGCGCCGGGCCAGTGTGCCCAGATAAGTGGGGTTGACTTGGAAGGATAGGTTCACCACGGTGCGAAGGTCCCGCTCCACAGTGCGCCAGGAGGTATTGTGGTGCTTAGCCACGACGGGGTAGAGGGATTTTGTCACCTGAAGTAGAGCCATCGGGTCGTTTTGAAGCAGTTCCAGACAGGTGAGTAGAAAGTGAAAGCCCTTATAGTTGGGAGTGATGCCCAGGCAGAGCAGCAGCTTACGCCAGCGGTCTATCATTTTGATTCCTCCTTTCTATTACCCAGAATGCGTTGCCACACATTTACAGTGTCCTGGAGCCAGCATAGTATGTCGTTCCGATCTCGGTTGGAGAGCTGAACAAACCATTCGGCCCGTTCCAGGATGTAGGGCAGCAGTTTCGCACCCTCCCAAGTAAGCTCCTCGGATAGCAAGGCCGGAGCTGGTAGACCTAAGTTCCGAGCAATTATATCCAGCGTGTCCAGACGGACGGCAGATTTTTTGGCTTCGATGGCCTGGATGGTGGACTTGGTCACCCCTAGCTTCTCGGAGAAAACCGCTTGACTTTTTGGGCCCCGAAGCAGGATGAGGTTTTTCGACAAATTCTCCTTTAGTTCCACAAAAATTCCTCCTTATAGACATTATAAGGGAAATTAAGGGGACGGTGGGGCCTGAAAGGCCGACCAACCGGGCCGGAGTTTCGGCCGTGCTTTTTCCAGCCCGCTGCAGTCGCTACACCTGCCTGGCCAGGGAGGGGGGCAGACACGGGGTGGATGAAAAACGCCCCTTTTCCCATTGCATGGTAACGATGGGAAAGAGGCGTTTTGAGACAGAACAGGGAAAACCTTGAAAAAGATAGGACAAATAGAAAAAGGACCCGCCGAAAATCGGCGGGTCCTTTTGGCATTGGACCACAGGTGCGAGAAGTGAGATTTCGCACTTGATAGCCCTGGGCAGAGGGTTAGTCGGCTACGACGGTTTCAGTCGTAATGGTCTGAGTCTCGGAGTCGTTGCCTACCCAGGCGGTCACGGTAGCCACAGCCCGGTAGACATTGCCGCTAGTTGCAGATGTAGAGCCAGTTACTCGGCAATATGGCCCATTGCTACTGGAACTCCAAGTGTCCACAGTTTTCCAGAAGAACAGCAGGAATTGTTCTTGAATTTCCACAGAAACTTCAGTTTTTGTAGCATCTTCATAGGCTTGAACCCACGCGCTGACTGACGCAGTAGAATTGTTGATGTTGAGGGAACAACGGCCATATGAAATATGCTCCATATAAGGCATTACATCGCTACTTGTGGCATAGGAAGAAGAAACAATAGACATAAATAATACTGTAGCCAATAGAATCGATAGACACTTCTTTATTTTGTGCATAAAATCACCTCCTTTCTAGTGAATGTAACGAAAGAAAGAAGGTGATTTGAGACAAGTCAGTTATTAACTTTTAAAAATAATTTTTTCTGCAACTAATAGAATATCATCATGTGAAAGATTGCCTTGAACAACAATGATATTTCGATTTGTGGTCCAAACTATTCTATTTAAACCTTTGTTGGTAGTGAAATTTGCCGTCGTTCCGTGGAGTGGAATTGTCTCTACATATGCGAACTCAGAATCTTCGACATCTCGTATAGCTGAATTATCTACAACTACTTCCTGAGTAAAAATTAGAAAACTCGTGTTATTTTCAAATCTTATATAACGAAAGTATTCATCTGACTCAGAAAAAACCTCCACCATCCCCTCTGGCAGCCAGCCAAACTCCACCTCGGACAGCGGAGCACTTTCTGCCTCTCCGGGGCGGAAAATGTAGCTGGTGAGCGTGTCAAAGACCTCCGTAATCACTTCCACCACCTTAGCGCGGAAGCTGGCCACCGTCATTAGACTGGAGAAAATGACCATTGCCGAAACAAGGGCGGCCAAAGCCACCCGCTTGGTATAGCGAATGGCGGTATTGACCCTCGGAGTGCGGCGGCACTGGCGGAGAAGCTTTTTCATTTTCCGCTGAAACCAGCGGGAGGGGACGAAAGGGTCCAGCTCCGCCGGATCGGGCAGGGTGGATAGCCAAAGTGCCTGGCCTGCGGCCGCATGGGCGTAGAGCAGTTCATCTGTGATTTTCATTTGGAGTCAGCCTCCCATTCCGCAATAATGTGTTCCAGTTTGGTTTTGCCCTCTGAACCGTCTTTTTCACATTGGCGTCACTCATGTTCAGGATGCGGCACACCTCTTGATTGGAAAAGCCCCAGAGATAACGAAGAAGCACAACCTGCCGGTAATTGGCGGGCAGCATGGCGATGGCGCGGTCAATGTCACTCATGCCGGGCACATCGGGCGGGGCCGGCGGAACGGACAGCGCCTCCAACTCGTCCAGAGACACAGCGCGGCGCCGCTGTTTGTAGCGGTATAAATCGGTGGCCCGGCTCTGGACGGCGCTGATGACATAAGCCCTGGTACTGGGGCTTTCCGGATCTTTGATGTGATCCAGCAGGCGGATGAGTTGAACGAAAGCGTTCTGCATAGCGTCCTCCGCGTCATGGTGGTTGCGGAGAATATTTTTGGCGGCGTGGTACATCTCGGTGCTGTACAATTCATACAACCGGGTTAATTTGGCGGCTTCCTCCGCAGTTTCCACCATAGATAAGGCGAGCAGAAGCATGGGCGGGACCTCCCTTGTGGTTGAGATTTTCTGTTTGCGCGCTGACGGTCGCAAAACAGGGAACAGGCGGCAGAGCCTTGCATCCGGGACTGCCGCCTGATATAATGATTCTCGTAGTAAAGGGATAAAGAAACCCGCGCATTGGCGCGGGAAAGGAGGCGGTTTATGCGTCCGGTAGCCCACATCTGTTCAGACTTTCCAACGAAGTTTGGGATTCCCAGACAGAGCGGCTTGGTGGATGATTTGACGGCCACAGTGGTATTTGAGCCGGAATTTCGGGAGCCGGAGGCTCTGCGTGGCATCGAAGGCTTCTCTCACCTGTGGCTTATTTGGGAGTTTTCCCAGGCCAGGCGGCAGGAATGGTCCCCCACAGTGCGGCCGCCCCGCCTGGGAGGGAACATTCGGCTGGGCGTGTTCGCCACCCGATCTCCCTTCCGGCCAAACCCCATCGGACTGTCCTGTGTGAAGCTGGCGGCGGTGGAGCGGGTAGAGGGTTTAGGGACAGTACTCCGGGTGACGGGGGCAGATTTGATGGACGGCACGCCCATTTTGGACATCAAACCCTATGTGCCCTATGCGGACTGCCATCCCGACGCTCGGGGAGGATTTGCCGCCCAGGGACAAGATTACCTATTGACGGTAGACTTCCCGCCGGAGCTGCTCGTCCGGGTGCCGGAGGACAAGCGCCAAGCCCTGAAGGGAGTACTGGCTCAAGATCCCAGGCCCGCCTACCAGCGGGACCCGGCCCGGATATACGGCTTGCCCTTTGCCGGGCTGGAGGTGCGTTTTACCGTGGCGGACGGACGGCTGACCGTGCGGAACGTGACCCCAGGAGAATCCCGTCAAGCTTCAGGCTCGGCTCAGACCGGGCAGACAGATGCTGAGAAAAGGAAGGATATGCTATGAAACACATTGCGTTCATCGGCGCTGGCAACATGGGCGGCGCTCTGGTCCGCGGGGCCTGCAAGGCGCTGGACCCACAGGAAGTTCTTATTTACGAGCCGAGCCAGAAGGCGGCTGCCGCTCTGTCTGCTGAGACGGGCTGCCAGGTGGCGGCTAGCGGCGCTCAGGCGGTGCGGGAAGCGCGGTATGTGATGCTGTGCGTGAAGCCCCAGGTGCTTGAGCCTGTGCTGGAAGGGCTGCTGCCCGCTTTGCGGGAGGGGGCCCAGGCGGGAGAGCATCGGGTGGTGGTGTCCATTGCTGCCGGCGTCCAGCTGGAAGCGCTGGACCAGATGCTCGCCCGCGGCGGGCTGGAGTTGCCGGTGGTGCGCATCATGCCTAACACCCCCGCGGCCATTGGCCAGGGTGTGCTGCTGATCGCCCCAGGTCCCCGAGTGAGCGGGGAGGATTACGCCGGCTTGGAGCAGGCCCTGGGCCGCTGTGGCCTGCTGGAGCGGGTGACCGAGCAGCAGCTGGATCAAGGGTCTGCCATTTCCGGCTGCGGACCGGCATTTGTTTATCTGTTCATTGAGGCCCTGGCCGACGGCGGCGTTCAGATCGGACTGCCTCGGGATAAGGCCCAGGCCTGGGCGGCCCAGATGGTGGCCGGCGCGGCGGGAATGGTGCTTCAGACGGGCAAGCATCCCGGGCAGCTCAAGGATGCGGTGTGCTCCCCCGGGGGCACCACCATCGCCGGCGTGGCCAAGCTGGAGCAGGGGGCTTTCCGGTCCTTGGCGGCCCAGGCCGTGGTGACCGCTTATGAGAAAAACAGCCGAATCGGGAAATAAAGCGCGCCGGATCAGATAGATGTCCCCTGTCCGCCCTTGAGCTGGCTAGGCAGAGCGTGGTAAGTCTGACGAAAAGCCCGGAGAAAGGCGGGATAGCTGCCAAAGCCGGCCTGCTGGCTGGCCTGGGCGGCGGGTACGCCGGCCTGGAGCTGTTCGACAGCCCGGATAAGCCGTTTTTGCACCACGTACTGGTGCAAGGTCTGGCCGGTGACCGCCTTAAAACGGCGCATCAGGTGATACCGGCTGAGATAAACTACCTGGGACAAGGCCGCGGCGCTCAGGTCCGCGCTCAGATGGGCGTTGATATAGTCCAGCACCTGTTGGATCTTCGGGTCTTGCAGGACGGCACCAGGGGTGTGCCCGCTCGCGGCCCGGAGCTGGCGGTTGAGAAAGACCAGCAGCTGGAGAAAATAGGTCCGGGCCAGCACTTGATGGCCGAAATCCCGGCTGTGCTGGGCCTGCTCTAAGTCATGCAGCAGGGACATATAGCCCGGACGGGCCTCCGGCTCCGGCCGGAGCAGGCGGGGGCCGCCCGCCCGGATACGCTGGAAACAGTCCAGCAGCTCTTGACTGCCATCTTCCAGGCGGGGCCGCAGCCAGAGTACCATGCGTTCGTAGGGTTCGGACAGGTCGACTGCCGGGCGGTGGATTTCGCCCCGTCCCACCAGGAGAATGTCCCAGGGCCGCAGATAGTAGGTGCATCCCTCCACCAGATAGGTCACCTGGCCGGACAGAGGAATGACGATTTTATCAAAGGGATGGTAGTGGTAGTCCAATTGGAGCTGCTTTTGATCACGGAGATGAAACAGGCGAAATTCTTCTGTAAGGTAGCCCCGACTGCCCACCTCGGTGTGGTCATACATGTCACTCCCTCCCCTGATAGAATAGTGCATAAAGGGAAAGATTGCAAGGAAAATATGCAGGAAACGATGCAAAACTGCGGGACGATTTCCGCTTCTGCCCGATGGGGAAGAAAAGACGAGGGAATTTTCAGTTGGATTTCAGGGCGAAGTGGTATCCTATGCAGGAAAAGGGGCGGAATGGTTCCGGGAGGAAAAAGAACGGCTGGGCCGGGCAGCGGCCCGCAGGGAGGCGGTACAGATGCAGGTGCTGGTAGTAGAAGACGAGGCGCGGCTGGCGGAAACGTTGGCCCAGCTGTTGCGGGAGCAGAACTATAGGGTGGACGTGGTGTATAACGGCGGCGACGGGCTGGCCTATGCGGAGAGCGGGCAGTATGATGTGATCGTGCTGGACGTGATGCTGCCGGGAATCGACGGCTATGAAGTTGCCCGAACCTTGCGGCGGAAGAAAAACGGCACACCCATCCTGATGCTCACCGCCCGCAGCGAGGTGACAGATAAAGTGGCTGGTCTGGACTGCGGAGCGGACGACTATATGACCAAGCCCTTCGCTCCGGAAGAGCTGTTGGCCCGGGTGCGGGCCCTCACCCGGAGACAGGGGGAGGTGGCGTTGGAGGAGCTCACCTGCTACGACCTGCGGTTAGAGCTGGCGACCCATACTCTGAACTGTGGGACCAAATCGGTGCGCCTGTCCCCCAAAGAGTTTGAAGTGCTCCGGCTGCTCATGTCCGCCCCCGGCGGGGTCATCCCCAAGGATCAACTCATCAGCCGGGTGTGGGGGCTGGAGTCGGAGGCGGAGGACAACAACGCGGAGGCATACATCTCCTTTTTGCGCAAAAAGCTGCTCTATTTAGGCTCTGCTGCCGCCATCAACACCCTGCGGAAAGTGGGGTACCGTCTGGAAGCAGGGAACAGGAAATAACGGATCAGCGCCGCCCGGCAACGACGGGCGGCGCTGATGTTTTTTCGCAGGTCACTCCCGCTGAGTCAGGGGGATGAAAGCCTGCTTTGGGGAGATGGCCTTATAAGCTGGGCGGATGATCTTCCCATAGGGGTTGTAAACCTCTTCCACCCGATGGGCGCACCAGCCCACGATGCGGGCGATGGCAAACAGGGGGGTGTACAGCTCCGGGGGAATGCCCATCATCTTGTACACCAAGCCGGAATACAGGTCCACGTTGGCACACATGACCTTGTCCTGGCCGGTGACCCGATGAAATACCTCGGGAGCCAGGCGCTCCACGGTTTCGAACAGCTCGAACTCGTCCAGCATATCCTTCTTTTCCGCCACCCGCCGGGCGAACCGCTTGAGCAGGACCGCCCGGGGGTCGGACAGGGTGTAAATGGCGTGACCCATGCCGTAGATGAGGCCGGAGCGGTCCCCGGCCTGCCGCCGGAGAAGCTGTTCCAGATAGGAAGAGACAGCGTCCTCATCCTTCCAGTCGGACACGTCCCGCTCGATGTGGCCGAACATCTCCATCACCTTCATGTTGGCGCCGCCGTGCTTAGGCCCTTTCAGCGAGCCCACCGCCGCGGCGATGGCGGAGTAGATATCCGTGCCTGAGGAGGACAGCACCCGGCAGGCAAAGGCGGAGTTGTTGCCGCCGCCGTGCTCCATGTGCAGCACCAAGCACAGGTCCAGCAGCCGGGCTTCGTCCTGAGTAAACTGGTTGTCATGCCGAACAGAGTATAGGAAGTTCTCCGCCACGCTCAGCCCTTCCTGAGGGCGATGGAGGTATAGGGACTCGTTATCATAATAGTGGCGCTTGCAGGCAAAGGCATGGGCCACGATCACCGGATAGCGGGCGATAAGCTGTACGGCCTTGAGCATCTCCGCCTCCAGGGCCTTGTTCTCCGGATCCGGATCATAGGAGTACAGGGCCAGGGTGGACCGGGCCAGCTTGTTCATCACGTCCCGGCTGGGGGCCTTGAGGATCATATCCTCGGTAAAGTTGGCGGGCAGGCTGCGGAAATGGGCCAGAAGGTCCCGAAAGCCGGACAGCTGCGCCTGGGTGGGCAGGGTGCCGAACAGGAGCAGGTAGGCGGTCTCCTCATAGCCAAAGCGGCCCTCGGTCATGAAGCCGCCAATGAGGTCCTGAACATTGATGCCTCGATAGATGAGCTGGCCGTCCATAGGGACCTTCTCTCCGTCCTCGATATAGTAGCCGCGGACGTTGCCGATTTGGGTGATGCCCGCCATCACGCCGGTGCCGTCAGCGTTGCGCAGGCCGCGCTTGACGCCATAGCGCTCATACACAGAAGGATCTATTTTGTGATATTGAGCGTACTGCCTGCATATTCCTTGAATATAGGACAAGGCCTGTTCGTCGCCGGTCAGAGGGGTGGATGGGAAAGACATAGCGGCAGCCTCCTTTATGAGAATTGGTTTCTTTTCTATTTTAGCGCAATAAAGGGGCTCAGTCAATGCACAAAATGGAAAAGAAGCTGCGAAAATACAGGTAAGAACCTAAAGTAAGCGGAAAGAAATGCAGGAGAAAGGGGATGAACTTGCAGGAGATGGAGTTTTGGCAATCGGTGCGCCCCCCGTTGCTGGCGGGGCTGCTGGCAGGTGTGCTGCTGTTTGTGCTGCCGCTGTTGTGGGCGACCCCGCCGGCAGAAGGAGAGAACCCACAGGTGCTGCCTGCCAGTCCGGTGCCGGCCGTGGACAGTCCTCAGCCTTCAACCGTGCCCGTCGGGGAAAAGGACAGCAACGATACTGTCCGGGTACTGCTGGCGGATGGGACCGTAGAGGAACAGACCATGGCGGATTACCTGTGGCGGGTGACAGCAGCGGAGATGCCTGCTTCTTTTGAACCGCAGGCTCTGGCGGCGCAGGCGGTGTGCGCGCGGACCTATACGCGGTGGAAGGCGTCTCACGGCGGCGGACACGAGGGGGCAGATGTGTGCACCGACTCCTCCTGCTGCCAGGCCTACATTACACCGGAGCAGGCGGCGGAGAACTGGGGAACCCTAGCGGAAGAATACAGCGCCAAAATTGCCGCCGCAGTGGCCACGACTGATGGTATGGTAGCCACCTATGAGGGAGCACCCATTCAGGCGGTGTTTTTTTCCTCTTCTTCCGGAGCGACGGAGGATGCGGCTGCAGTATGGGGCAACAGCCTGCCCTATTTGGTGTCAGTAGACAGCCCTGAGGGAGACGAGGTGCCCAACTACCATACGACAGTTACCCTCACGGCGGACCAGGTGCGGGAGCTGGTGCTGGCCGCATATCCGGAATCCGACTTGTCCGGAGACCCATCCGGATGGTTTTCCGACCTGACACTCACCGCATCAGGCCGGGTGGCGCAGGTAAAAGTGGGGGGCGTAGCCCTGTCGGGGGGAGCGGTCCGTAACCTATTCGGCCTGCGCTCGGCCTGCTTCCAGGTGGAGTACGGGGAGTCGGGGTTTACCTTTTCCGTGACCGGATATGGGCATGGCGTGGGGATGAGTCAGTATGGAGCCAACGCCATGGCCCAGGCAGGCAGCACATGGCAGGAGATTATTGCCCACTATTATACTGGTGTGACACTGCAACTGGGAGAATAGTGGACACTTGCGGCGTCAGCTTCCTACTGATATAATAGAGATAGAAAACGGTCGGAGGGGAAGATTATGGAACTCAAGCAGCTGCGTTATTTTCTCCAGGTGGCGGAGTATCTGAACTTTAGCCGGGCCGCAGAGCAGCTGTACATCTCCCAGCCTGCCCTGAGCTACCAGATCGCGGAGCTGGAGCGGGAGCTGGGAGTGGAGCTGTTTGTCCGGGATCGGCGCAAGGTCTATCTCACGCCGGCGGGGAAAGCCCTGCTGGAACCAGCCCGGGAGCTGCTCAGCCGGGCGGAGGGGCTGCCCCAAGTAGCTCGCCAGAGCAGCGGCGGGCCGGGCGGGCATCTTCGTATCGCCTTTGACGACACGGAGGACCACTTCGAGCTCATCGGAGTGACTCAGGCGGTGGCAGACTTCGCCCTGTCCCACAGCCATGTGCAGTTGGACCTGGAGCGGCTGCCCTTCACCGAATGCGCCGACCGGGTGATCTATGGGGAGCTAGACCTGGCCTTCCTCATCCTCCGCCACAGGGAGCGGCTGCCGCCGGACCTGATCAGCAGACCAGTGTACCGTAGCCGCCTGGTTATGGTGGTGCGGGAGGACTGCCCAGCCCAGACCTGTGAGGAGGCCATCCGCAGCCTTGACCTGCTGCTGGTACAGGCTAAGCCCCGGGGCAACTCCCGTATCCTGAAGGCGTTGGAGGATATGGGGCTGGAGCCAAACATCCGGCGGGTGGACTCCATCACCTCCGGCTTCGTTTACACCCAGATGGGGGCAGGGATTATGCTCCTGTCCGAGACCTATTACAACAACCACCGCTACCCGGGCCTGCGGGCTATCCAGGTGGACAGCGACGCGGCCTGGATCACCCATGAAGTGGTATGGAACCGGGGAACCCAGAATCCCAGCGTCCAACTGTTGCTGGACAGTTTGCCCCAAGCGTAGGGCCGGACGGGGAACAAGATGATGGGAAAGCCAGGGGCGGACACCGATTGGTGTCCGCCCCTGGCTTATATTTGGATGGTCTCGGGTCCAGGCTTAGTAGGCGCCGATGGTCATGGCCGCGTCGAAGGCCGCCCGGGTGACGGTCTTGACGTTGCCCACCTTGACGCAGTCGCCCAGCTTGCGGAAGCGCTCGGCGCAGGGGCGGAAGGTCTCCGCCTCGGCAGCGCGGGGCTTCATGCCCACGGCCAGAAGGACGGTGTCAGCGGGAACGGTGTGCTCCACGCCGCCCTTGTCCACGTAGACCACGCCGGTGTCGGTGATGGCGGTAACCTTGGCGCCAGTGATGGCGGCGGAGCAGTGGTCGCCCACCTGGCCCACCAGCTCCTCCTGGTAAGTACGCATGGCGTCGGGGGCCAGCAGGTCCTGCATCTCCAGGATGGTGACGTCCTTGCCGTTCATGCCGTAGTGGACGCCGGTCTCGCAGCCCACCTGACCGCCGCCGATGACCACCACCTTCTGGCCCACTTTCTCCGGCGTCCAGAAGCTGTCGCCGGCCCAGATGACGTTGTCACCGTCCACGCCGGGGATGCGGGGGATGAGGGGGGTGGCGCCGATGGCGCAGATCACCTCGTCAAAGCCCATGGCGGTGAGCTCTTCGGGGGTGACGGCGTGGCCCAGCTTGACGGTGATGGCGGGGCTGGCGTTGACATGGTCGATGAGGTAGTTCTTGTAGTTCTTCAGGTCGTACTTGAAGCTCATGAAGTCTGCGTCGTTGAGTTGGCCGCCCAGCTTCTCCTCCTTCTCGAAGAGGGTGACGGTGTGGCCGCGCTCGGCAGCCAGCAGGGCCGCCTTCATACCGCCGGGGCCGCCGCCTACGATGGCCACGTTCTCCTTGGTGTACTCCTTGGGCACCAGCATGTCCAGCTGGGTCTCACGGCCAGCGATGGGGTTGACGGCGCAGGAATAGTAGTGGGTCTTTTTGAAATCGTCCAGGCAGTGGAAGCACTTGATGCAAGGCACGATGTCCTGGGGACGGCCCTCCCGGCTCTTCTCCACGGTGTAGGGGTCAGCGATGGTGCCCCGGGCCATGGCAATGATGTCCGCCTTGCCCTCGGCCAGGGCCTGCTCAATGGCGGCGGGCTGCTGGAGGGCGCCCAGGCCCAGCACGGGGATGTGGATGTCTGGGCAGGCCTTCACGGCCGCGGCCAAGTAGAGGTTGCAGCCCTCGGGCAGGAAGCTGGTGGGGTGGGTAATGGCGCGCAGGCGGGGCTCCCGTACCACACCGGCAGAGATGTGGGCGATGTCAATTCGGTCCTGGATGAGCTTGAAGAACTCGATGCACTCGTCGATCTCAAAGCCGCCGGGGACGCATTCGGACCCAGAGATGCGGTACTCAATCAGCAGATCCCGGCCCACGCGCTGACGGATGCGGTCCAGCACCATCAGGGGGAAGCGGGCCCGGTTCTCCATGGAACCGCCAAACTCGTCGGTGCGGTGGTTGGAGCGGGGGGAGACGAACTCCTGGAGCAGGGTGCCGTGGCCGCCGTGGATCAGCAGGGTGTCGAACCCGCAGAACTTCACGCACTCGGCCAGGGAGGCATAGCGGTCGGCCAGCCGGTCCATCTCCTCATAGGGGATCTGCTGGAACTCCACCCCGTCCTTTCGGGTGAAGGAGGAGCAGGCGAAGGGCTTGCCTTTGGCCAAGGCCTCCTTGGTGTACTCGCCCTCGCTGCCGAAGTGGATCAACTCGTAGGAGGCCTTGGCATCATAAAAGTGGATGGCGTTGGTGAAGTGGATGAAGTTGCGCCAGCCAGTGGGGTCCTCGATGTCGAACTTGGAGTGGATGGGGTTGGCGCCGGGGTCATTGACCTGCTGGCCGCCGCACTCCACCTGGGCCGCGCCGCCCTTGGCCTTCTCCAGGTAGTTGGCGATCATGGGGGCCTCGGGGTAGGTGGGGGCGTTGTTCTGGATCATGTGGCCCATAGAGGGGGCGGTGAAGATGCGGTTCTTGAAGGTGACTCCGTTGATGGTGATGGGCTCAAAAATATGGGGGTAATACTTGTTTTGCATCAGGCAACACTCCTTTTATTAAATACACTCCCGTTCCAATTTGTGCGCCGGGGGAAAACAATCCAGGACCCGGCAAATCTACTCGTACACAGTGTAACGGAATTAAGCCCAAAAGGGAAATAGCAAAATGCAATTACTCTGATTCAAAAAAATGATGATAAATGTCTAAAACGTCAAAATGTGAAATAATTGACGATGGATGAGGAAAAAAGTGCACAAAAATAAAGTGATTTGATTTTCAAATTACAGCAATTTGAAATGAATATAACCACGATGGTGCAAATTGTACTATAGTTAAATTATCATCCGCCCATACGTGCCGGGGCATGTCCGGTCCGGGCGGGAGGGGTACGCCCCACGGCGCGGGGACAGGCGCCGTTCCCCCAAGGGGCGATTTTGAAAAAGGGAGGAAACTACATGACCAAAACAGTCAACCGCAAATCCCTGATCAGCTGGATCGTGACGCTGGCGCTGCCCATCATCATCCTGCTGATCCCCACCACGGAGGCGTTTACCAGCGACATCAGAACATTCTTTGCCATTACCCTGATGGGTATCGCCATGTTCTGCTTCGACGAGATGGACAACGCCATTGCAGGCATCCTCATGATGCTGCTGTACATCATGACCGGCATTGCCCCCTCTGGCACGGTGTTCTCCGCATGGACCAATGATATTCCCTGGTACATCCTGGCCACCCTGCTTCTGGTGAACATCCTGGAGGACACCACCATCCTCAAGCGCATCGCCTACCACTGCATCATCCTGGCCGGCGGTACCTATACCGGCATCGTATTCGGCATTACCCTGACCGCTATCCTGTCCATCATCATCGTCCCCGGCACCTGGACCAGCATGGCTGTGGCCGCGATCACCCTGTCCATCATTAAGTCTCTGGAGCTGCCCGTGGGCAAAGCCTCCGGCGGCATCCTCATGGCTGCCTGCTTCGGCTTCCACATTGCCTCCGGCTTCGTCTACTCCCCCTCCGGCATCCAGATGTTCCTGGATATGTCCAAGTCGGTGGAAGGCGTTGTGGAGGGAAGCCTGAACACAAACTTCATCGACTTCTTCATCCAGGACCTGCCCCTGGTGCTGCTGCCCTTCATCATGGCCTTCATCATCACCAAGCTGATGAAGCCGGAGAAGCCCATCAACGGCAAGGCATACTTCCAGCAGCAGCTGAAGGATCTGGGCAAGATGACCACCAACGACAAGAAGGTGCTGGTTATTCTGCTGGTCCTGCTGGTGTACCTGCTGAGCAACCGCTGGACTCACTGGAACATGCTCTACGGATTCCTGCTGGCCCCCATCATTTGCTACCTGCCCGGCATCAAGGTGGGTAAGGTGGAGCACTTCCGCAAGGTCAACTTCAATGTGATCTTCTTCATCGTGGCCTGCCTGTCCATCGGCACGGTGGCCGCCGCCTGTGGCGCGGGCAACTTCATCGTGAACATCATCACCCCGATGCTCTCCAACACCGGCACCTTCGGCTTCCTGGTGATCGTGTTCGTGTTCGGCGTGATCGTCAACTTCCTGCTCACTCCCATGGCCGCCATGTCTTCCATCGCCCCCCTGCTCACCGGCGTGGCTCTGGGGCTGGGTGTGTCCCCCATGGCTACCACGTACGCTTTCTATCTGGGCCTGGATCAGCTGATTCTGCCCTATGAGATCGGCACCTACCTGATCTTCTTCAGTATGGGCTACGTCTCTCTGAAGGACTTCGCCAAGACCAGTGCGGTGAAAATGGCAGTGTCCACTGTCTTTACTATTGCTATCATGATCCCTTGGTGGATGTTTGTGGTCAAGATTGTCTGATTCCTAGAGAAAAGCCCCCCTTTGGGCCCGGCCGGAGACGGCCGGGTCCTCTTTTTCTGCTTGAAATCATCCAATACTTCTGGTATACTACCTTGGGCCTGCGCGCCCACTTATTATAATAAGAAATGAGAGATGTACCATGAACAGCCGCTATGACGTGATGATCCTGGGCACGGGAGAGGCGGGAATCTACGCCGCCTACGAGCTGAGCCTGAAATGCCCCGGCGCCAGGGTGCTGGTGGTGGACCAGGGGGCGGATATCTACCACCGCAGCTGCCCCATCGTGGCCGGTAAGGTGAAGAGCTGCATCCAGTGCAAGGTGTGCGGCACCATGTGCGGCTTCGGCGGGGCGGGCGCCTTCTCCGACGGCAAATTCAACTTCACCACCGCCTTCGGCGGCTGGCTCACCGACTTTCTGGACGAGCGGGAGGTCATGGACCTCATCGATTATGTGGACGCCCTCAACGTTAAGCACGGGGCCACCACCGAAGTGTACTCCACTTCCACCCCCGCCGCCCGGGAGCTGGAGAAGCGGGCACTGGAGCACGACCTGCATCTGCTCCAAGCCCGGTGCAAGCACCTGGGCACCGAGAACAACCTGCGCATCCTCACCGATATCTACGAGTATATCCGGGACAAGCACACCTTCCTGTTCAACACCGCCGTACAGGATATTGAGGTGGGGGCCGACGGGGGCTATGTGCTGGTCACTGAGAAGGGGGAGCGGTTCACCGCCCCCTACCTCATCGCCGGTCCGGGCCGCTCCGGCGCGGAGTGGTTCTCCAAGCAATGCCAGAAGCTGGGGCTGGAGCTCATCAACAACCAGGTGGACATCGGCGTACGGGTGGAGCTGCCCGCCACCATCTTTGAGAGCATCACCGACGTGGTGTATGAGTCCAAGCTGGTCTACCGCACCAAGCAGTACGGCGACCAGGTGCGCACCTTCTGCATGAACCCCTACGGCCACGTAGTGGCCGAGAACGTGGAGGGCATCAACACCGTCAACGGCCACTCCTACTCCGATCCCAAGCTGCGCAGCGAGAACACCAACTTCGCCCTGCTGGTGTCCAACCGCTTCACCTCCCCCTTCAACGAGCCCTACCGCTACGGCAAGCACATCGCCTCCCTGAGCAACATGCTGGCTGGCGGCGTGCTGGTGCAGCGCTTCGGCGATCTGGTCAGCGGCATCCGCACCAACGAGCACCGCATGAGCAAGTCCTTCGTCCACCCCACCCTCACCGCCGCCGTGCCCGGCGACCTGTCCCTGGCCCTGCCCAAGCGGCAGCTGGACGACATCATTGAGATGATCTACCAGCTCGACAAGCTGGCCCCCGGCACCGCCAACTACGACACCCTGCTCTACGGCGCGGAGGTGAAGTTCTACTCCGCCCGGCTGGCCCTGTCCAACGAGCTGGAGACCGCCCTGCCCGGCTTCTTCGCCGTGGGCGACGGCGCGGGCGTGACCCGCGGCCTGGCCCAAGCCGGAGCCTCCGGCGTGAAAGCCGCCCGGGTGGTGGCCCAGCGGCTGAACCAGGAGTAAGGACAGGGAGACAATAATTTTCTTTGACACCCCATAAATTCCAAAATTCGACAGTTTTCTCCCGGCGTCGTCCCCTGTACGACAGAGTTTTCAACAACTTCCACAGAGTTTTCCACAGCGCCCATGGGGCTGTGGAAGGTGACATAAAAGATGTCAACCATAAATTTACCGCTAAACTTTACAAAAATTTCACGGTCCTCTGACCCACATGGTCAGGGGGCCGAAATTTTTTCAACTTTATTGGAAAATCGAATAAAAAGCACGCTGGACTATGGTATGGTAAGACCATACAGATAGGAGGTGGCCGCTTTGCAGACTGAGCAAGATGAAGATTTGAAGGAGACGCTGCTGGAGCTGCGTCAGGATGCCGCAATGTTTCGGTTGATGCTTTTTGGCTTGGAAATATCGCTGGATGAACTGAGCCTTCAATGCCTGTTCCGCATCAGCGATTACCTGGACCAGCACATCGACGATGTGTGTACGCTGTGTGGGTATCAAGATGGGCGCGCTTGAGAGGGCGGCAAGGACTGGGGCCCTTGCATTCTGTGGGGGCCATGGCTGGCCTCCGGGGCGGTCAGGTTTCGCCTGACGGCGAGTTTCTTTTTGTGCGCACAAAAAGAAACCAAAAATGCGCCGGGGGTCAGGCGCGGAAGAACTTCAAGCGCCAAGGACGCGCTTTCGTTCCAAGCGCCTGCACCCCCGGACCCCCATTTTACGGGAGAGCAGGCTAAGGACTGCTCCACATCCCGTCCGGCGTTGGGGTAAGCCGATACTCGAAGCCACTATTTTCCGCTGCCGCTCTCCTGGCATTTGCGGTAAATTGCCGGATCTTCGGGTCACGCCTAGTCACAGCATGGGCCAGGCTAGGCGCTGTCTGGTAGTCTGATGCACTGTAAGTCAGTACGATGGAGCGGCAGCGGAAAGCGGCGCTTCGTGTGTCCTGGCTTCGTGCGCCGGAAAGAGAAGGACGCACATCTTGTCCTGGGCCCTCGTAACAACGGGGGACCGGGGGAAAGGACGCTGAGGACAAAAGCGCGTCCTTGGCGCTTGCAGTCCGCCGCGGTCGTCCCCCGGCGCATCTTTGCCTACTTTCTGTGCGTACAGAAAGTAGGTCGCCGTCAGGCGAAACCTGACTGACCGTTTCTTTTGGCGCTGTCAAAAGAAATGGGGTCGGGAAAGTCGTCCCCAAAGACGAAGCCTTTGGATAACGGTCAAAGGGTGCCAGCCCTTGAAATGGGTAAAGGCGAAGCCTTTGAATATGAAAAAAACCTTGACAAATCAGAAGATTTGGGTATAATAATTTAGTCTATCCCCATATTGGGGGACACATCCTTGCCTCCAGCGGAGACTGGAGGCCAAATGTCCATAAGGAGGTGCAACAAAAATGGCAAAACTGTCCGCCAACTACGAGGTGCTCTACATCATCGACCCCACTCTGGGCGAGGAGGAGACCGCCGCTCTGGTGGCCCGCTTCAAGGAGCTGGCCGAGGGCCACGGCACGGTGACCGAGGTGGATGAGTGGGGCAAGCGCAAGCTGGCCTACCTCATCGACGACAAGGACGAGGGCTACTATGTGCTCATGACCTTTACCTCTGGCCCCGAGTTCCCCGCTGAGCTGGACCGTCTGATGCGCATTAACACCGGCATCATGCGCTCCATCATCGTCTGCAAGGACTGAGGGGGAAACATCCATGCTCAACCGAATCATCCTCATGGGCCGCTTGACCCGTGACCCGGAGCTGCGCCACACCCAGACCGGCACCGCCGTGGCATCTTTTTCCCTGGCGGTGGACCGGGATTTCCGCAACCGCGACAGCGGCGAAAAGGGCGTCGATTTTATTGACGTGGTGGCCTGGCGCAATACCGCGGAGTTCGTCTCCAAATACTTCACCAAGGGCCGCATGGCCGTGGTGGAGGGCCGCCTTCAGATCCGTGACTGGACGGACCGGGAGGGCGGCAAGCGCCGCAGCGCTGAGGTGGTGGCCGACAACATCTATTTCGGCGACTCCAAGCGCGATGGCGAAACCGGCGGCGCATCGTTCAGCCGCCCCGCCGCTCCCGCCGACTACGGCATGCCTCCCGTGGGGGGCGATCAGTTCGCTGAACTGGCCGACGACGACGGCGAGCTGCCCTTCTGAAAAGGGCCTATCTTGATATAAAGGAGGACTGCCGTCATGGCTATGGATAACAAGCCCCGCAACCGTAAGCGCCGCAAGGTATGCGCTTTCTGCGTGGACAAGGTGGAACAGATCGACTACAAGGACGCGGCCAAGCTCAAGCGCTACCTGTCCGAGCGCTCCAAGATCCTGCCCCGCCGTACCACCGGCACCTGCGCCATGCACCAGCGCCAGCTGACCGACGCCATCAAGCGCGCCCGTCACGTGGCCCTGCTGCCCTACGTCACCGACTAAATGCGGTCAAGCCCCGGCTCTTGGGAGCCGGGGCTTTTTGCGTTTGGATTCGTGCTTGCGGGTTTTGGTCAGAGGCATTATAATAAGAAAAAACAGGCCCAGACGGAAAGAGGGACATGACTGTAATGATGACGATTGACAAGAAGCGCTGTGTGGAGTGCGGCGCCTGTATCACCGCCTGTTCCATGGGCATCTTCCGCCGGGGAGAGGACGGCACTGTATTCGCCCGGGAGCGGCCCTGTATGGACTGCTACCACTGCGCCGCCGCCTGCCCGGCCCATGCGGTGGTCACCCACGGTATGTCGGAGGGGGAGACCTATCCCGTACCCCCGGACAGCCCGCTGCTGCGGGCGATTCAGAGCCGCCGCTCCATCCGCCACTTCAAGGACGAATTACCGGACAAGGCCCTCATCCAGCGGGCGCTGGATGGAGCGGCCTACGCCCCCAGCGGGAAGAACGAGCATCGCAACCGCTGGACGGTGGTCTACGGCCGGGCGCGGGTAGAGGAGCTGTACCAGCTGGTGCTGGAATGGGCCGGGCCGGTGGAGCACTACAAGCACCTGGTCTGGCTGGCCCGGAAGGGCATTGACCCGGTGACCTGTGGCGCGCCCTGCCTTATCATCGGCCACAACCACCCAGAGGCCCTCAACCCCCAGGACGACACGGTGATCGCCACCTTGCTGGCCGAGCAGCTGCTGGTGGAATCCGGCCTGGGCACCTGCTGGAGCGGTTACTTCCGTACTGCCGCCCAGAACAGCGCCGACATTCAGCGTCGGCTGGCCCTGCCCGAGGGGCACCGGGTATACTCGGTGCTGATGGTGGGAGTGCCTGCCGAGCGGTATCCCAACATCCCTCACCGCCCCGTTGCCCAGGTGCAGTGGGTGGAATGAGCCCTGTCTGAGCAAATTTTGATGTTTTTGCGTTTGATTGGTATGAGAACACCTCCGCCCTGTCAACACTAGGGGCGGAGGTGTTTACACAATGAAACGAAACCACAACTTCTTGGAACGAGTCACCCAATTCGTCAGCGGAAAGGGCTTTTATTTGGTGTTGCTGCTGTGTGTGGCGGCCATCGGCGTGTCGGGTTATTTTCTCATGCGCTCGATCCTGAGCACCGGAGAAGAGCCGGCGGAAGCGGTGGCGGGCAACACGCAGATGCCCCAAATCACGGCCAGCGCTGCCCCCAGCGCCAGCCCCTCGGCATCCCCCAAAGTAAGCACGCCCCCCAGCGCTGCGCCATCGGCGGCGCCGTCTGTCAAGCCCTCCCAGCAGCCCCAGGAGACGGCCGCCCCTGAGATCAGCCAGAAGCCGGCGGCCCTGGTGTTTACCTGGCCGGTGAACGGGGCCATCATTGCCTCTTTCAGTGTAGAGACACTGCTCTATGACGAGACGATGCTGGATTGGCGCACCCATGAGGGAATCGATCTGGCAGCCGAGGAGGGTACCCGGGTGCTTGCTGTCGCCGCTGGGACAGTGAGCCAGGTGTATGAGGATGATCTCATGGGGGTAACAGTGGTTATCGACCACGGAGATGGACTGGAGAGCGTGTATTCCAACCTGGCGCAGGCTCCCGACGTGGCGGAGGGTGACAGCGTCTACACCGGAGATATCATCGGCGTGGTAGGGAACACTGCCCCGGCGGAGAGCGGCAGGGCGGCCCATCTGCACTTTGCCATGTACCGGGACGGGGAGCCGGTGGACCCGGAAGAATATCTGCCGGATTATTGAGGACAGGAAAAAGGAGGCGTGCCAGCCGTCGGGCTGGTACGCCTCCTTTGTGTTTCCCGGAAACTGGGAGAAGGTCACTCTTTTTTGGCTATGACCGCGTAGGTTCCAATGGAGGTGCAGGCCACCTTGCCACTGCCTGGGATGACGGCCTCACAGTAGGCGGTGGCGTTGCGGCGGCCCAGAGAGGTCAAACGGGCCCGGATAAGCACCCCGTCTGCCCCCATGGGGACGGGACGCAGGTAGTTGACGGTCATGGAGATCGTGGGGGGGATGGACTGGCGGGAGAAACAGTACACTGCCATGCTCATGGCCAGGTCCAGCATGGTGCTGAGCATGCCGCCGTGAAGGGTACCCAAGCCGTTGACCTGCCAGTCTTGGAGGGGAAAGCGCAGGGTGAGCTCTTGGCTTTCCTCGTCACAGCTGTGTAGCTCCGCCTTAAGCCGCCCGTTGAGGGTGGCCGCCATGGTGCGGTTGATAAAATCCAGCTCCTGCTGGAGCCACTCTTGGTTGGAAAGATTGCGGTCCGGCACGATATATTCCCCTCTCTCGCCCCCGCGCAGGCGCGGGGCTATGTTGGCTCAATAAAACAATTATACCAGATCCGGGGCAAAAATACAACCCGCCTGCCCTTGCCACCACCTCCCCGGCTGTGCTATACTGCCCTCAAAGACATCCTGTTCAGAAAAGAGGGGGAGCCTATGAACGCCCAACAGCGCAGAGACTATATCCTGGAGCGGCTGAAAGCCGCCGCCCAGCCGGTATCTGCCACCGCACTAGCCGGAGAGCTGGGGGTGAGCCGCCAGATCATCGTGGGGGATGTGGCCCTGCTCCGGGCCGGGGGCGCGGAGATTACCGCTACCCCCCGGGGCTATATGGCCCGCCGGCCCGCCGGCCTGGTGCGGCAGGCGGCGGTCCAGCATCGGCCGGAGGAGATGGAGCGGGAGCTCAACGCCATTGTAGACCAGGGGTGTACCGTGCTGGACGTGGTGGTGGAGCACCCGGTATACGGCCAGATCACCGGGAGGCTGGACCTGTCCTCTCGGTATGAGGTGTCCGAATTTATCCGCCGGGTGAACCAGAGCAGGTCTCACCCTCTGTCTGACCTGACCGACGGCATTCACCTGCACACCGTCTCCTGTCCCGACGAGGGGGCGTGGCGGCGGGTGCTGGCGGCGCTGGAGCGGGAAGGATTCCTTCTGTCCTGAACATTCTGCAACCGGCGGTTGCGGAACGTTCCAGCCCCAGATGGTGGAGCGCAACCGCTCCGGCATGGTATTCTGATGCCGGGAACCAGACCAGAACAGAGAAAAGGGAGGGACTGGAATGAAATTAAACGAGAAAATTTATTATTATCGGAAACGGGCCAAGCTGTCCCAGGAGGAGCTGGCGGCCCAGGTGGGGGTGTCCCGCCAGGCGGTGAGCAAGTGGGAGCTTGGTGACGCCACGCCGGAGCTGGACAAGCTGGCGGCTCTGGCAAAGGCCTTCAGAGTGACCGCCGACGAGCTGCTCAGCGAGGGAGAGCCGGAGGCGGACGGGGAGAAGCGGGAAGAAAGGCAGACACAGGAGTTCTCGTATCAGAAAGAAAGAGGAAGGGCTGCGTGGGGCTTTCTGGAAAGAATGGCCCACCGCTACGGCTGGCTGGCGGGGGTATATGTGGCGCTGTCCGGCCTGGGGTCGGCGTTGGTGGGCATATTGGCCCGATTTGCCTTTTCCCGGATGTTTGCCATGACCGTTAACGATGTGATGGGCGAGCTGGGCGGAATGCTGTCCGACGGCTGGGAAGTCACAGTACCTAGTGGCTGGGACGGCATGTTTCCCGGCGAGATAGGGGGTATGACCGCTGGGATCACCAGAGTGGGCGAGGTTTTTGTAGCCATTGCCACAGCGATTTTGGTGGCCGGGGTCATTGTGACGGTGGCTGGGGTCGTTTTGGCTGTGTATCTATATAACTCCGGACGAAAGAAAGACTGAGTGAAAAGACAGGGTGACAGGGCCGATGCGGCCGGGGAATAGCAGGTCAACGGGAAAAAACAGTTGACATTCCGGACCGGTCCGGTATAATAGTCTGCACAGGTGTCTTGACATCTGTGCAGACTGCTTTTACAGGCAAAGGAAAACAGGTGATCTTCATGGAACGAGTAAAAACCTTCCTGAAACGGAAGAATATCCAAATCTCAGCCCGGAGATACGGCATTGACGCACTGGGGGCTATGGCCCAGGGGCTATTCTGCTCCTTGCTCATCGGCACCATTCTGGACACCCTGGGCGCTCAGTTAGGGATCGAGGCCCTGGTGACCATCGGGGGCTACGCCTCCGCCATGAGCGGCCCGGCCATGGCCATCGCCATCGGCTATGCCCTGCAGGCGCCCCCTCTGGTGCTCTTTTCCTTAGCTACTGTGGGCTATGCGGCCAACGCCCTGGGCTCCACCACCCTAGACGGCGGCAAGGGAGCAGGCGGGCCTTTGGCAGTCCTGTTTATTGCCATTATTGCCGCCGAAATCGGTAAGGCGGTGTCCAAGGAGACGAAGATCGATATTCTGGTTACCCCGTTGGCTACGATTCTGGCGGGGGTGGGGCTGTCCGCCTGGTGGGCGCCCGCTATCGGCACCGCTGCCACCTCGGTGGGCAGCATCATTATGTGGGCCACCGATTTGCAGCCCTTCCTTATGGGCATCGTGGTGTCTGTGGTCATCGGCATTGCCCTGACCCTGCCCATCTCGTCAGCGGCCATCTGTGCCGCCCTTGGCCTCACCGGCCTGGCCGGAGGGGCGGCGGTGGCCGGTTGCTGTGCTAACATGATTGGGTTTGCGGTGATGTCCTTCCGGGAAAACCGCTGGGGCGGTCTGGTGAGCCAGGGTCTGGGCACCTCCATGCTCCAGATGGGTAACATCGTGAGGAACCCCCGTATTTGGCTGCCTGCCATCCTCACCTCGGCCATTACCGGGCCGCTGGCCACTTGTGTGTTCCAATTTCAGATGAACGATCCCTCCGGCGGCGTGGCCTCCGGCATGGGCACCTGCGGCCTGGTGGGACCCATCGGGGTGTACGCCGGGTGGGTGGCCGATGTGGCCAGCGGGGCCAAGGCAGCCATCACCGCCATGGATTGGGCCGCCATGGTCCTGATCTGCTTCCTTCTCCCCGGAGTGCTCACCTGGGCCTTCGGCCTGGTGCTTCGCCGGGTAGGATGGATCAGAGAAGGCGACCTGAAGCTGGACTGACCGGACGGGAAACACGGATACTTGCGCCTGGAGAGTTCGCTCCCCAGGCGCAGTCATATTTCCGGGACAAACCCCATAGGATGGAGGGACGGAAGAAAGGAGGTACGTCCTATGGGGTATGATACGGGCCTGGGCGCGCCCCACCACATCATGATGGAGGAGCGCAGCAGCCTGACAGTATCTGGCGTGTCCGATGTGGAGCGGTTTGACGAAAACGAGATCGTCATGTCCACCTCCAAGGGCACGCTGGTGGTGACGGGAGAGAACCTGCACATCGAAAAGCTGTCTCTGGACGGCGGAGACCTGAAGGTGGAGGGGGACATTGACGCGCTTACCTATGAAGAGAGCCGGCGGGAGCGCAGCGGCGGCCTGCTGGCCCGGCTGCTGCGCTGACCATGCCGGCGCAGTTGGCTTCCCAGGGCGCTTTGTTTCTGGAGGCACTGGCGGCGGGGGCGCTCCTGGGGATGCTGTACGACCTGTGCCGGGTCCTGCGGGAGCGGTGGCGGCGGCGGGCGGCCGCCGCCTTGCTGGATTTTGGCTTCTGGATTACCGTATGCGGGACGCTGTTTTTATTCGCGATCCTCCGGGGAGACGGGCAGGTGCGCCTGTACCACGGGGTTGCCTTTGCCGCCGGGGCGGGGGTATATTTTGTAACGTTAAGCCGCATTGCGCTGAAAATTTTCCGGATTCTGGGGGATGGATGCGCCTTTTTGTGGCGCCTGCTCACAACGCCGCTTCGAAAGGCTGGAACTTTGGCTAAAAAAGTTTTGAAAAAGCAAAAAAAAGACTTTCAAATTTGGCTGGAATGGTATAGAATAAACATGATTCACCATCCCACAGGTCAGGTTGAGAAAGGAGCGGGCGGACGTGAAGCTAAAGCGGGCAGGCATCGGCACAAAATTCGTCATCTTGGTGCTGCTGGTAGCGTCGGTTACGGCTCTGCTGACCCTCAACGGCCGCCTGGAACAGGCCAAGCTGGAGCGGGACACGTTGAGCCAAGAGGTCCAAGATCAGGAGGAGAACAACGCCGCCCTGGCCGACGACATCGAAAATTGCGACGACCCTGACCGGATTGCCGCCATCGCGCGGGAAAAACTGGGCCTGGTGGGACAGGATGAGATCGTCTTTATAGACACATCTAAATAACGAGAGGGAAAAGTAAGCTATATGGAGTTTGGAGTCGGTTCTATTCTGGAGGGCAAGGTCACAGGCATCACAAAATTCGGCGCGTTTGTGTCGCTGCCGGGGGGCAGGTCCGGGCTGGTCCACATCTCGGAAATTGCCTATTCGTACGTCAATGATATCAGCGAGTATCTGTCTGAGGGACAGACTGTGCAGGTTAAGGTGATCGGCATCGACGCCAACAACCGCATCAACCTTTCCATCAAGCAGACCGCGCCTCCGCCCCCTAAGCCGGAGCGGCGGCCCGGCCCCCGTCCAGCGCACCGGGGCGAGGGAGAGACGCGGCCCAATAAGGGACCCGGCCGCCGGCCTGAGGTGTTCAACCCCAAACCCCAGCCCAAGGGTCCAGCCAGCTTTGAGGACCAGCTTAAGCAGTTTATGGCGGCTTCTGACAGCAAGCTGTCTGAGCTTCATATGAATGAAAAGCGCGGCAGCCGCCGGGGCGGCCGCCGGTGAAGAACGGCCTGAAAGGGGCGGGCGAAACGCCCGCCCCTTTTGATTAGGCATAAAAAGCGGCTCTTTTCCTGAGTCGGAAAAGAGCCAAATCCGTTGTGCGGGAGAATGGAATGACCGCATGGGCCAGGCCCATGCCGCGGTTTTGTCCGCAAAAACAGGATACCACAATCCCTATGGCGGATGCTGCCGCTTTTTGGCGGAGAAGAAAAAGGACAGGCGGTGATGAGGATGTATCTGGCGGATATGCACACCCACACCCAAATTTCCCCGGACAGCGGCGCACGCCTGGTGGACATGGCCCGGGCGGCTGCTGCGGCCGGACTGGATGAGCTGTACGTCACCGACCACTGCGACCTGCTGGACGGGGAGGGGCGCTTTGCGCCAGACTTCGACTGGCCTGCCGCCCTGGCGCAGATGGCCCAGGCTCGGGAGGGGCTGACCGGCCGGCTCCAGCTGCGGCTGGGGCTGGAGCTTGGCTCCGCTCCCTTTGACCCGGCGGCGGCCCGGGCGGTCCTGACAGGGGCGGGAGAGGCGCTGGACTTCGTGCTGGGTTCCCTGCACAACTGGGTGGGGGCGGAGGAGAACATCGACTTCTACTACACCGATTTCTCCGGGAACCCGGCCCGGTGCCGCAGGGCGCTGGAGAACGCCCTGGACAGCACTTGGGCCCTGGTGACGGACTGCCCCGACTGCTACGACAGCCTGGCCCACATCGTCTATCCCCTGCGGTATATGGCCAGGGACGGGCAGGCGTTATCCTTGGCAGACTATGAGGAGCGGGTCCGGGACATCTTCACTCAGGTGGCTCGGACGGACCACGCCTTGGAGGTGAACACCAACCGGGGAAAGGACCTGGAGGTCTGGCCGCAGGTACTGGGCTGGTTCCGGGACTGCGGGGGCCGGTATGTCACCATCGGCTCCGATGCCCACCGGCCCCAAGATGTGGCGGCGGGCATCCGGGAGGGGACGGAACTGGTGCGCCAGGCGGGCTTTGCGGGTGTGACCACCTACGTCCGCCGCAGGCCAGTGATCCACCCCTTCTGAGGGAGGAGAGGAGGAAGGACCATGCTTATCAAAAATGGTGTCATCCACACCATGGACGGCCCGGTGATTGACCGGGGCTATGTCTGGGTGGAGGGCAGCCGCATCGCCGGAGTGGGCGGCATGGATGCTCTGCCGCCGGAGGAACACTTCGGCCCGGTGGTGGACGTTCAGGAGGGGCATGTGCTCCCTGGCTTTTTGGATATCCACTGTCATCTGGGGATGATCGGCACCGCTGTGGGCTTCGAGGGGGAGGACGTCAATGAGGAGACTGCCCCCTGTACGCCCCAGCTGCGGGGGCTGGACGGTGTTAACCCCATGGACGAGGCGTTCGCGGAGGCCCGGCGGGCCGGGGTGACCTGTGTGGTCACCGGGCCGGGCAGCGCCAATGCCATCGGCGGCCAGATGGTGGCCCTCAAGACCCGGGGGACCATCGCCGACCAGATGACCCTGCGCGCCCCGGCGGCCATGAAATTCGCCCTGGGAGAGAATCCCAAGAGGATCCATGGAAAGGGCCGCCAGACGGCTCCTATGACCCGGATGGCCACTGCCGCCCTCATCCGGGAGCAGCTGGCCAAGGCCCAGGAATATCAATATAAACAGGAAAAAGCGGAGCTGGAGGAACGGGACAAGCCTGATTTTGATGCCGGGCTGGAGGCCCTGATCCCAGTGCTGGCGGGGAGGGTGCCCGCCCACTTCCACGCCCACCGGGCGGATGATATCGCCACAGCAGTGCGTCTATCCCGCGAGTTCGGCCTGGACCTGACCATCGTCCACGGTACCGAAGGGCGGCTCATTGCCGATTTTCTGGCCAAGGAGGGAGTGCCGGTGATCACCGGTCCCTTCCTCACCGACCGTTCCAAGCCAGAGCTGCGGGGGCTGGCCATGGAGAACGCGGCGGCGCTGGCTGCGGCGGGGGTGCGGGTGGCTATCTGCACCGACCACCCGGAGACTCCTATCCAATACCTGCCCCTGTGCGCTGCCTTGGCCGCCCGGGCGGGGATGGACGAGGAGGAGGCTTTAGCCGCCATTACCATTAATGCCGCCTGCATGGCCGGGTTGGACGACCGGCTGGGTTCCCTCACCATCGGGAAGGATGCAGATGTGGTGGTTATGTCCGGCCACCCCTTTGACGTTAAAAGCCGGGTCCAGTATGTATGGATCGACGGCCAGGAGGTGCCGTTGTGAGAGAAGTGACGTTCCAGCAGTTGTCCGACGCAGTCCGGGAGCTGTGCATCCAGGCCAACACCATTCTGCCCCAGGATCTGCGGGTGGCCATCTGCAAGGCTATGGAGACCGAGCAGTCCGGTGTGGGCCGGGCGATCTTGGGCGATCTGAGGGAGAACTATGAGTTCGCCCAGGCCAAGGGCCTGCCCATCTGCCAAGACACCGGCATGGCGGTGGTGTTTGTGGACTGGGGACAGGACTGCCATCTCACCGGGGGCAGCCTGGAGGACGCGGTGAATGACGGGGTGGCCCGGGGTTATGTGGACGGGCACCTGCGCCTGTCGGTGGTGGCCGACCCCTTGCGCCGGGGCAACACCAACAACAATACCCCCGCCATCCTCCATCTGCGCATGGTTCCCGGGGACCGGGTAGACCTCACCGTGGCCCCCAAAGGCTTTGGCAGCGAGAACATGTCCAGTTTACGGATGTTCAACCCCTCTGTCACCCAGGAACAGGTGGAGGATCACATCGTGGACTGTGTGGCCAGGGCAGGCTCCAACCCCTGCCCTCCGGTGATTGTAGGGGTGGGGCTGGGCGGCACCTCGGAGGTGGCAGCGGAGCTGGCCAAGCGGGCGCTACTGCGGCCGGTGGGGGAGCATCATCCCGACCCCTATTATGCGGAGATGGAATCGCGCATCCTGGAGCGGGTCAACCGCCTAGGCATTGGCCCACAGGGACTGGGGGGGACCACAACCGCCCTTTGGGTGTCCATCTACACCTGCGGCACCCACATCGCCGGGTTGCCCTGCGCGGTGAACCTGGGCTGCCATGTCACCCGCCACGCCCATAAGATCCTGTGACCATATATCAAGAAGCCCCTCCTTGGGATAGGAGGGGCTTCTTCATAAGTTAGGGGAAAGCAAGAACTGGTCAGGGCCGTCCAGGGATCTCCCCATCCGCCCACAAGGTTGAGAAGTAGTCATAGTAGGGCATGAGAAAGGTGAAGCCGTCCACCAAGGTGTCCACCAGGGCAGGGGAGTAGAGTCCTTCGTCCAGAGGACGGGTACAGCCGATGGACAAGGATTTTTTGTTGTACCAATCGGTGAGCTTGGGATGAGGAGCCTGCTTTTTTCGAGCGTATTCTGGCCCCTCCAGGACAAAGACATCCTGCTTATCCAGGCGGTTGGCCAGCTTCAGCAAGGGCTTGTAGTCCCGGTCCATCCGGGCGCGGTGCCGTTCCATGACCGCCGCTTTGGCGCACCAAAAGCCCATGCCGTAGCTCCACTCGTCGGGGGTGATCTCGAACCACAGCGCCGGGCGGGCTCCCTCCTCCCCGCCGTCCCAGCGGAACAGGGTCAGCCATAGGTGGTCTTTATAGGGTCCCCGGCCGAACAGCCGCCGGGCGTCCCGGTAGATGCGGGAGATCTTCAAGTTGAGCTGGCTTTTGGGGAAGCGTTCCAGCAGCTTGTCCTGCACGTCGGCCCCCAGCTCCTTCATGGGCTGATACAGGTATTTGAGATAGTCCGGCTTGTGGGCTTCAAACCAGGTTTTTTCATTGTTGAACCGGATGCCCCAGAGAAACTCAATGGTCTCCGGTGAAAAGCCTTGAAACATGGGAAGATGTACTCCTTTGCGTGACGGCGGGACAAACCAAAGCTTTGGTTTGTCCCGCCAATGTGATATATGGGGTCAGTCCAGGGGAATGCCAGAGGAGGGATCCGGAGAAATGGCGGGGTCGGGGGAGACTGCCTGAGAGGGCGCCTCGGAGGGCAGCTCTGAGGGTGGAGCGGATGGAGCCATAGAGGGGGTAGGAGATGGCTCCGGCGAAGGCTGGGTAGAAGGGCTGGGCTCCACCGAGGGATTGACGGCCGGAGTCAAGCCATACTGGGCCGCGTCCGCAGGGCTGACGGCGATGACTTTATCCCGATAGGCATAGGTGCTGGTGTTTTCAAACGTGCGGGAGATCAAAGTCCCATCGCCATCATAGACACAGCGGTACACCTCATATTTATAGCCGGTATAGGCGCTGGTCACTGTTTTGGTTTCCCCGGCAGGCAGGGACTCGTCGATTTGGTAGACAGTGGAGTAGGGAGTGGAGGACAGCCGCCGGGTTTCCATCTCCACATAGCTGTCGTCCGCCTTGGTGCCGTAAAACACCACGATAAGGTTGGTGCCCTCGGTGTAGGCGCTGATGCGGATGGGATAGTCGGTGTTGTTTTTGAACTTGTAGTCGATGCTGCCCCAGGCCACGGTGGCGTCCAGCCCGTGGGGGACGTAAGTGACAGCGAAACGGTGATTGGTGCGGTAAACGACCTCCAGGTTGGAATATAACGTACAATAGTACAGCGCTGAGGCCAGCTGGCAGATGCCGCCGCCCAGCTCCTGCTTGTCCAGGCCGCCCACATAGACGGTGGCGGGCTTGTAGCCCTTGGCGGCAGTGCGTTCGCCTACGATTTTATTATAAGAAAAGGTTTCGCCGGGCATCAGAATGGTGCCGTCCACCGCCGCGGCGGCCAGACGGATGTTGGTGCGCCGGTTTTCCGGACCGGACATATAGGTTTCCGACTCGGCCAGCTTATCCCGGTAGAGCAGTTCCTCCGACGCGTCCAAATCGGGCTGGAGGAAAATCAGGGGGATCGAGCAAGTTTGCCCGGGCTGGGTTTGGTCCAGGATGGCCTGAGCCTCAGCGGCATCTACGCTGTGACCAACTACCGTGGGGGTTAACTTGCCATCCGCACCCACGGTGGACGATTGGGGAGCCACATAGACCAGCTGGCTGAGGATCTCGCCGGTAAGCTCGGCGGAGGGGGCCGTTTCAGGTGTGACGGTCAGAGTTTCCTGTCCGTCAGTGAGGGCATCGATTATGGCCTGAACCAGAGCCTCCTGGTCGACCTGCTGCCCGTCAGTACCCAGAGTAAGCTCCACCGACTCATCCGTAAGCGCATAGGTGAAGTCTACCGGGGCGACGTACAGCTCCTGGGCGATCTGGCCCACCAGAGACTCCACCCGGATCCGGCCCGCCTCGGTCAGCGCCAGGGCAGAGGCGGTATGCTGGCTGCCGTCTCCAAGGCCCAGCCAGAGCAGGCCCAGCATGTAGAAGGGCTGGCTGTCCTTGGCGGCTAAAGCGCTGTCTATGGGAACGGAGGGGTCAGCTTCCAGCAGGTCCCCTTCCAGCCGGGCGGACTTACCATCGCCATAGGAGACCGTGAGGGAACGGCTGGACAGGTTCGACTCCAGCCGCTGTTCCAGCAGCCGAGCGGCGGCGTTGGCGTCCAAGCCGCTTAAGTCTACGCTCTGTCCGCCGGGCAGGCCGGTGACGGTGGTGCCGGGCAGCAGCAAGCCGTTGCCCTGAACCCAAGCGCACAGCCCAAAATAGCCGCCCGCGACAAGGGCCAAGACCGCCGCCACAACGGCGACAGCGATCGCAGGGCCTCTGAATCTCTTTTTCGCGAGCCGTTTGGGCGCGGGATCATTCATAGCTTGTACCTCCAAATCAGAATTTGGCATACTGAAATTCTACCACTCCACTGGGGGAAAGACAACTACAAAGCGGTTACAAATAGTTGCAAAATAGGTGGAATTTAAGGGAAAGCGGTCCAGGACTACGGATGTGTACTTTACATCCGAGAGGAATTGGTATATGATAAAATACATTGAACGGATCAGCTAGATATACATCCCGTCCAGGCGGAGCGGCTTGGGCATAGAGAGGAACAAACCATCCATGGCATTGACCGCGCAGCATGATCTGACTCGGGGCAGAGTGGGAAGCCAGCTTATCCACTACGCCCTTCCCGTGGTGGCGTCCAGCCTGCTCCAAGCAATCTACAGCATTGTAGATATGCTGGTGGTGAGCCAGCTTTTGGGAGAGACCGGGGCCTCCGGTGTAAGCAATGGCTCCCAGTGCATCACTCTGCTGACTCAGGTGGCCATTGGCTTGTCCAATGGGGGCAACATTTTGGTAGGACAGTACTTCGGAGCCAAGGACCAGGATAACCGGGAAGAGACGACCGGATCTTTCTTGGCTTTATTTGCCATCGTGGGTGCGGTGGTGTCTGTGATGGTGTGTCTGGCTGCCGGACCGTTTATGAGGCTTATGGGCGCGCCTGCCTTGGAGGAGGCCACCGATTATTTGGCTGCCGCCGGCTGGGGACTGTTTTTCGTCTACGGGTATAACGCGCTGGCTTCGGTGCTGCGGGCTATGGGTAATTCACAGACGCCAATGCGGTGCGTGATGATATCGGTGGCCGTTAATGTAGGGTTAGATCTGTTATTTGTAGGGCCTTTGGGCTGGGGCACTGCGGGAGCCGCCTGGGCCACGGTGATCGCCCAGGCGATCAGCTTTGCCCTGTGCCTGGGCTATCTGCTACGCCATCGGGAATTTTTCTCCTTTGCCCGGGACCGGCTGCGCCTGCGCTGGAGAAAGATTCGGGTGATCCTCCGGCTGGGTATTCCCTGTGCGGTACAGATGACAGTGGCGGGGATCTCTTGGCTGGTGGTCACCTATCTCATCAACGACTACGGCGCGGTCATCTCCGCGGCCAACGCCTATTCCGGCAAGATCAAGGACCTGTCTGGCATGTTTATTTCCGCCATGTCTACCGCCGCGGCCTCCATGGTGGCCCAGAACCTGGGGGCGGGGCTGTATGACCGTGGAAAACAGGTGATGTACACGGCAATGCGCATGGCCCTTGCCATGGCGGCGGTGATTATCGTAGTGGTGGAACTGGCCGCCCCAGTGCTGGTGGGAGCGTTTACCGACGACCCCCAGGCCATTCACTATGCGGTGCTCAACCTGCGGATAGAGATTTTGGGACAAGTGTTTTATGCCATTTTTCTGGTTTACCATGCCCTGATGCTGGGGGCGGGAGATACTTGGTGGGTATTCCTGTCCTCCTTTGCCAACTGTATTGTGTTCCGGGTGGTACTTTCCATTCTGTTTGAGCGTTTCTGGGGTGTGGAGGGCATCTATGTGGCCTGTGCCATTGCTCCGTGCATCTCTGTGCCTGTGGGCATGTATTACACCTGGTCCAACCGCTGGCGCAAATCACTGGCGCAACCTGTCAAAGAGGAGAACTGAACGATATGGCGACCTATTATCATGCAAACGGCGGCGGAAACGGCGGCGGGAACGATTGGGGCAGTTGGATCCCCATTATCGTGCTGTTCTGCATTCCCACGCCGGTGACTTGGATCATCGCGCTGATCTGGCTGGCCAGCAAGCTGCGGGGCGGCGGAAAGCGGGGGAAAAACTGGCAGGGCGGTGTAAAGCGCCATCCTTATGACATCGAGCGGGAGCGGCAGGCTGGCCACCCCTATGACAGCCAGGAATGGGAGCAGGTGAATTGGGAGGACGGTCAGCAGACCCGGGACAGCGCCCAAAACAACGGTGCCCACGCCAATGTGACCTATCACAAGGCGGGGGGCGAAAAGACCGTGATATTCGGCGGTCCGGAGAAAAAGGGGTCCGGAACGGCCAAGAAATCCAGCGCCTCCAAGGCCAAGCCTGCCGGGGACAAAAAGAACGCCAAGAAAAAAGCCGCCTCTGAGTCTAACGGCAGCACCGGCCTCATCATCGGCGGCGCCGTTACCACGGGGATCTTCGGCCTGGGCTTTCTGTCCATCGCAATGGAAGCCCTCTCCTACGGGTTCTATGGAGATGAATTGGTGTCCCTGGCGGCCTGCGGACTGTTTTTCCTGGGCGGGCTGGCCATGCTGATCGCGGGCATCGGCGGCCGGGGCAGGGGAGAGCGGTATGTCAACTACCTGGCCTACATCGGCGCCAACCGTGAGGTGGACCTGGCCCGGATGGCCGCGGCCTTTGACGTGTCGGTACGCAAATTGTGCAAGGATCTGCGGCATATGCTGGCCAAGGGCATCCTGCCCACAGGCTATCTGGACATGGCGGAGGGCAAGCTCTATCTCACCGAGATGGGCTACCGCGCGCCAGAGCCGGAGGAAGAGGCCGATCCCCAGGAGAAGGCTGAACAGGATGCCCAGCGGGAGGATGCCATCCTCCGGGAGATCCGCCAGGTCAACGACGAGATCCCCGACGAGGAGATGAGCGCTAAGATCTACCGTATCGAGGAGATCACCGGAAAAATTCTGGATTATCAAAAGAAGCACCCCAACCGGCAGGGGCAACTGAGGACCTTCCTAAACTATTATCTGCCTACGACGCTGAAAATACTCCGGGCCTATGCTCAGCTGGAGGCCCAGGGGATCGAGGGAGAGAATATCTCCGCGGCGAAGGCCCGCATCGAGGGGATGATGGACCAGGTGGTGGCCGGGTTTGAAAAGCAACTGGATAAGCTGTTCCAGGATGACGCGCTGGACATTGCCGCCGACGTGGAGGTACTGGAAAATATGTTGAAAAAAGATGGCCTGTCCGATGGACAGGGCATCACACTGGGGCTGTAGAGAAAGGACCCGCGGTTCACCATTGAGCCGCGGGTCCTTTTTGCCGGTAAGGCGGCTGGTTTTAGCTGGCAGGGGGCTGGGACCCTGGCATTTTTGTGTTCGCACAGGCACGAAGGGAGGGGAAAGACCGTAGGATAGAGTGCGGACCGTCCGTAAGGGCGGCCCTCCGAAAGGAGCGAACGACCATGTATGAAACGCTGACTCTGGCCGCCCTCCCCGTGGGGGAGAGCGGCTATGTGACCGAGATATCCACCCGGCCCACTATGGAGCACCGGCTTATGGACCTGGGCTTGGTGCGGGGGACCCGGGTGACCTGCGTGACCCGCAGCCCGGCAGGTGACCCGGGAGCCTATCTCATCCGGGGCGCCCTCATTGCCCTGCGCCGGGCGGATGCGGAAGGAGTTCAGTTGGAGCGGGAGGAATTGGTCCATCCCGTTGTGGGCGAGGCCGTGCCATGAGTAAGGGGGTGACCATTGCCCTGGCAGGCAACCCCAATGTGGGGAAGTCCACTCTGTTCAACGCCCTGACAGGCCTGCGCCAGCATACGGGAAACTGGGCAGGCAAGACAGTGGAGACAGCCCAGGGACAGTGCCAGTGGCGGGGCAGGGACCTGACGGTGGTGGATCTGCCCGGTACGTATTCCCTAGCGGCCCTCTCCCCGGAGGAGAAGGTGGCTCGGGACTATATCGCCAGCGGCCAGGCCTCGGCGGTGGTGGTGGTATGCGACGCCGGATGCCTGGAGCGTAATCTTATTTTGGCCCTCCAAGTGCTGGAGCTGACCCAGCGGGTGGTGCTGTGCGTCAATCTGATGGATGAGGCTCGACGCCATGGTATCCAGGTGGACCTGGAGATGCTGTCCCAGCGGCTGGGGGTGCCGGCGGTGGGCATCTCCGCCGGGCGGCGGGAGGGGCTGGACGACCTGCTAGATGCGGTGTGCCGGGTGGCGGACGGCGCGCTGACACCCGACAGCCTGGCCCGCAGGGCCGGAGCTGAGGAACGGGCCACTTTAGCCCAGCGGTATGCCGGGCAGGTGGTGCGGTGCCGTCGGGCGGATTACCAGCGCCGCCAGAGACAGGCAGACAAAGTGCTCACCTCCCGAGCGGCAGGGATCCCGCTGATGGTGCTGCTGCTGGGAGTGGTGCTGTGGCTAACGGTGGCGGGGGCGAACGGGCCGTCGGCCTGGCTGTCTGCCCGGTTTGACCAGTTGGGGATCTGGCTGACCGGCGTTCTGGACGGAGCGCCGGGATGGCTGTCCGCCCTGCTGGTGGATGGGATATACCGGGTGACCGCCTGGGTGGTGTCGGTAATGCTGCCCCCTATGGCCATCTTTTTCCCCCTGTTTACGTTGTTGGAGGATCTGGGCTACCTGCCCCGGGTGGCCTTCGTGCTGGACCACGCCTTTCAGCGGGCGGGAACCTGCGGAAAGCAGGCGCTGACCATGTGCATGTCCTTGGGGTGCGCCGCCTGCGGTGTCACTGGCTGCCGCATCATCGACAGCCCCAGGGAGCGGCTGGTGGCCAGCCTTACCGCCTGCCTGGTGCCCTGCAACGGGAAATTTCCCACCCTCATTGCCCTCATCACCATGTTTTTTGTGGGCGGACAGGTGGGCCTGTTCCCTTCTCTTCAGGGGGCGGCGCTGTTGCTGGGGACGTTGTTGCTGGGGGTGGCGGCCACCCTGGGCTGCTCCAAGCTGTTGTCCTCTACGGTGCTGCGGGGAGTCCCCTCATCCTTTACCTTGGAACTGCCCCCCTTCCGCAGGCCACGGGTAGGCCAGGTGCTGGTGCGCTCGGTGCTGGATCGGACTCTCTTCGTGCTGGGCCGGGCAGCGGCGGTGGCTGCCCCGGCGGGGGCGGTGATCTGGTTGATGGCCAATGTGCAGGCGGGAGAACAGTCTCTGCTAAGCTGGTGCACCGGGTTCCTGGACCCCTTCGCCCGGCTGTTCGGACTGGACGGGGTCATCCTCATGGCTTTCCTGCTGGGCTGGCCGGCCAATGAGATTGTAGTGCCAGTGATGCTTATGGCCTATCTGTCCACGGGATCGCTGGTGGAGATGGGCGACCTGGGGGCGCTGAGCGCCCTGCTCACCGCCCAGGGATGGACTATGACCACTGCGGTGTGCACCCTGCTGTTCTCGTTGTTCCACTGGCCCTGCTCTACCACCTGCCTGACCATCTATAAAGAAACAGGCAGCGCCAAGTGGACAGCATTGGCTGTGGCACTGCCCACTGCGCTGGGACTGGTGCTGTGCTTTGTGGTGGCCACTACCGGCCGGCTGCTGGGCCTCTGACCAGAAAAGCTGGGCTAGCGGCGAACGGCAGAGCTTCAAAAATGATTGAAAAAACGGACCGAGGCCGTTCTGATAATCATCAGAACGGCCTCGGCGTGTGAAAAAAGAGAGAGAGGGGGATTGAGAAAGGAGTTTACATTATGTGCTTCATCTTCCTGACGAGTATAGAATACCACGTTCCGGGAGAAAGTGTTGGACAAATTGAAAACGCTTTATGAAGTTTCCGTGAATAGGAGAAAGGGAAACAAGAAAAATTAAATTTTATTTTAGATTTCCAAAATTTAGAGGAATAAAAACAAAAATCCCCATGCCGGGCCGATTGGAAATAGGAGGTTCCCAAACCCGCCGGACTTTCCCACGGAGGAAATCCGGCTGCTGTGCCATATTAAGAAGGCGGACGTTCGAGCCGCGCTTTTTTAAAAATCAAAACAAGAGAAAGGCGGGTGATACCGATTGAACGAGGAAAGCAGACCATGGGGCTGGGCGGTGGCAGCAGTCCTTCTGCTGATGCTGGCGCTGATGCCGATTCGCAGTTATGCCGCCGTCCCGGACACGGTCATTCCGGTGGGCCGTGCCGTGGGTATCAAGCTCTTCTCCGATGGCGTTGTGGTGGTGGGCACTTCGGAGGTAGCCACGGACACCGGCAATGTGAACCCAGCCAAGGACTGCGGGCTGAAGGAGGGGGACATCATCACCCATATCAACGCCACCGAGGTGGATTCCATTGAGGAAGTGTCCGCCCTGCTCCAAGAGCTGGAGGGGCAGACCATGAGCATCCGGGCCATCCGGGATGACAAGCAGGTGCAGCTCACCGCGCAAGCGGTGTTGTGTTCCAGCGACAGCACCTATAAGCTGGGGGCCTGGATTCGGGATTCTATGGCGGGCATCGGGACCGTGACTTATGTGGACCCGGACAGCGGCGCCTTCGGCGCCCTGGGCCACGGGATCAATGATGTGGATACCGCACTGCTTATGCCTCTAGAAGAAGGGACAATCCTTCCTGCTACTGTGGTAGGGGTGAATAAGGGACAGGCGGGCACCCCCGGCCAGCTCAAAGGGAGCTTTGACAGCAGCGGCTTTCTGGGTTCCCTCCAGGCCAACACATCCAGCGGTATCTTTGGCCAGCTGGAGAGCGTGAACTGGGCTGATGGCCAGGCAGTGGAAGTGGCCCAAAACAGCCAGGTGCACACAGGCAAGGCCACCATTCTGTCCAACATCAGCGGAGACCAGGTGGAAGAATATGAAATTGAGATTGTTAAAATTTTTCCAGACAGCCAGCAGGATGGACGGGATTATCTGATCACCGTCACCGATCAGCGTCTGCTGGAGACAACCGGAGGTATCGTTCAGGGAATGAGCGGTAGCCCGATTCTCCAGGATGGACGGTTTATTGGAGCGGTAACCCATGTGTTGATTAACGATCCGTCCTGCGGGTACGGCATCAGTGCCCAGCGGATGCTATCGGCGGCTGAAAAGGCGGCGGAATAGCATGCGTTGGGGTCAGGTCGGGGACAGGCGAACAGGGTCGAAAGAAATCCGGAGGAATTTGGAAACTTTTTCTTGTCAAGCGGCAGATTCTGTGGTATTTTAGATAGGAAGGAAAAATGTTCCAGTTATATCCAGAAACTGGCAACTGACAGAAGGGGTTGTTCCACATGAATGAAAAGACACGTGTACTGTTGGCAGATGCCGCGGACGAGTTCCGCCACATGGCCGCAGAGATGATTCAACAGGAAGCTGACATGGAGGTAGTGGGCCAAACGGGAGACGGCGAGGAATTGCTGCGCATGGTACGGTCCCTGCGGCCTCAGGTGTTAGTCATGGACCTGGTGCTGTCCGGTCTGGACGGGCTGGGGGCGCTGGCTCAGCTGGGGCAGGAGCGGCCCCGGGTGCTGGTGCTGTCCGCTTTTGCCCGTTCAGTGTTCAACGACCGATTGCCGGAACTAGGAGTGGATTATTTTATGCTCAAGCCCTGCCGCCTGACTGCTCTCGTGGAGCGTATCCGCCAGTTGGCTCAGACGGAGGGCAGTGAAGTCCGGAATAACCGGGAAGAGCCCACCCGACAGAGGCTGGAACGGGAAATCACCGCTATTATCCATGAGATCGGTGTACCGGCCCATATCAAAGGGTATCAATATCTGCGGGAGGCCATCGGCCTGGCCGTGGAAGACATGGAGGTCATCAATGCCGTGACGAAGGTATTGTACCCTGCGGTAGCCAAGAAATTCGGCACCACAGCCAGCCGGGTGGAACGGGCCATCCGTCATGCCATTGAGGTGGCGTGGGACCGGGGCGACCTGGAAACCCTGCAAAAGTATTTCGGCTATACGGTGAGCAACGCCAAGGGCAAGCCCACCA
>ERZ1106929.407-NODE-407-length-50231-cov-20.571807_pt1 | contig 50231 bp, 50 predicted proteins | sample MGYA00403662_ERZ1106929 | MGnify/ENA primary metagenome ERZ1106929 (study PRJEB35170, sample SAMEA104062442) | human gut metagenome | biome: human gut; feature: human-associated habitat; material: faeces | place: Denmark | collected 2013-02-20 ... | reverse complement strand
GGAGGTGAAGTTTGAAACAAAGAGGTAGTGGTTAGAGAAAAATAAAATTGCATAGTTTTTACACATCCAGTTTTAAAATTATAGATTTTATTCACATTTTCTCTTGTGTCTCTGTCGATGCCCAGGCAATAAACCAGAGCCTGATGATAGACATCCTGATATCTGCATTTTTCCAGATATTCCTCATAAAATTTTTCGTGTTCCTTGCCCTTGAAAGTAATTGTGCGAGAATTGCTATTCCCTGCTCTTAACGCTGTGTTTGTCATTTTTTGTTTTCCTCCTAAATTTTAATAAAAAAGACACTCCATTTCTGAAATGCCCTATAAAAAATAGGGACACCCGCTTTTAACAAGTATCCCTATAATCTATCAATGATCTGATAGCTCTCTATTCATTTTCATATTCAAGATTCTTTGTGTTCCCCGTCCCGAGGTCTAACGCAACAACAACGGTTACTTTCTTCACAAGGCTCTTTTCTTTGTGATTTTCACCTATTTTTCTGAAACTGAAAAACTCTACAAAGTGCGTAAATTCAAGGATTTCTACATATTCTTCCTTTGTAGCAACACCACAGTCTCCACATGTGTCGGAGCTACTATGTAAACACAATTCTCTGACCTCGTTACTTGTATAGGAACACAATTCTGCGTCCTTATGTACAGCCGCAGCGTTTTTACGCTTTGGCTTAAAATCCTTTGCATTAAGATTTGAGTGGATACCTGTTTTATACACAAAAGTTATCTTCAAAGGTTCTTCCACTCCTTCATCATTATAACCTCCGATAATTATTCTTTCAACCACACTTTCAAAAACCACTCTGTCGAAACTCTCCAGTATCTCTCCTGAACTCAAGTTTTTCCGAAATTCCCGCAGCCGTGTTTTTGTGCTTTCCTGATTTTTACCCAATTCAACCAACTGCAACTGTTCGTCTTGAAGTTTTTTTAGCTGTTCGGATAATTCCCGATTTTTCTTCTCATAAATATCCCTGTCGATATTATTATCAAGTCTTAAGTCAAGCAGCTTCTCTTTTCTCCTCTGTAAATCTGCCATTTCTTTTTCAATCTTCGGCAGACGTTTCAAAGAAGTATCATCATTAAGAATGTCCTCAACTTTTTGTAGGAACACACTCACAACCTCATGTTGGTCGGAACATAAGAGCTGATAACTTTTAACAAAGGCATTCTCAATTACTTCTTCGGGGATGCCTTTACAATGCGGACAATTCTTTTTCCCATGCTTTGTAGCTGTCACACAATGCCAGATTGTTTTTGTATATTCAGAACTGCTATGCCAATTCCTTCGAGTTAGAGTGCCGCCGCAAAAGCCACACTTAATCATACAACTAAAAGCATATTTCCTGCTGAATTTGTTCCGCTTCTGCCCCTCCTGATGCACTCCTCGATTGACATTTCTCTTTGCCAATATCTTCTGGGCTTCTTCAAATATTTCCTCACTAATAATCGGTTCATGATGGTCACGAATATAAAATTTATCTTCCTCTCCGAAATTTTCCAACCGTCTTTTTGAAATTGGATCAACAGTAAAGGTTTTGCCCAAAAGCAAATCGCCTTTATATTTCTCATTTTTAATAATGCCGATTACTGTGGACTGTACCCACCGTGAGCTGCCATACTTGGTTTTATAGCCGAGATTTTCAAGCTCGTTTGCTATAACCGTACAACCTGCACCCTCGATATAGCGATTAAAGATATATCGCACAATCTCGGCTTCTTTTTCATTGACCGATATACTCTTTGTTTCTTTGTGATAATCATATCCCAGACAGCCTTGAAAGCCCACAAGTTCTCCACGCTGCATCTTCATTTTTAAACCCTTTTTGACATTGGAAGATATATTCTCTACCTCCTGCTGAGCAACAGAACTGAGTACCACCAATAGTAACTCGCCGTCCATCGTTAGGGTATTGATATTTTCATCTTCAAAGAAAACGGCAATCCCTTTTTCTTTCAGCATACGGACATATTTCAGAGTATCCAATGTGTTTCTGGCAAATCTTGAAATGGATTTTGTGATGACCATATCAATATCTCCATTCATACAATCGTTAATCATCCTCTGGAAGTCCTCACGCTTCGTTACCTGTGTTCCCGTTATAGCTTCATCAGCATATATATCGGCTAATGCCCATTCGGGTTTTTTCTTAATCAAATCCGTATAATACATAACCTGTGATTTATAGCTGTTAAGCTGGTCTTCGCTGTCTGTGCTGACACGGCAATAGGCAGCTACTCTCAATATCTCAACCTTTCTGCCACGCATACGGTTTTCGCTACGGTTTGCCTTGATTACTTGAACATCACTCATAAGATTTTACCTCCAAAATATTTATTGATAAGTGTCAAGCTGCAAGATTGGAAACGACATTGAAATCACTCATAAGCCGTTTCTTTATGGCTTCGTACTCATCTACCGTAATTAAACCGTTTTTCTTCAGCTTCTGCAAACATGCAAATTGGATGCTGTAATGTGCAAATTTCTGTCCTTTATTTTGTTCCATTCAAGCACCCCTTTCTGTCCATTGCAAGACTAATGGCAAGAGCCTTGTCAACTCTTGCCATTATGTTATTGGGCATCATTCCCATATACTGTTTTAACCGTTGCTTATCAATCGTCCGTATCTGTTCAAGCAGGATAATTGAGTCCTTATCAAGCCCCTCAAAATCCTTTACTGAGGTATGTGTTGGTAATTTTGCTTTTGCGTGTACTCGGCTCGTAATCGCTGCAATGATAACTGTCGGGCTGTGTCTGTTGCCTGTATTATTAGAGATAATTAGCACGGGTCTTGTGCCGCCCTGCTCCGAACCGACAACGGGATTAAGTTCTGCGTAGAAAACATCTCCACGCCTGATTATTCTTTCCATAGTGTTTGACCTCCTATCTGGAATAAGGCAGATATGTACTGCCTATGTAACAGCCAGATATAAGGAAGTGTTTAAGGTCGGGAGAGTATAAACAAAGCTCTGTTCCATAGACCGCCTTATATCTGGCTTTATGATAGGAGCATTTCTATTTGTCCTCGACACCCCGAAATGCCAATGCGCTTATATCGCAGGGAAGTCGCCAAACGGTCAGCAGCGAACTGACTCCACAGGAGTTCCACCTCAACTGTCGGTCTGACAGAGCCGCCCTCATTGCCTGCGATGGATTGGATACCATTCGGACTATGACTGGACGGGAGTACCATTATTCTCTTTGTGGGTCATGGCGAAATCGGGAGCTGCCCGATATTTTGAGTCAGTATTTATCCGCTCACCACCTTTCATCGCTATTCTGCTTGTCGGCAGATCATGGCGTACCGCTACACACGCTTATGCTCATCACAATCACAAAGAGGAAGTATTTGACGAATGAGTATTCTGTTGTCAAGGAACAATCCCGTTTTCGCCACACAAAAATGAAAACAGGTGAAAGGGGTTTTTAAGCCCTCTCACCTGTTTGCTCACTCAAACGCCATAACACAATGCACTATTTCAAAAATTTTTTCAAAGTTTTCAACGCCGCATAAATAGTGTTCTGAACAGCTTGATATTTGCATCCCTCCAATTCTGCAATCTGCTCATAGGTCAGCTCCCCGAAAAAGTACAATAACAATCTGCGTCTTTGTACTTCGGGAAGTTTTGCTATTGCCCTATGTAACAATTCATATTCCATACTTCTTGACACAGTATCCTCAACCGTTTCTGGCTTATAAAATGCTCTGTTATTTAAGGTGGCTTCTGTCAGCTCGGAGTGTTCAATATGTCTGCTTACCTTATTGAGATAGGATATATCCTCAAGCTCAAAACGGTTGAACAATCCATAAAGCACCTTATCAATCTCTATCGTCTGCAACATACCACGCCCATCTTTGAACGATAAGTAATAACGTCCGTTTGCTATCGTCAACGTATATGGGTTATGCTTGTCCTTTTTTCGATTTGGATGCTTTTCATCCATTGTCATTTCCTCCAATCAATCTGAAAATTTTGAAAATTCAGATTGGTAGGGGGAGAACGACAGCCTACGCCGCAAATCAGCTTTTTACAGTGTTCTGCAAAAAGCGACAAAAGAAAATCCGCAAAGGCTGTATAACCTTTGCGGATATAGGAGTATCTATTTCTGTTTTGTAGATATTTGACTTCTACTTTAAGGGTGCAAGAGTTCCATGCACAAGTATGGATTTTTTTAACGCACTATTCTCTTTCCTGTATAATATTATGTAGATAGTCGCTGCTTTTGATAAGCAGCGGCGTGGCTGATTTAGACCAACACAAAAAAATCCCTCCAAACTCAAAACAGAGAATGGGGGGATTTCTCAATATAGGCGTGACAAAACAGCCCACCGAAGCTCCGTTTTTTTTATTCAGTGGGCTTTCCTACCTATTCTATAAAAAAGAAAGAACCGATGATCTGTAAGTTACCTCACAAGTTCATCGGCTCTGCGTCTGTGCGTCTGGCTCTTTGATGATAGTTACCTTTAATTGCTGAACATTTATAAGTTGTTCCCTTTTACATTTAGGACAAAAAAGCGGGAAATTAAGAAGTACCGTATTTTCCCTTATCTTTATTCGTGTTTTATTTCCACAAACAGGGCATAGTAGCCATTTTTCATTCTGCATAAACATCTCCTTTAATGGATATTCTCATCTTTTATAGCAATGTATTGTTTTTCCTCTGCTTTCAACTCTTTATAAAGATGAGCAGCCATAAATACTGTAATAATAGCGGAAAGCACATCTGCAACTGGTTGAGCATACAGAATACCATTTAGCCCCCATACCATCGGGAGAATAAGAATAACTGGTACAAAGCAAATCCCCTGTCTGCAAGCTCCCAGAATAAATCCCTCTTTTCCTTTACCTAAAGCAAGGAACAACGAAGAATACACCGTGTAAAATCCAAATAACATAAGGGAAACTCCATTTACCCTTAATGAGCTTGCGCCTACCTTTATCATGTCCATGTTGCCACTTGCAAATTGAGATACGATTGTCGTTGAAAACAAAGCTAATATCAATCCATAAACGACACAAAATGCAGTTGACCAAATAATAGACGTTTTAATTGCTTCATGCAGGCGGTCAAATTTTTTCGCTCCATAGCTATATCCTGCGATTGGCTGAAATCCTTTAATAAAACCAAATATCGTCAGGCTTCCCATAGAAACAAGACGTGTTACAACGCCCATTCCTGCGATTGCAGCATCTCCATAATTAGCCGCAGCGTTATTGGTAAGAGATATGGAAAGACTTGTTAATATCTGAAATACAAGCGTTGGAATACCAATTTTAAATATTTCGGACATAATATCCATTGAAAAACAACAATCTTTTACTTTGAAATCAAATACGCTTTTCTTTCTGAAAATATAAAAAAGGTAAACCAGAGTGGATACCACCTGTGCAATAGCAGTAGCAATGGCAGCTCCTGCCACACCTAAATCCAACACATAAATAAAGATCGGGTCTAATGCAATGTTCAGCACAGCACCCGTCAATAAAGCACACATCGTTGTCTTTGCCGCACCTTCGCTTGTCACAATATTATTCATTGTGACATTAAATACATTGAAGATGCAGGAAATAATATAGATGCTTCCATATGTGACTGCATAAGGTAAAATACTTTCTGTCGCTCCTAAAAGTCTTAAGATAGGCTTTAAAAAAATGACAGACAATATAATTATAACCGCCCCGACAAAGATACTACTGTATAAAGCGGTGCTGACAACCTTATTCGCCTTTTCCTTATCGTTGCGCCCTAACAGTCTGGAAATGTATGACGCTGCACCATTTCCAAACAAAAGCCCTAAACCTACAACAACCTGTCCGAGAGGGTACACAACCGAAATTGCTCCCATCTGACTCTCTCCCAATCCCCCGACAAAATAGGCATCCACCAGATTGTATAAAGCATTGACTAACATTCCAATCATTGTCGGGATGCCCATTGCTAACAGAGCTTTGGGAATGGGTGCGCTACCTAATAGTTGCATTTTTTTGTTTTGTTGACTCATGACTAGCACTCCTTTTCTTGACACTATTTATAAAATATAGTAGTATAAATTACAGCAAACTAAGCTGCGTTGAATATACTACTATAAATTATAGTAGTTGTCAATAGAGAAAGGAGAATATTATGGCAACAATAGATTTAATTGTATTAGGAATGCTGAAAAAAGAAGCTCTAAGTGCCTACGACATTCAGAAGTTAGTTGAATACCGCAACATATCAAAATGGGTAAAAATCAGCACTCCGTCAATTTATAAAAAAGTCATCCAATTAGAAGAAAAAGGATACATTTCAAGCAGCATCGTCAAAGAAGGAAAAATGCCAGAAAAAGCAGTCTATTCTCTGACAGAAGCAGGCGAAAAACAGCTTGAAAATCTTATGTTTGAGATTGCCGCTAAACCTATTCAAATCTTCTTAGATTTTAATGCTGTAATCGTAAATTTGGATGCTCTTTCGCCAGAAAACCAAATGAAATGCCTAACAGATATTGAAGCGAATGTAAAAACATTAAAATCATATCTGGAAGAAAACTTGCAAGCGAAAGAGAATATACCCGAAATCCCCCAAACAGGATTAGCAGTCTTGCAACAGCAATTTGTTCTCGCTCAAGCGATAGAAACATGGATTGAGTCCTTAAAATCTAACTACGAATAATCAACAAAAAGAGCCGATGATCTGTGAGTCACCTCACAAATTCATCGGCTCTGCGTCTGTGCATCTGGCTCTTTGATGACCGTTATATGAAAATTCTTTGCTTCAATCAAACTTTCCTGCTTGCACTTTGGACAATAGAGGGGAAAGTTTTTCAATTCCGTATCTTTCCGTATCTGTACCCTTGTTTTGTTCCTACAGACAGGACAGCGTATCCATTCTGTTGTATCCATAAGCACACCTCCAGACTTATGAAATCATTTCCACGGTCTGACACTGCCGAGCCAGCCCTGTTCAGCCCAATATTTCCCGTCAAGATATTCGGGGTCTGCTTTATGTAACGATTTCTGCATAAGCCTACAAAATAAAAACTTTACTTTTGTAATGAAATTTGTATGTGCCGCTTTTGCATAATCAATACGGGCATATTTCTGTGACAATCTTTTTGCCTTGTTTGTAAGCTCATATTGCTTTTTTTGCGGTAGTTTGTCCCAAACAATATCGCTCATCAGTTTACCAGTAAATACACCGATTTGGGAAATTCCCCACCAAGACAAACTATGCTTTATATCTTTAGCCGCAGATTTTGCGCCGCTGCCTAAGCACTGCGTTATGATAACTGCTCGCTTTCCGAACATTGTGGGCGCAGGACGGTGCGGTATCCAACGATAACCCAAATGATCGAGAAAGGCTTTCATTGCACCTGTGATATGAAACACATAGGCAGGAGATGTCATTACAATCAAATCTGCTTCCAAGAGTGATTTTTCTATATTTCCGATTTTGTCTGCATCTTTACAGGTATGCTCGCCCTTAAAAAAACAGTTTGTGCAGCCAATGCAAAAGTCTGGGCAATCCTTTGGCAAATAATATTCTGTAATATCTGCTTTCCCTTTAAATTCCGATAAAAATATCTCTTTTAACCGATAGGTCACACCGTGCTTTTCTGTACCGTTTATAACTGTAATTTTCATTGTTTACACCTCCAGAACATCGTGAAGTATCTGCGTATGAAAGGCTCTGCGATTATCTCTCTGACTTAAATCAATATCCAACATCTTCGATATTGTTTCGTACCGCAAAAATGTCTGCTGCATAATGGTTATCAGACAAAAAGTTTTTCGCTTTACAGTTGTTTCATCCCAATCGGGGCGGCAGGCTGCAACAAGTGGTAAATATGCTGCATAGGTTCTGTGAGTGTTATCATTGGCTTTTGGAGTCTGCATATCTGTAAGTACTGAAATTCTGGATACAGCGGAGTGTTCAAATAGAAAATCCAGCGTCATATTGCCAAGATATTCTAATTTTTCAAAAGACGAAAGTGCTTTTGCTTCCTCCCGCATATTCTGGAAGCGTTCTACAATTCCATTTATAATGCGTTCCACACACATTTCTATCAGTTTTTCTTTACTGCCAAAATGATAATTTACAAGCCCTAAACCAACTCCCGCATTTTTGCATATATCACGGACGGTTATTTCCTCTAAATGCTCTCCTTTTTCTTCAATAAGTGTCATCGTTGCCTGTATGATTGCTTCTTTGTTATCCATATTCACATCTCCTTTTTGAACAATGTTCAATCATATTATATTATACTGAACACTGTTCAAAAAGTCAATATGAGAAAAAATAACCTAAGACATCAAAATACCGATGAGCTACGAGGTATCTCGTAAGTTCATCGGCTCTGCGTCTTTGCGTCTGGCTCTTTGATAATCGTTATATGTAAATCCTTTGCTTCAATTAAACTTTCCTGCTTGCATTTCGGGCAGTAGAGGGGAAAGTTTTTCAGTTCCGTATCTTTCCGTATCTGCACCCTTGTTTTGTTCCTGCAGACAGGACATAGTATCCATTCTGTTTTATTCCTCATATCCATACGATACCTTGCTAATTATTCCGTCAAAGTAAATAAAATCACCATCGGGATAGTTCCAAACAGCTTGAAATTTTGAGGGATACTTTATACCATTTACAGAAATTTGATAATCACCACATAAAGCAGACCACGGTATATATTCCATACTGCCGTCTGTTCCTGCAACAGCTCTGTCATTTGTTGTAAATGAAATCATTTCATACTGCTCGTTGAAAGTAAAAATGCCACTTGCCTTTTGCTCTTTGTAGCTAATTGTTGCCTGTACTTCAAAATCGCTTATTTCTTCAAAAGTGATATAATCCTGCAATAGAATGGTAGGAGCAAATAAGCTCTCTGCAAGAAAGGTCGCCAAACACGCCTTATCTATATCCGCTCCCGTCTGATCGAAAAGAGTAATTGCTTTTGCAATCACGCCTTTCATACCGCCTGTGCCATTTTGGTAATAATCATATCCCTCAAAAGGAATACCAAACATACTGCTGTCTATGAGTGCCATTCTGCAAGGCTCATTTATAAAATTGTATTGCATATAGTCGATTTTCAAAGTAGGGTGATTTTTACCTTGTGAAAAGTCAACATTATTGTATTCCATTCTCAAATAAGACATTTTCGGAGTTCCAATATATCCGCAATTTTGTATGTACTTCTGAATAGCGACGGGTAGACTGCTGAAATCTTCTTTCGTAAAAACTTCATTATTTGTCCGCAACTGATTTTCAGACATTAGAGCGTCAATATCATTCTGAAAATCTCTCTTAACGGGAGAGTACGGAACGTAAAACCATATCAAAATGATTCCAATAAGCACAAATAAGCCGCCAATTAAGATAAACATTTTTCTCTTCCTCAATTTCCATTCCATTATTCAAGTTCTCCCACATAGTTTTCCATTCGTTTCACATCTGTACATTGTACTTAGATTGATAGAATTACAATTCAGATTTTATCCAATCTAACAACGCATTCAGATATTTCTTATCTGTCCAATCGCAGCTTTGCCCGACCGCACACATCAACGCTTTTTCCCACGGCTCATATGTTGTGGGATCTTTCTTCGCAACCATTTTTTGGAGCATTTTGCACATTGTTCTGTCAGCGAATGACATCTTTTCCTCGTTCCACGCACCACGACCATAAAAACAAGGAATGTTACTTAAATTCCCACTGAAATTGTGTTCATAGACTTGCTTAAAAGCCTGTTCATCAAACGGCGAAGCGCCAACGCAAAAAACTGCTATGCGTTTGTTTTCTAACTGCATAATGTGCTTTTTCAAAAATGCTAGACCCGCTATCCCCGAAGCGTAAATACCACCCGCTAAAATAACAATGTCGTATTTTGCAAGGTCTTTTATGTCCGCTTTCTTGATTTCCAAACAAGAAAATTTTGTAGCTTCGGTAAGCCAATCGACATATTTTTTTGTTGCACCATATTTTGATTGATATAAAACGATACCGTTCACTTAAACTTCCTCCTTTTGCTTCTGGAACGCTTCTTCCAAGTGCTTAATTCCGTTCATCATCTTAATTGACAAGGAATAATAAACGTCGATTTCATCTTCGGTAAATTCACTGAAAACAGCTTCGTGAACAAATTTCCCTTTCGCTGTATTCTCTTTACTGAATTGTTTGCCTTTTTCAGTATAAGAAATGCACAAACTCCTTGCGTCTGCCTCTGATTTTTCAAGTCTGATATATCCCTCTTGTTCAAGTGGTCGTGCCAACTGTTTTACATTTTGACGGGAGCAGCCCATAGCTTTCGCTACCGTTGACAAATCGGGCGGCGTATCAAATGCTTTAAGAACAGACATTAAAAGCCATTGTTTGCACGACATCTCGTTATATCGGTCAAAAACTGAATGAAGAAGGTTTTCTTGAATGAACACTCCTGCAAACAAAAGATTTTTCTTCCATTGCAGATTTATACCCATTTTTTCATATTCCATTTTGTATTCTCCTACAATGCGTAATAAGTTACCTTTTTCGTATTATAGTAACTTATTACGCATTTGTCAAGAACACCTTAAATTTGTTTTCATTAAAGAAACATTTCAGCTTTTTAATCTCTGCAATCAAGAGATTATATCTCTTATAACAAGAGATTTCACATCGTTTCATAAGAGCTGACACCTCTGTAAAATATAATGGAAACATTATGTAAGTACAAGGTGGTGAGCTTATGGACGAAAGAAACAACGGTTTTGACTTCGACTTTATGCCGATCGGACAGGCGATTAAGAAAGCCCGTGAAGCCAGAGGTATGACAAGGGAACAGCTTTCTGGGATCATCGGTTTTGCTCCCAGACATCTTCAAGCAATCGAAAATGAGGGGCAGTATCCGAGCATTGAGCTGTTCATTCAGCTTATCACGATGTTTGATGTATCGGTTGACGAATACATATTCCCAAACAAGGAAGTCAAAAAAAGTTCCGTCCGCAGACGCTTAGACGCACAGCTCGACAATTTAGACGATAAAGAACTGTCCGTTATAGAAGCAACTGTTATCGGACTATGTAAGGCAAAAGAGCCAGAGGAATAAAACCTCTGGTTTTCTTTTGCCTTTTCTTAATAGGCAGGGATACCGTAACCATAGATAACGCCGCTTCCGACAGCATAGCTTCTCTGGCGGCAGGCGTCATCAGAGTTGCCCTCAACGGTATAAACCGTTCCGTTTTCGCATTTCTCCACAATGCCTGTATGGTCGATTGTACCGTCACCGTCCCAATCGAAAAAGATAATCGCTCCTGCCGATGGCTCATAATCCCGTCCTTGCCATTGCCCATTGCTCTGAAACCAATCCACACCGTCCGAACAAAGAGAATACTTTGGTACGATTCCGCTTTCCAGATAACCGCACTGGTCGGCACACCAAGATACAAAGCAGGCGCACCATTCCACACGGCTGTCAAAGCCGTACCATGACCAATAGGGCTGACCGCCCTCATTACCAAGCTGCGTTAGGGCAACTTCCACAATGGCTTGATTCCCTCCGCTTGTAAATGCCCGTCCGTATGGATAGTACCGCAGGACGTGGGAAACATACTGCGTATCACCGTAGCTGTCCCACCCTAAGCGTTCTGCCTGTGTGGTGGAAAATTCTACCGCATTGGCATAGGAATATCCTCCATAGTTAGTTTTCGCCCACGAGATATAGCCGTTACCAAAATTGTAGCCCTGCAAGGCAAGTTTAATGCGCTCCATATCAATCGGGTTTTCCACCTCTGCCTCATTTAAGCAGGCGGCTAAGTTCTGGATACCTACATTGATGGAATACTCTGGATCGGTAATGCCGTTTGGCGTATTCGGGTAGCGTGTATTGTACCCACACTCGGAAGCCTGCATCGGGTCATTTCCACGCCCTCCAGATTCCTGCATCATAACCGCCTTGATCAACTCCACATATTCGGGAATGCCGTATTGTTTGGCGTACTTTTGGATTAACGGCTCATAGGCTTCTACCTCTGCGCTGACAGGCGTATAGGAATTACTGCCGCTACCGCCGCCAAAAAGAGAAACGGCACAACCGAACAGGACAACGATCAGAATAATCACAACGGCAATCCATCCACCTGCAATAAGGGCAGAAATCAGAGCCTTTGTCCCCGCAATAATCGCCTTGACTGCGGCAATGGTAGCTTTGACCGTCGCTTTTGTTGCTTCGGCTGTCGCCTTTGCGGTGGCTTTCGCCGCCTGTGCCGCTTTCTGGGCTGCTTTGACAGATGCCTTTGCCGCTGCCTGCGTTGCCTGAGCGGTCTGCTCTGCGGTTTTAATCGCCGCCTTTGAGGTTGCCTGTGCTGTTTTTACCGTCCGCTCGGTAGTCCTGACTGTACCTTTTGCGGTAGACTTTACCACTTTCTCTGCATTTCGGGCAGTTGTCTTAATAGTCTTTTTTCTCTGACTTCGGGTTTTTATCAACTGTTTTGTCCCTGTCTGGGGTGCTTCACCCGTAACAGAAGTATCAGGAGCAGGAGACAGGCCCGCAGTTCCATGACGGATCTGCGAGCCTGTCTGTTCTGCAGCCTGCTGTGCTTTTCGCTGTTCGGCGGCTTTTACCGCCCGTTTCGATTTAAAATCAGAAAGTTTATCCTTTGCCTTACCGATATTCTCTCTGGTCGTCTGGACACTTTTCTGTCCCTGTTTATTAAACTGGCGGACACCCTCTGCTGCGATACCCTCCAAAGTATGGGAAATCTTATCAGAAGCATACTCAGCAGGGGAATTTCCCTCTGTATAATAACTCTGTTCTGCCTTATCCTTTGTCTTAGCATAGGCATTTTTCATCCGCTCTGAAGCAACAGCGGCTTTGTCAATGGTCTTGACCGTACCTTTGACCGCATCTCTGGTCTTTATATCAGCCATACAAAACCTCCTTTCCCAAAGGATTTGCGGTCATATCAGTTTGCCTTTTTTGCCACCACTACAAGCCTGCCGTTCTGTGCAGAGTATTCGCAGGTAGACAGGGTAATGAGCCTGTCACCATATTCAGCAGTCACTCCCGTATCATACAGGGCAAGCTCCCTGCATTTGCCGACATAGGCATTAAACTCGTCCTCATTCTCCGCATCCACAAAATCATAGTAGCGGTAGCCCTCGGAGCTGTATGCAACCGTCTTGAATACGGCAATGATTTCATACTCCGCCTGCTCTGTGAGGGTGTCAAACTGAATGGTCTTGTGTTCCTCATAAAAACTCTTGTCCTTGTAACTCTCCAAAACACCAAACATCCTCTGACCTGTGATATGGTGTCCATAGATAATGAGGTTGTCGCTTGTGGCAAGGTCGCAGTTCTCTTGGATATACGGCACTCCCAAATCGCTGTATTCCTTTTCAAAATCATGCTTCAGATAGAAATTCGGATTGTTCTTGGTCTGCATCACGGGATAGTTGATGGTCGTGCCGGCAATGGAAATCCATCCTACCATATCTTCATTCTGTAAATACAGCTCCCTGTACTTTGCCAGAATATCCTCGCCCTCGCTGACGGGCGTATCTTCTGGTATTTCCTCCTCATCAAGTGCATTATCTACAATCTCGGCAAGCTCTGAAAAGGCTTCGGTCTGCTCGTCCACCTGTGCATAGTGATGGTAGATGTGATAGCCACAAAAAGCCGCCGCAGCTAACAGGCCGACGGCGGCAACGATACAAATTGCAGATTTATATTTTTTCAAATTCATAGGCTTTTCCTTTCTTTGATTTTTACCGTGCATATTCATTCTGTTTCTTAGGAGCGGGAAGCTCCCTGCAATATTCGGGATACCTGACCTTGATACCCTCCATGAAATACGGGGCAAACTCACAGCAGAATAATTCTTCTGGTGTGAAATACCGTTCCCGTCCCTCCTCGGCATAACCGTTCCAGAGGTTAAAGGCAAGGTGGCACACCTTGACCGTGCCGCTTGTCTGCCAACCGCCGTGCATCCCCTCTGGCTCGATACAATCCGTCTTAAAATTGAACATGGAATTGATATTCCTGCGTGTTTCATCCGCAATCCCCATGACATAGAAAAATGCCCTGTGGTAACAATCATTCACTTTGCACTTCATAATATTTTCCAGAAAGAAATCCCGATGTGCGGTGTTGCGAAACCTAATATCTGCCATAGACTTACACCTCTCCAAATTTCGTTGTCATCAGCTTGTAAAGCTCCGTATTTTTCGGGAACTTATTGACAAACGGCACGAGGGAGCTGCCCACTTTCAAAAGCCCCTGTCCTGCACCGACATTCGTGATATAGCTCATCTGCAAATCGGAGATATTCAGGAGCTTGGCAAGCTCGATACGGTCTGTGGACGCCTGATTTAACATGATGATAAACTCGGAGTTGGCAAGCATCGTTCTTGCCGTATGGCTCTGCAAGAGATCGTCTACGTTCTGGGTAATACCCGTACAATACGCCCCATACTTACGCACACGTTTCCAGAGGGTAAAGAGGAAGTTTGCGGAGTATTCATGTTGGAACAGCAGATAAATCTCATCAATGAAGATAAACGTATTCCTGCCTTTCGCCCTGTTCATCGTGATACGGTTTAAGATGCTGTCAAGCACCACAAGCATACCGATAGGCTGTAACTGCTTGCCTAAATCCAGAATGTCATAGCAGATAAGGCGGCTGTGGGTGTCCACGTTGGTATGCTTGGCAAAGGTATTCAATGATCCGTCCGTAAACAGCTCGATGGCAAGGGCGATTTCCTGTGCTTCTGGTTCACTCTGCTTCAGAAGCTCCTCACGGAAGTCCTGCAAGGTCGGCGGTGTTCCCATATAGTTGCCCTGCTGATAGTAGCGGTACACGCTTGCCGTACAGCGGTCAATAATGGATTTCTGTTTTGCCCCCAGACTTGCCCCGCCGATGAGCTGCTCACAGAGGGATAAAATAAACTCCGATTTCAGAATGACGGGGTTTGCACCGTCACCGTAATCGGAGTTCATATCCATCGCATTGATATGGTTTTCGCTTGTGGCAGATATATGGATGACCTCGCCCTGCATGGCTTTCACAAGGGGCGAATATTCCCGTTCTGGGTCTATGATGATCACATCGGCATTGGGGTCTGTCAGTATGATGTTCGTCATTTCTTCCTTTGCCGTAAAGGATTTTCCTGCACCAGACACACCGAGGATAAAAGAATTTCCATTCAAGAGGTATCTGCGGTTGGCGATAATCATATTTTTGCTGATGACATTCTGACCGTAATATACGCCGTTTTCATGGTAGATTTCCTGCACACGGAACGGGATAAATACCGCAAGGCTCTCCGTTGTCAGGGTACGCAGGGCGTCAATCCTCCTTACGCCGAAAGGCAGAGCCGTGTTCAGACCGTCCATCTGCTGGTATTTCAGCACCGCAAGCTGGCACAAATGCTTTCTGGCTGTCGTGAGCAGGGCTTCGGTATCGCTGTCAAGCTCCTCTTTGGTGTCGGCGGTATGCACCATCGTGAGGACAGAAAACATCATCCTCTGGTCACGGGTCGTCAGATCATCAAGGAACTCTTTGCTTTCCTTTCGCTGCTGTTCCATATCATAGGGGATGACCGCCGAAAAGTTGTTATTCTGGTTCTGTTTTCTCTGCCAGTTGGTAATATTCGTTTCAACCCCCAGAAGCCTGTTTTCAACTTCTCTTACGGCTTCATCTGTGGGAACAGGAATAACATCGACGGACAGCATCATGTTTCGGTTTAACTCGCAAAGCTCCGCCACCATGCTGTCCTTGATATAAGCGGCGTATTCTCTGAGGAAAATCACACGCCCGTACCTGTCGCCAATGCGGAAATAGTCTTTTTCAAACTCAAAGGTATCGGGGCAGATATAGTCTTTAAAATCGTGACCTTTCCGCATGGTCTGTACCATATCGAAAGAAAATGCCGTTTCTTCGCCTGTGCGGTAAAAATCATGGAAGATACGCAGCCTGTCCGTTGCATCCAGTTCCGTACACTTTGACCCCAGACGGTTAAAATGCCCGATAAGGTCAGCACCGATACGGGCAAAGTAGTTCCTGGCTTCCTCGATATTTTTCTTGCAGACGGAAATGGTCACATACTTATCCTGCACGATGGAGTTTGCCCCCGTCGCCTTGTCGAGCAGCATCCTGTTGTATTCGTCACGGTATTTATCCAGACCGTCCTCTGCCATCGGGATTAGGATGGTCTGCTCAAAATCCCTGCGGTTTAAGCGGCGGTTATTGATCGTGATTTTCGTGGTCGCCCCGCTGTCGAGGGCGTTAAGAAGCTCGGAGTATTCAAGGAACATGGCTTCTTTATCCTCACGGCTTGCCACCGCATAATTTATATCCTCAAACTTAAAGGTCTTGGCATATTTGTTCTTGCCGACAAGGAAAATACCGTCCTCCCAGATCGTCTTAATCGGGATGACGCTCTGTACCGATTTTGGCACGGCAAATTTCTCCCTGTCCTGCTTGAACAGATTTTTAAGCGTTTTAATCATGATCTACCTCCTTACGCTTTCTTGATTTCTTCGGCGGCTTCGGATTTCGTTTCGGTTTCATGCCGAGAGACGCCCTTTCATAATCTTGGATTGCAGGTTTCAGCGTTTCATAGTAAAGATTATCTGGGAGAAACATCAGCTTTTTCGGCGTCATAAACTCGGACTTGAACCACGCACACACAAACTGCTCGGCGGTCATGCCGTTATACCTGACAAAGCCCATTACCGCAAACGGGGCAGCCCCCAGAATACACATCCAACTAAGGGTTTCCGTGCCAAAGTGAGGACGGAGCAGAAAATACAATCCTACCGCCACACCAATGGCAAGGAGAGAAAAAATGAACTGTCTTAATGACAGCCCGAAAAACATGGATTCCGTATAGTTACGGATTTCCTTATTTATCTTGACTTCCAATCTCTAACACCTCCTTATAAGCCCATCATTTCTCGGACAACACGGTCTGCCATCTTGACCGCCCCAACTAAGACGAGCATATTAAACACAAGCTCTCCGATATATCCCCACACCATCGTGACTGCCGCCGCATCGGGATTGACTACGGGCGGCGTTGCCGCAAACAGGGAAAAGATGATACATCCGAGTACAATGATTGCCCCCTCAAGGCATACGGCGGCATAGCTTTTGATAAAGCTCTTGCCCACACTCTGGCTTGGCTCTCCCGCAAAAGTGGAAAGCGGTACGGGAGCGATGGCGGTGTAAAGGTAGAGCTTAAAAAATCTGCCGTATACTGACATAATCATAATGAACGACAATACCGTGATGAACAGACCGCCGATAAGCGTAACCGCCCATAGGGGAATACTCTCAAAAAAGCCGCAGTCCTCCACGGCTGTCACAATCTCTGACGGGAGTACCGTCTGCTGTGCCGAGCCAAAGCCTGCGGCGTTCATAATGGTTGATATGATACCCTGCACAATCTTAAACAGAGCCATCATCAGCTCCAGACCATAAGTTACTGCACCTTTGGCAAGGGCAAATCGGATAAAGAGCTTCAATGCGTGTTCGGGTTTTTTGACTTCTGCAAAGCTGCCGCAGGTTTTCATCATACCTACGACAAAAAACAGCACAAGCAGGGCAAGCCCGACAGCCTGCAATGCCCCGTGTATATCCACGATGACATTCCATATCGTACCGCCTTTGAACTGCTCTGGGGATTGGGTAATGAGCGTCCATATTTCGGACAGCTTCTCATTCCATGTGTTCAGGGCGTTCTCTAAATTCTGTACTACCCAGTTATCAGACACATAGACCACCTCCTGTTTTCTCTGGATAACTGTTTATTTCAACGTCACATACAACCTCATCGCCCCAGACATCCCAACCATCCGTTTCTTTACGGGCAAACAGCTCCAACCTCGGCAAATCCCCCATAAGTTCAACGATTTTTTCTCTGGTTTCATCTGGCTTCTGGCTATGCTCACGCAGAGGACTGATAATAAACTGATGCACACGGTTAGACTGCCTGCGTGGTTTTCCCTTTGTGGCAAGCAGACAGATTTCCGCATTTCCCCGTGTCCAAAATCCCAGACCGAAAAACCACCCTTTTCCGCTTTTGTTCTGTTTCAGCCAGACAAAAGCAACTGTCTTGTAACAAAAGCCCCATGCTTTAATAACCCGCAATGCTTCCTGTAATTGAGGGAATGTCGTCCACAAAAACAGCACACAATCATCCGCCGTCACTTCCGCAACGCTTAATTTACAGATTTCCTCAATACTCATTGTCTGGTAATGATGTTCCGCAGCCCCAGAGAGGTTTTTCTGGTTATACCGCCACGGCGGGTCAGCATAAATGATTCCATATTTCTTTATATTCCCGATAACTTAACCACCTCCGTTCTTAAAATTGGCAAACGGGGCAGATCGTAAAAGCGGCCTGCCCCGTTTGCCCTGTCTATTGCCTTTGGGTTATATAGCCTTAGCCTGTGATGAGGGTCAAAATCTCCTTTGCAAAGGTAATGACGATGCCGCCTGCAAGGGTCAGGAAACCATTAGACCTCTGGCTTGGGTCGTGGGACTGCAAGGACAGACCAACCTGCACAATGCCCCAACCGAGCAAAATCAGACCAACCGCACGGATAAGACCGAAAATAAAATCAGAGAGGTTATTGACCACCGTCAGCGGGTCGCTTGCGGCAAAAGCGGTCATGGAAGTGCCTGCCACCATCGCCATTGCCATAACCATCACGCAGTAGAAGCGGAAGCCCTTTTTGACCTTTCCTGTCATGGGCAGCTTCGTGGTTTCTTTCTTCTCATTCTTCTTGAAAATTCTCATAGATAAATCCTCCTTTAGATGTTGAATATTTCTTCTAAGTCCTCCTCGGACAGAAGCTCATAGGAAGTGCTGACAGGGGAAACGCTGACGGCGTTTTCTGGAATGACCCCGTCAAACACAAGGGTTGCGACAGCCTGTGTCGGTTCGCCGTGAAGATAAGGCGGCTGACCTCCATCGGTTGTCAGTTTCACATTCGGGTGTTTCAGAATATCGAGCTTAAAATCCATGACAGGTCGCTCCCCTCGGATAAAAAGGATGGCATACTGGTTATCAAGCAGCCGTACCTCCGAAGCATCCAGAAGCTCCCGCCCTGAAATCTGATAGTTTGTGGAATAATTACCGCTGCGTCCTGTGCTTTTCCCATAGGTGTTCGTGTCTATCGTTGACTTTCCGAGCAGCTCGCTCACGAATTTATGGGTACTCTGCTCGTTGCCGCCCAGATAGAGAAATTCATCGCAGTTACCGACAATGCTTTCCCACTGCTTCTCAAAAAGGGCTTTAAGCTGTGCCAGATTTTGAAGGATGATGCTGACCGACACACCTCTTGACCTCATTACGCTGAGTATCTTGTCGAAGTCATCGGGCAGGGAAACATTGGCAAACTCATCCATGATAAAGTGGCAATGCACGGGCAGGCTCCCGCCGTACTTATGGTCTGCCAGATAAAAAAGCTGTTGGAATAGCTGCGTATAGAGGATACTGACAAGAAAGTTAAAGCTCGTGTCGTTGTCTGGTATCAGGGCAAACAGAGCCACTTTCTTTTCCCCCAGACTTGGCAGGTCAAGCTCATCGGTGGCGGTCAATCCCGCAAGACTGTCCAGATTGAATTTTTCAAGCCGTGCGGCAAGGGTGATCTGGATGCTCTTTAAGGTCTTTGCGCTTCCGCTGTGGTAATCACGGTAGTATTTGAGTGCGATATGCTCTGGATCATCCATCTCCAGACGGTCAAACAGTTCGTCAAGGGGGCTTACATAGCTGTCATCGTCCTCACGGACTTCCCCCGCACGTAAAAGCTCCATGACCATCGGGAAATTCTGCTCATCTGGCGGGGCTTCATATTTCAGATAGAACACCAGAGAAAGAAGCAGCATACTCGCCGCCGTATCCCAGAACGGGTCTTGGGACTGTGAGCCTTTCGGCGTGGTAGCCTTAAATAAATTCGTTACCAACCGTTGCACATCGTTATCGCTACGGAGATAGACAAAGGGGTTATAGCAATGGCTCTTGTGCATATTGATAAGGTCAAGGACTCGCACCTCATAGCCCTGCTTTTCAAGCATCCCTCCTGTGTCACGGACAATCTCGCCCTTTGGGTCTAAAATAACCATTGAGGTATTGCACTGCATGACATTGGGCTTACAGTAAAATCTCGTCTTACCTGCGCCAGAGCCGCCGATAACCAATACATTCAGGTTCCTGCGGTGCTTCTTCCCGTCCAGTCCGATACGGACATTCTGGGTCAGCAGCTTATTGGCAGACGGGTTTTTGTCACGGTATTTCTTATTCAATGCTTTCGCATCGCCCCATTTGGCAGAGCCGTGTTCTTCTCCTCTGCGGTAATTCCTGCGTGTGGAAAGGCAGATGCCGATTCCCATGCCATAGGCAAGCAAAAAAATAAGGACAGTCTTTACGCTGTCCTCACATACCGTTATCTGAAACGGGTTGCTTACTGCCGTTGGCAGGTTTCTCATTATCTCCACAAGACCGCCGCTGACATAAGGAGCTGTCAGCATGGCAAGCCACACAACAGGAATGATGCCGAAAGCCGAGAAGATGAAGCCCGCCTTTAAATTGTTATCGTTCTTCATTACACCTGCACGGCAGCACCCTGACCTTTTTTGTCGGGGCGTGCGCCACCTTGCTTATCAGCTCATCCACAGGGTCGGTGGGGCGTTCCTCCTGTATCTGCTGTGTCCGCAGGGTATTTAAGGCATTGATGACGATATTCTTATCGTACCTGTCAAGTGCGATATGGTATCGTTCTTCTTTCATAGGCTGCACCTCCATTAGCGTTCCTGCTCTTTGGATTTGGCGGGCTTGTTCTTTTCAAGGCTCTTATACATATCGCTTTGGATTTCTCCGAGGACATCACGCATCGAGCCAAGCTCTCCCTTGAACGCCTGCGTATCCATCCCGTCATATTCTTTCGGGAGCCTTCCGAAGTTAAAACCTCTGGTATCCACGCCGTAACGGGAGCTTACCATATAGGCAACACAAAAGGATTTGAAGTCGGAAGCGTCACGGCTCTCGCCGTGCTTGAAGTCAAAGACTGCCGCCGACACTTCCTTTGCCATGCTAACAAAAAGCTGCTCCTCGGTCATGCCCGTCCTGATAAAAATCGTCTGCTGTCCGCTGTCATAAAACGCAGGCATCTCAAGGTCATCCACAGGCACAAAGGAAACGGGGCTTGCGTCGATCATTGCCGACACAAGCTCACGCATGGTCTTTTCTTCCTGCGGCTGCTGCCTGTCCTTTGCCGAGGTCTGGGAAATATCATAGACCACTTTGGCGTTGTAGCCGACAGCCTTTGAGCCATCGTCACGCTCATATTCTTTCCCCGGCTCAAGGATCGTGACTTTCTGGGCGTTCTTATTTACATAGACACGGCTCTGTTTCCAACTGCTGTAATCCCTAAGCTGTGTCGCTTCGGGCATCTGTGCCGATACCAGAATGGCATTGTTGACGGAATAACGGTCAAAACGCCCCTGCACATCAAGGTACTGTTGGAACGCACCGCCATCCGACATCATCTGGGAACAGGTGGCGTCAATCAGCTCATAGACTTCCTGTCTTTGCGCCTGCTTCTGCGCCGCCCATTCTTCTTTGTTGAACGGCTTGCCGCCGCCGTTAAAAACATCATAGATACTCATTATCTTGCTCCTTTCGATTTTTTCGGTTTCTTCCGTTTCGGGGGCTGCTTATGCTCCGTCTTTCTGGCAGGCTGTTTCTTTGCCCTGTCCGAAGATTTCTCCCTGCCCTGTGCGGGGGACGCATCCGCTTCCTGCCCCTTACGGCTCTCCCTGATTTTCCGCAATTCTTCTTTGACCGACGGCTTTTCCGTCTTAGTCATAGTAGCCCCCTCTGCGGACTTCTTTGGCTGCTCTGAGGTAGGCTCGGACAGAGGGGATTTTTCTGTCTTTGCCACCGAGGGGTTTGGGGCATTTTCCTCTTTCTGGACGGGCTTGCCCATAAGGGCATCGAGCAGCCTGTCTTTCTCTGCCTTTTCCTGTACGCCGATGTCTGGCTCTGGCTGACCGTCTTTCGCATCCTTGCCATCCGCAGCTTTGGTGTCCCTGCTCTTTTCCACCTCGGTCACGATAGATGCGGTATCCACCGATGCAAGGTTGAAGCGTTCCACGATACGGCTGATTTTCGATGCGTCCTCGGCACGGGCGATCACATCCACCTCCGCATTAGGGTCTTTGTTCTTACGGTCTGCCAGAACGCAGTAAAGGACGCCATATCTTTTCGCCTCCTGCGTAAACTTCTTCAAATCCCCGTTTTTGACGGTAAAGACTTTCAGCTCTTTACCAGAACGGAGCATTGAGGTGAGTCTGGCTTTGCCTTTGGTTTTCTTTTCTTCCTTCAGAATGGAATAAAGCAGGATGGCAATGTTCTTCGCACCTGCCCCCGTGATTTTGGCAGCGACCTCAAATCCCTCTAGGCTCATTCTCACGATCTGCTCTGCCGCTTCGCCGCCTGTGTTCATTCTTCATCAGCTCCTTTCTTTGCTGTTCCTTTTCATCTGCCCGTATGACCTGTAATTTTTCCTTGAGGGTATCGCTGCGGGCTTCAATACCCTCACAAAGTCTGACCTCCTTTCGGATAACCTTTAACCTCCCCGTGATTTCAGAAAGCCGAGCTTTGACCGCTTCTTTTTCTTCGCCGCTTATCCTGCGGCTCTGGGAATAAAGCCCCTTACGCTGTTCGGTCAGCTCCGCCATCTCGTTCTCCAGAGAGCCTTTATATGACAAAAGCTGCTCCACCGTATCAATGTGATTGCGGCAGAGCAGCCTTGTTTCGTTTGTAATGGCATCCATCTTCATCAAATCGTCTTTGAGTAAATAATGAAGCCGTGCGTAATTCTGTTTCCTGTTCTTTGGCAGGATGCCGAGCCTGTAACAGTAATGAAGATACAGCCCACGCAAGCCGCCGATTTTCTTTGCGTCTTTTAAAGAGCCTTTGAGCCGATAGACCGTGACCTGCTTTTGCGGTTCGGCAAACTTTGAGAATTTCACGGCATAGGAATTTTCCCTGATACGCTCCAAAATCCTCTCGTTGGTATAATCCTCTCCGAGCTTATACAGCCGCTTGGGACGTTTCCAACCTTTCCCGATAATCGTCCAGTATTTGCGGTTGGGGTCAAAGCTGCACCGGTAGCCCATTTCATTCATAAGCCTGTCAAAGTCTTTGAGCGTGAACGATTTGGAGATAGCTTCATCCACCGCCTGCCGTGCCACGTTATCTCTGGTGGGCAGACCGTTCTTTTCCGCTTGATAGAGGGCATAGGGCTTTTTCTTCCCGCTCGGCTGTTCAATGACGGACAGGGAATACTCCCTGCACAGCTCATCGGAACGCTGACGCAAAAGGCGCAGGTTTGCTTTGTTGTCGTGATAGTGCTTTCCGTCCGCAAAGGAAACAGAGTTGACAACAAAGTGGTTGTGCAGGCACTCGGTATTTAAGTGGGTGGCAACCACTACCTGAAACCTGTCGCCCCACATCCGCTCCGCCAACTTCACGCCTACCTCATGGGCGATCTCTGGTGTGACCTCGCCGTGCTTAAAGCTCTGAAAACCGTGATAGCAGACAATCTCGCTTTCATCGTTCCATTGTGCTTTCGTTATCATCATCTCATCCCTTGCGGTGGAAACATCACAGTTTACACCCGTGACGAAAAACCGCTGCTCCGTCTTATCCTGATTGGTGGCATATTCCATGACATCCACCATCGCCTGCAGGTCGGCGTCGCTGTATTTTGGGTTGGCGGTCTTTTCTGGATTTTCGGCATAGTCGATTGGGTGGTCGAGCCTGCCCCGCACATCCCATATCTCGCAGACCGCCATCAGTCTGCTGCCCGTTTCGGGAGCAGGTATTTCTTTCGGACATCGAGCTGAAAGTCGTGCCACTTCCTTGCTTCCTCACGGAGCATCGGCGTGTCGATAAAGTCAAGGGCATTGGCTTTCGCCGCAAGCTGGTTGATACGGTTGCCAATAGCGGACAGCTCACGCATGATCTGGTAAAACTCTGGGTCTGGCTTCTCGCAAAGCCGATAGCCCATCAGCATAGACCGCAGCAATGCTTCTTTGGAACGCCCTGACTTCTCAACAAGCCCATAAAGATAGGCGGCTTCCTCGTCATTCAGACGGAAAAGTACCTGTACGTTTCTTTTCCTCATTCATTTCCTCCTCTCGGCTTGACAGCCTGTTTATCTGCACAAGGCACATACACACCACACCGACCACGCCGCCGAGCATTGTGCCGATGATAAAGAATAAAAACTCACTCATTCTTAAATTCCTTTCTTGACCTGCCGTGCCTGTCACGGCGTACTGTTAGCATCGTTCTTCCTACGGGGTATTAGGGGCATCCCCTAACAAGCGAATTTGGTTTCCAGACCCGTTCTGGATAACCAAATTCAGTGCTTGGTAAGACATTACTCGTCGCACTCGTCCTCATACATACATTCTCCACACACGGGGCAGAAGTACGGACAGTCCGAACAGCAATCATCCTCCATATCCCCGTTCTCGGCAGCACGTTCTTCACATCCGTCCTCATCGGCATCCTGAATATCAGCTCCGCCGCAGACAAAATCCTCATCAGAAAAGTCGATAAGGTCGGTGTCAAAGAGAATGATTTTGACTTTCTCCGCCGCCTGTTCGGGGCTGTCGGCATAGACGGAAATGGTTTTTTCATAGTGTCCTGTGAGCGTAACTTCAAATTTTTTCATTCAATTTTTCCTCGCTTTCAGCATTATATTTGGTTTTGGTTTGGTCTGTTTACGGGATAAAAAATCTTCAGACAATCAACGGGCATCACTCCTTTCACGGCGGGATTTTGGTCTTTCAATCCCCAGATAGGACAACAAAAAATCGTTGAAGTCCTTGCCGACAGGCGGCGGTGCGTCAACGATTTTATAGTCTTTCTTCAGTAATTCCGTTAAGGCGGCGGTACAGAGCCTGCCAACCTTGTCATTATCCAAGTGCAAAACAATGGTCTTGATATGCGGGTTTTCTTCCAAAAATGTGGAGAGGGCAATGGGGATTTTGCTGTCCTTTATCTCTTTCTTCGGCTGATACACGCCCGAAAGGGAGAGCAGGTTTTCCGCCTTGTAGTCCTTTCCCTCGCACTTGAGATAGGTTGCATAGGACAGTAAATCAATGGCGGCTTCAAATAAATGCACGGTATCCGCAGGCTCTTTTGCCAGAAGCCGAAAGGAATACCGCTTGTCGCTTCCCGATGCGTCGCCCTTAAAGGAGCTTCCAATCGTACTCCGTAAAGCCGCATACTTTGGCGTACCGCCTGCGTCTTTCCCCACAAAAACAGCGTTGTGGTACTTCCTGCCCTCAAAGATAATCCCCTCGGCGATGCACTCCTGTATGAGCGAATAGTCGATGCCACGCCCGAAAAGATACTCGGTCACTCGGTCTGCATTTCCGTTCTTCTGCGGCAAAAGCAGCACCTTCGGCTCGTCTTTCTTTGTGGCAGGGGGCGGCGGTTTCCAGTCTGCCAACGCCTGCCCTGTGAGGATTTCCACGGCTTCCACAAAGCCACATTCCTTGACTTTGATAAGGTAATCAAGGGCAGAGTAGCCGCCGAAGCCCCTCGACCACCAGTACCATTTGCCGTTGGAAATCTTCAGGCTGTCATGCTCGGCGGTGCAGTACACGTTGGTCGTGCCTTTGACCTTGACGAGATTGCTCGGCTCATAGGTGCGGAGATAGGAAAGCAAATCTATCTGCCTTGCCCGTTCCAACACATCAGGGTCAATCTGCACATAGGGTCTGTTACTTCGCATTCAATAAAATCACCTCCGAAAATAGAAAAAGCCGAAGGATTTTCGGGAAAGAAAACCTCTCGGCTATGTAAATATCATATTTAGTTTTGATTTCAACTCATTGATAAATCGGAATTTGCATTTTTATATTTTTTCTATTTCTTTCAATGTTTTTTGGATGTCCTTATAAACTAATGGTTGCATACTATCATCATAAATACATATATCAGCTTTATGAAGTGCGGAAAGAATATCATTCTTCAATTCTGGTTTATCCTTTGCAATAATCGGCAACAGTTTAATACATTGTCTTGCTGTAATAGGTTTAACATCTGTTATGTGCTTTAAATAGTTATCAATGATTTCATCAATTTTATAATCTTTATCCCATTTTGCATTATAGGCAATCAATGTAAGCCCTCTTGTGCGGATATAAGAATTATCACTGTCAAGCATTTCGCTTAATCTATCCATATAAGGATAAACACAATCTGTTTCAATGCTTTCTTTTTGCAATTCCTGTAATGCCTTGTATGCAACATTATTATTTTTGTCGAACAATAATTCAAATGTTTCTGCTATATTAAGCAATACAATATCCTCCTTTGCAAATTCAGATTTGTTTTTCTTATTATACTCCCCAACTATGAAATTTTCAACTCTGATAAGCTACCATATAACTGCCGAACAGAAATTATAATTCCTCTCGGCTATGTAAAAAGCGGCATCAGCTTCACGCCAACACCGCCTTTTCTCGGTCAGTCCGTTATAAAATCCCTGCCTTTTTCAGATACCCCACGCTGTCATAGCACCCTCTGAAATAGACAGCTTCCTGCTGCATATCGGAGAGCTTATTCCGAAGCTCTAAAATCTCTATCAGAGCCTTGCACTCATCCTCGGATAAATCACTCGACTTTTCTGTATCAAACACCGCCATAACTCTCGGATACCGCTGATAAAGGCTTTCAATCCTGTCGCTGACAGCTCGGTATTCTGGATTTTCTTTCGGCAGTTTTGCAATGACAGAGCTTAAATATTCCTCAAAGATGTTGCTGTGGGCATCTACAAAGGTTTCAAATCTGAAATTCTCAAACACATCTTTTACCTCCAAACTTCGCATTCTTCATTCATTATACTGCCCAAAATTCTGCAATACAAATGTGCAATTCGGATTATCGCTCACGGGCTGCATTTTTCTTTTCGGGTGTTTCCTCACTCTGCTCTGGCTCATCATCAATAATCGGGGTATCTTTTTCATTCAGATTCAGCTCAATATCGAGGGCGTTCAGCCGCTTTGTCTTTTCCTTTAGCTCCTCCTCAAAGGCAAATGGTTTTGCCGCTTCCACCTTTGCGATTTCAAGCTGTACAATAGTTTCTGCTTTCTTGGTCTTGGCGGCTTCCAGTCGGGCGGGGAGCTTGGCAAGCTCGTTCTCAATTCGGGTCAGATTGCCCAGGGCATCTAAACCTAAATCCACCCTGTATTTCCGCATCCCGCAAAGATTTAAGCAGTAATGGGCGTTCACGGTATCATAGAAAACCTCCATGCGAAAGCCACGATAGCTGCCGATTTCAATGGGTGCGGACAACGGATATTCCTTACAGATAGCAAGGAGCATTTCGCCTGCATCCGCCTTTTTCGTATAAACTACTCCCTTTAAGGTCATGGGGCAAAATTTATCCTCGCCCTGCGGCTTATGCTGTTCAGCAACCGCCGCATCATTTCCATAACCAACAATGCGTTCTTCGTAATCTTTGATTGCCTGCGGATAGTCCTTTAATATCCTGTCCTCAAGGTCGTAATGTTCGGAGAGATAGGTCTGTTTTAAGACTTTCAGCTTCGCCACCTGCATATCCAAATCCATTTTTTCTTTGAAACGTTCATCGCCTGTGGCAAGCATCTTGACCTCCGCAAAGGACAACGCAACCTCGTCCACATCCTCGGCGGAACGGACAGGGCTTTTACTCGTCATGATCTGGCTGATAAATTTCTGCTTGCTCTCCACAAGCTGATATAAATACGCATCAAAAGTCTGCTCCGTCACATAGCGGTACACCTGTACTTCGGGGAACAGATTACCCTGTCTTTCAATGCGCCCCTGCCGCTGTTCAAGGTCAGAGGGTCGCCACGGACAGTCTAAATTATGGATGGCAACGAGCCTGTCCTGCACATTCGTACCTGCCCCCATTTTCGGGGTAGAGCCAAACAGGATACGCACCTCGCCGCTTCGCACCTTTGCAAACAGCTCTTTTTTCTGTGCGTCTGTGGTCGCTTCATGGATAAAGCGTACCTGCTCCGCAGGGATGCCACGCTGTATGAGCTTCTCCCTCATATCATCGTAGACATTGAAAGTACCGTCATTCTTCGGTGTGGAAAGATCGCAGAATACAAGCTGCGCTGCTTTTGTGTCAGCATATTCTTCCCAGATACGGCACACATTTTCCACGCAGGCACTGACCTTGCTGTCTGGGGCATCGGGCAGCATCGGGTCAATCATCCTCTGGTCGAGTGCCAGTTTGCGCCCGTCATTGGTGATTTTCAGCATATTGTCGATGTTCGGTTTCACAAGCCTTGCACGGACTTTCTCGGCTCTCTTGGCAAGACCCGCCACCATTTCTTTCTGTATCTGGCTCGGCTTCGTCTTTACATTGTGGTAAATGACTTCTGGCACAGGGAGCTTTAACATATCGGCGGTCTGAATATCCGCAATCTCACGAAACATCTGCATAAGCTCTGGCAGATTGTAGAACTTCGCAAACCTCGTCTTGGCTCGGTAATTTGTGCCTTCGGGTGCTAATTCCAGAGCCGTGATGGTTTCGCCAAAGGTAGAAGCCCAACTGTCAAAGTGCTGCAATCCGTTCCCTGCAAGGGTATCATACTGCAAGTACCGCTGTACGGAATACATCTCAACCATCGAATTGCTGATAGGCGTACCTGTTGCGAAAACCGTGCCACGATTGCCTGTGATTTCATCCAGATAGCGGCACTTCATAAAGAGGTCAGAGCTTTTCTGGGCTTCGGTCTGGGCGATGCCGCCCACGTTCCTCATCTTGGTATAGAGGTAGAGGTTCTTGTAAAAATGGCTCTCATCAATAAACAGACGGTCAACACCCAATTCCTCAAAGTTGATCACATTGTCTTTCCGCTTCGTATCGTTGAGCTTATCGAGCTTTTCTTTGATTGCCTTTCGGGTTTTCATAAGCTGCTTGACCGTGAACTGTTCGCCTTTGTTTGCCTGTACGTCATCAATGCCACGCTCAATATCGTCAAGCTGACGCATGAGCTGCTCCCTCTGGCGTTCCTCGCTGATCGGGATTTTCTCAAACTGGCTGTGACCGATGATGACCGCATCATAGTCGCCTGTGGCAATCCTGCCGCAGAATTTCTTGCGGTTTCCTGTTTCAAAATCCCGATTGGTCGTCACAAGGATATTCGCACTTGGGTACAGCCGCAGGTACTCCGACGCCCATTGCCCGACAAGGTGGTTTGGTACAACAAACATGGATTTCTGGCATAAGCCGAGCCGTTTGCTTTCCTGTGCGGCGGCAACCATCTCAAAGGTTTTGCCTGCGCCTACTTTATGGGCAAGGAGCGTATTGCCGCCGTAAAGGATATGGGCAATGGCGTTGACTTGGTGCGGTCTTAACGTAATCTCTGGGCTGATACCGCCAAATTTGATATGGCTCCCGTCATACTCACGGGGGCGGACGCTGTTAAACGTATCGTTATAATAACGGACAAGGCGGCTTCTGCGTTCTGGGTCTTTCCAGATCCAATCCTGAAACGCCTGCTTGATCGCTTCCTGCTTTGCCTGCGCTGCGGTGGTTTCCTTATGGTTGAGTACCGCTGTTTTCTTACCATTTTCATCATACACATAATCAAAAATGCGGGTGTCACGAAGATTTAAGGTGTCCTCAATAATACGGTAGGCAGACGCCCTTTTCGTACCATAGGTGCTGTCTGCCTTTACATTTCCCACATCGGAACTCTTATTCTCAATAAACCAGTCGCCATTCATCGGCGTGTAGCGTACTTTCAGCCTTCCCATCGCATAGCTTGACGGGGTTAAAAGCTCCACCATAAACCGCTGTATATCCTCCTGCGGTATCCATGTTGTACCCAGACGGACAGCGATTTCACTTGCGGGCAAATCCTTTGGGATGACACGCTCCAGAGCAGATACATTGATTGCAAGCTCTGGGTCTGCCTTTGCCGCTATCTCTGCGGTTTTCAGTTTCTCCCGCACATTTCCTGATAAATATTCGTCCGCCGTCACATACCTTGCAGGCTCGGTAGCTGGCACTTTGAAGATAACGCCCTGCAAGTCTTTGATGATTTCCTCCTGTGGCTTGCCTGTGAGCTGCGCCATATAGCCTAAATCAACACGGGCTTTCTCTCCGATGGAGAGTGCCAACGCTTCACTTGCCGTTTCCACAAAGGTCACTTCACGGTGGGGCTTAATCGTCCGTTTCGTGAACATATCCGCCTTGCGTTTGAATTTTCCCTCATCGTCAAGCACTTCAAGGGAGCATAAGAGGAAATAGCTCTCGTCCGATGCAAAGGCAAGATAATTCCCTCGGCTGTTAATAAGCCCGTACTTCGCCGTATAAGCATCGTACAGGCGGTTTAAGTTTTCCTGCTCGGTCTGTATCATTTCCTCTGGGTAATCGTCGGTCTGATACTGGATGAGCCTGCGGACTGAGTCTCGGATTTCCACAAGCCCTCGGATGCGGTTTTCTGCGGTCATGGACACCTTTGCGGGCATCATCTGGTTATTCTCTCGGAAGTAAATTTTTCCTTCCACAAGAGCAAAAGAAAAATTCCGCACATTCGGGTCGGCAGGGATAGGGGTATCCTGCTCATCAGAGATTTGGTCAATCTCACTTTCGTATTCTGGGATTTCCCCATCTATCTGCTGCACAGCTTCGGAAAGAAGCTCGGAAAGCGATATATCCTCATAGGCTTTGCAGGCACTATCCATGCCAAAACGGGTGCTTTCCATCTTCATCTCGCCCAAAATCATCTCTGGGTGGGATACAAAATAGCGGTTCATTGTAATGCCGTTCTCGTCCGTGTCAAGGTGTACCCACTCTGGCTCGGTTTCGATGATCTGGTCACGTTTCTGCAAAATGATAATATCACTCGTGACCTCCGTGCCTGCGTTTGCCTTAAAGGTATTGTCTGGCAGGCGGATTGCCCCTAACAGCTCGGCTCTCTGGGCGATATATTTCCGCACTTCTGGGCTTGCCTTATCCATCGTTCCTTTTGAGGTAATGAACATGACAACGCCGCCGGCACGGGCTTTATCCAGAGCCTTTGCGAAAAAGTAATCGTGAATAAGGAACTTCTGGGAATTGTAGCGACTGTCATTGACCTTAAACTCCCCGAAAGGAACATTGCCGAGTACCACATCAAAATGGTCGTCTGGCAGCTTTGTGTCCTCAAAGCCCTCGATAACGATACTGGCTTTCTGGTAGAGCTGCTTTGCAATCCTGCCCGATAACGGGTCGATTTCAATTCCGTGCAGCTTTGATTTTTCCATGCCATCAGGCAGTAATCCTAAGAAATTGCCTGTGCCGCAGGACGGCTCTAAAATGTTGCCCTGTGAAAATCCCAGACGGTCAAGGGCTTCATACATTGCTTTAATAACAACGGGCGGCGTATAAAAGGCAGTCAGCGTTGACTCCATTGCCGCACGGTATTCTTCTTCGGAAAGTGCCGCTTTCAGCTCCCTGTACTCATTTGCCCATGCCGCATTGTGTTCATCAAACGCCATAGACAGACCGCCCCAACCGACATAGCGGGAGAGAGTTTCCTGTTCTTCGGGAGTAGCAAGGCGGTTTTCTATCTGAAGGTCGTGCAGAAGATGGATTGCTGCCATGTTACGTTTAAACTTTTCTTTTGCGCCGCCAACACCTAAAGCGTCGTCAGTAATGCGGTAATTCTTCCGTTCCCCTGCATGGGCGAGGATTTCTTTTTCCTGCTTTTGCTCTGGCTCGCCAGACCTTATCGTCTGGATGACAATATCATAGGGCAGACCGTTTTCCACAGCGGGATATTCTGCTACTGTTTCCGTTATCGGCTCTGCGGTGGCTTCTGTTCTTTCTTCGGGTGGTAATCCTGGCTGTGCCTGCTCCAAAAGCCTGCGGATATAGCCGATTTTCTCCACACGGTTTATTGGAAAACCCACATTGGTCTGAAACGTGATGTCACGCAGAGATACATCGCCGCTGATTTCGCCAACACTCTCTATGAGATAACGGCGGTTGTCAATCGTGATTTCTCTGCCGATAAGGTCAGTATTATCCTGCGCCGCTGTCGGGTTGGCAAAAGCATCGGAAGTCTGCTCTACGGTGTAGTGTGGGGTTTCTTCCTCATAGAATGGGGCAAGCTGTTCCTCCGTCACGGATACCAGACTGTCAAAATCCAGATAAGAAAGACCATTCTGGATCAGTTCTGAAAGACTGTCATATTGCGTGTACTCTGTAAGCGTTCCGTCAATATAGGTTTCCATACGGAAGTCCACAAGGTTTACGGCGGCTTGAATTTCGTGCTGTTCGTCCTCGGTGGTGGTATAGGCGATTCCCACTTTGGACAGGTCGGTGTAGTCTGCGCCGTTTTCCTGCTCATATTCCTCACGGCAGAAAGCGTCAATCAACGCCTTTGCCTGTTCCAGTAATTCCTCCTGCGTGGGTTCTTCGGCTTTTCTGTTCCAGTCGGTTTCGGTAGCCATTATCTCAGCAAGCAGCTTTTCATCCTCTGGGGTCAGCTCACTGTGCTGCGTGAGAAAAGGAAGAAACACATCCCGTCCCCACCGCAGGCTTTCCATCTTTTCTCGGTAGTAATCCCCGCCCTGCTTTTTCCATTCTGGGATAAACGGACAGTTGGGGGAGAGGGAGTATTCATAAAAGTTTTTGATATGGGCTATCAGATCGCCCCCACCATCCCCAATGTCAAACCGTCCATCATAGTTAAATTCCTCGCCGTTTATGACAGCCTTGATTGCAAAATCGGTCTTATGATACCAACCAACCTGTTTGCTCTCGTCCTGCCGTTCACGGTGCTGCTTTTCATCCAGAATGCCGAGCAGCCTGTTTCCCAGAGCAAAGCTCAAATTGGTGTATCGGTCATTCAGCTCCCTGTCATAAAAGGCAGGATGTTCCGAAAAGCCAATAGAAAATACAATACTGTCTGGCTTTTTCTCGGTGGGTATTTCCTTTTCCTGCCGTTCCGTCACAACTACTTTCAGATGGTCATTTGCAGGGTTTTCTCGGAGCTTTTCTTCAAAATCGGCTCGGCTGTAATGCTGCCCCAGAATAGGAAACTGGGCGTTTTGCAGATACACACCCTCATCATCAATGGTCGTGACCTCATATTTGTCCGCTCCGATATAAACCGTATCGCCCTCACGGTAGAGGTAACACATGGGATGAAGCTCTTTTAACTCCTGCGAAAAGCGGTAGGCATTGCTGCGGCTGTAAACACTGCTCGTCTTGCCCTGCACCAAAGCAAAGAAATCAAGGAGCTGCTGTACGGCGACAGGGTCGGAAAGCTGCTGCTCCATCTGTCCTGCGGTCACATCGGCAAGGTCAGTACGGTCTACGTCAGAGAGCAGACCTTTCTCATAACCGTCCAAATCACGGATAAAATCAGAGAGCCGCAAAGAGAGGGTATCCCTTTTGTCGGCAGGCAGCAGCTCCCTGTGTGCTTCGATAAACCTCTGGCGTGAAAGTTTCCTCTGGGTGTCGATTTCATACTGCGGGGCAGATACGCTCTCCAGATAATCGGCATAATGGTCTTTTTCTTTCGGATTGAGATAGCGGTCATCTTTGATAAGCTCACGCAGGCGTTTTTCCACCTGTGACCATTTGAGTACAAGGTCATGCTCCAGAGAAATGCCATGCTTATCTATGGAAATTCCTTTTGCATCATGCCACCAATGCCCTGCATTACCGTCTGAAAAATAGAACGTGCCGTTACCTGTTCCATATTCTTTTTTGAGGAACGCTATATTACTTTTGCTGTCCTCACGTTTTTGGAACTGGCGGTAAATACGGTATTTCCCATCTTGAAAGCCACTGCCCCTCACAAGAACAGAGTCAATATCCTCCTGTGAAACGGAAAAAGCAGAGGATTTTTCGTCCTCTGCTTCTGCTATCCTTTCAATCTGTTCATCTACGGTAGGGAGATTGGCTGTAACTTCTTCCTCATTGGCAACGCTGACCTGCTCCTCCTCGGCAGGCTCTGGCTCTTGGGGTGTCAGTTGTAAATCAGTTCGCTCAAGATGACTTCCTCCGCCTGACTGCGGATGTTGTTCATCAGATCTACCCACTGCATCGGTGCTTTTTCTTTCAGCTCCTCCGTCACGCCCTGCTCCTTTGAGAGCTGCTTCGTCAGAAGTTCCAACCTTGAAAGTGCTGTCTGTTCGGTCTGGTACAGATACCCGTTCAGTCTGCCCGATGTCAGCAGGTTGAGGTAGGTCACTCTCTTGTGCTTCTCCAGATAATCCCTGTGCATCAAAGCGTATCTGCCAAGCGGAAGCTCTGGCTCTGTCGGTAATGTCAGGTCGGGAATAAGATAATCCCCCTGTTTGGTGTAGGTGATTTCGCTCATGGTTTTCACTCCTTTCGGGTTGTTTTCTGCCTTTATCATACTGGCTTGTGATATTCCTTGCAAATGTGCGGTTCTGCCGTCTTGCTTCGATTTGCACATTTCGGACAGCCGCAGAGATTTCACGCAGAGCCATTTCGGAAATATCGCTTGTGGCAATGCCGATGGCGTTCAGCGTTTCGGGCGTATTGAAATTTACAATATCCCTAAAATCCTCTGGCTCAAATAAATCGCCCGTATCCAGACCACAACGGCTGATCAGCATAAAAGCAACGCTGTTTGCTGTCAGCCGCCTGTAGATGACTTCTATATTAAGGTCGTCCAGTCCTTCTAAAAAGCTGTCTTTCGTACAGCCTTTAAGCTGAGAGAGGTAATCGGTCAGATTGTCCTCCACAGCGTTCTTTGCCGTTTCCATCAAAACAGCGGCAAGGTCGCCGCTTTCCGTTCCGCCAAACCTGTCCGACAGCCTTTCCATGACAGGCTGCTCGTACCGCCTATCCATCTGCCATATCGGAACGGCTCGGCTGCCATAATATCCCTCATGGGTGTCGGACACATCAAAATAATATTTGAGGGTATTCCTGCGCCCTTTCGGGTCAAATACCGCAATGCCTTTGCTGTCCTTGTTGACCCAACGCTTGAACAGCCTGTTCCATGTGTTAAGCTCTGCAACGGCAACCGCATCGGGGCGTTGGGCATAGATCAAAAGCTGCTCATCAAAGCGGCATTTGTAATTTCGGCAGGCAGAAGCCAGAAAGCCCTGCCACGCCTGCGGATTTTTCGCTACCGCCACGCCTGTCCTCCGATACAGCTCTGTGATTAGCTGATACTTTGCAGCCAATGGGCTTACACCTCCTTATCGTTCATAATCTTATTTCCTGTTTTATGCGGCAGCATAACTGATACCGTTTCGCTCCATTCTCTGTGCAAACTCCAGAATGGAATAATCCACACCGTCAATCTTTGCATGGGTTTCGTCCAGATAGCGGCAGATAGCATAGTTTTCATCGCCATTGCCATAAGCGAGCTTTATCATACCGCCGTCTGGAATGGTAAACAGGGCGTCGCCCTGACTGTCCGTAAAGCAAATCTTATTCTCCCTGCCCACGCTGTACCTCCGCCAGAAAAGAAATGACCTTGTTCGCCTTAATGCTCTTTTGCAGGTCGTTGATGATGCCGATTTCCACTACCGTAATTCCCTGTATGGAGAGAATATCATCCATCGTCATAGCAGCGATGGCTTTTTCATCGGTAAATCCTGTGTCCAAAATCTTATTGATGACCTTGACCGCTTTCTGGTTGACTGCCATATCAAAAATCCTCCTTATCGTTCATAATTCTTATGCTTTGGGGTTTTCTGTGACTGCGGCTGTTCTGGCGGCTTCGGCTCATAGGTCGCACCGTTTCTCTCCATACGCTCGGCAAATTCACAGATATGGAAAAGATTGTTTCCCACTTCGGTATGGGTTTCATCAATATAACGGCAGGCAAGCTCCGTTTTCTCTCCCCAAGCGGAAGTGATAATGATTTTGCCGCCGTCTGGGATACGGAACAACTCTTTATATCCAGAGTCGATAAAGCGGATGCCCTGCTCAGTTCTGCCGATATGCCTGTCAAGCCATTCCTTCACATAGCAGTAACAGTAAAAGTTGTAATCGTCCCTTGTGGGATTGCATCGGAACAGGAAAGCGTGTTTCTCCGTATCGGCTCGGAAACCGTACTCTGTGCAATAGTTCCCCTGAAAAGCACTTACGGGATAACGCCTTGCAAAAGCCCGCATATCATAGCGGTTGTGCAGAAGCCCTTTGTCCTCCCGCAATTCATTGATAACCGTGTCAAGCTCCGCCTTAAATTCGTCCGTTTTCCATTGCGCCCTGTGGTCAAACCATGTGGTGTAAAAACCATATCCAGAGTCGGCAAAATCACCACGTAGATGCCCGATACACCCTGTCTGCCCCTCAAGCTGCATACTCTGGGCATAGGTGTATTTCTGTTCTTCGGGCGTTAAAGGTCGTATCTCCATCAGCGTCCCTCCCGATTTCTTTGCTTTTTCTCTTTTTCCTGTGCCTTGATTTTTTCAAGAGCTGTCTTTGCCCAATCAGGCATACGCTCTGGGCGGATTTCCCCAAGCACATCGTACCTTTCCCATCTGGCTCGTTCTCCTGTGGCAAGGCAGGTGCCGAATACCGCCTGCCCTCTGCCGCCTGTCGCTCCGTTTCCACTTTCCGCTAAAACAAGCTGATAGGCGGAGTGCTGGTATTCATACCGCTGCGGCTCGGCATTGATTACGACAACCTTGCCAACAATGCTCTGGTTTCTGGCGTCGGGGATACAATCCTCTATGGTAAACGGGGTCATATCAAACTTATATTTTTCCTGTTCGCCCCGTACAAGCTCCACCTGTGCCTGCACCCTGTCAAGGAATACCTGCATGGCTTCCAGATAGCTGTCCGTGCCGACGGCTTCCGTCGGCCACGGAACGCCTAACGGGTTATCATAGGAGCAGTAGCATACCATAAAGCGGTGTTCCTGCGTCCTCTTTTCATCCACGCCTAAAAGCACTTCCTTATTGCCGATGAAAATGTCCTGTTCAATGGTGTAATCACAGAATATCCTTTTTTCTTCACTCATTCGGTTGCTCCTTTCCCTGCTTTTTCCCGTTCTGCCCGTCCAAAATCTTTCGGATGCAGACGTCGCAGAAAATAACTGACCTGTCCTTATATCGGGGATAAGGGCAGGTCGTACAATCGTATTTCTTTTTATTATCGCTCACGGTCATCACCGTTTTTCTGCTTCGGGGCAGGGGGATTGTTATAGGGCATACGACGCTCCTCATTGTACCGTTCACTCAGACTTTCCCTCGCCGCCGAAAGCTCATTACAGTAGCAGCCCCAGTAATAATTATCGCCGCCCTTACAGTACCAACACACATAAGGGTTGGGGGCTTTGGGGTTATGACCGATGACAAGCTCTTTACTCCCGATGGTACAGCTCTCTATGATTTCATAGCCCTGATTGATACGTTTTTCCTGTTCCATAAGCACCTCTCATTCTTTGGCATACTTCCGATATGCCTTTTCGCCAGTCGTCCGTAACTTCTGCACGGGTCGGCTTCCCGCCAGTTCTGGATGCTTCGCCTGCAGCTTCCTCCGTGTCCTGCTGACGCTCTCAAAGCTCGGCAGACCGAGGGATCTGTGCTGTGTCATGATCTCCGCAAGGGGTATCGCCCCCGCATCCTTCAGGCAGAGATTGCAAAGGGCAAGATACAGTACCATGTCATCGTTTCTGGCATCTTCATTCTTCTTCAGAATGGTCTTTACCTTGTTTTCAATGGTCTTTAAATTTCTCATTGCATACCTCCATAAATGGAAAGAGGGCGGCTTTTTTCAGCCGCCCCCGTTCCTGCTCCTCATGGGTTATTTATTCTTCCGATTGCGGATATTCAGCCAGACTGCCGCACCTACAATGAATACGACAAGCACAACCGCAATAATGGTCTTAGCATCCATTCCTTAATCCTCCTTTTTCTTTCTGCTCTTAAAGCCGACAAAACCGAGAACGCCTGCACCAATGACACACGCTGCCGCAATTCCTCCCCAGAGGGCGGGATTGAAGTCATCGCCTGTTTTCGGGGTGTCACGCAGCTCATTGTGCATCGTGACTGTGACTGTTTCATCCACCCTTACCGTTACGCTCTGGTCGGCAGGCAGGATATAACCAGAGGAAACCTTGTCGTTTATCTCGGATACGGTATATTCGCCAATACGCAGACCCCCGATGAGAATTTCGCCGTTCTTATCGGTAGTAAAGGTCTGGTCGTACCCGTTATCCCCAATGACACGGAAAGAGAAGCCCTCCACTTTACCGTCAGAGGAAGTCTTGACGATTTTGAGTGACCCTTTCTGTGCAGCGTTCATAAAGCCCACGCCCGCTTCATTCTCCACCATATAGGTCTTGCCGTTTTCCTCAATGGATACGGGGTAGACATTTTCATCAAGCACAAAGCCTGTCGGGGCGGTCTTTTCACGGACAAAGTATTTACCGTATCTGAGGTCGCTCATCTGGTAAACGCCCTTTTCAATTTCGCCCATCTCTCCGAGCAGCTCATCATCCTTGTCAAACTCGCCGTTTCCATTGGTATCTGCATAAACTTCAAATACTGCGCCTGTGAGCTTGTTGTCAGGATAATCCTCATCCACCTTTGTCAATCCGATATTGCCTGTGATGAAGTCATTGACAAGCTCGATTTCCACGATTTCATCCACCGCACCGATGGTCACATTGATTTCTTCCTCGGAGAGTACATAACCTTTCGGGCTTTCGATTTCACGGATGATCCATGTGCCATACGGGACTTTGGCAAAAGAAAAACTGCCGTCATCTGCTGATGTGGCAGTCGCAATGGCATTTTCCTCTGTAAATTCCGTTGTGCCAGTCTGAAAGATACCGATGAGCGCACCGCCGAGGGCGTTCCCGTCCTCATCATACTTCATACCGCTGACAGAGCCGTAAATAAGGTCATTTTCAATGGCTTCGCCATCATTGGCTGTGATGTTTACACGGGCGGTATCCTGTCCCGCATATTCAAAGTTCACAGGATATTTCGTGTCGCTGCCAATATAAGCAGCATTGGTGTTGATTTCCTGCACATAGTAATTTCCAATCGGCAGGTCGCTGATTGCCTTACCGTGACCGTCCCCGTCAAGGAAGATGACCTCAATCAGACCGTCCGCAGGGATAGTTGTGCCGTCAGCGGCGGTGAGTTCTTCTGCGGCATACAAGCCAAAGGTCACATCATAGATTTCGCCATTCATGCCAACGCCATAGGCTTCGTCTGTTTCAAGGCTCTTTACAAGGTCGATTTCCACCCGCTGACGCTCATTGTAAAAACCTGTGGCTGTTTCCGTCACTTCGATTTCCTGTCCTGCATACACAAGCTCTACAGAGTGGATTTCTTCATTCAGCACCATGCCATACGGGGCTGTGATTTCTTTCACTTCATATTTACCCAGATACAGCTCCTTAGAGGTCACTGTTCCATCTGCGCCTGTGGTAACGGTATCCACAACCTCGCCCTTAGAAGCACGGAGCGTACCATCCAGAGTATAGATGTCCTCGGCTGCGGTAATCTCATAGACCGCACCCTCAAGACCGCTGACCGCAAAAATTGGCTGATATAATCCCTTGTCGCCTGCTACGGTAGAGAATACCTCGCCAGACTTGGAAACGGTAATCGTGCCTTTCTGCGCCATGTTGGAGCGTACCACTTCGATAACCGTGATACCGCTTTCCTCCTCGGAGTTTTCCTGCACCACATCAAAAGAAACAGGCTCGGAATTTAACACATAGCCATACGGAGCCTGTACCTCCACAAGAGAATATCCTTTGCCGTATTCAAGGGTCTGCGGCGTGATAAGCTCGCCCTCTGCGGTAGTATAAAACGTATCAATCGCCGTCACTTCGGGATAAGTGAAAGTCATGGTCACAAGGTTTCCGTCTGGGTCATAAATCTGGAAGCCTGCCCCTGCATACGGAATGGTATTGCCTGTTTCCGCATCTTTCTTCACAATCTTGATATAGCTCTCAAAATTGGCATTGTTGATGAGATAGCGGTAGGTCTGACCGTCAGAATTGATGAACACATCAAATTCTTTCATCAGCTCACGCCCCTCCCATCCAGAAGTCTGCTTCACAGTGTAAATGCCATACGGCATATCCTTTGTCTGGGCAAAGCCGTTCTCATCGCAGGTCAGAATATCACGCTCGGTTTCCTTTGCGTTTTCATAGCTGCCTGCGGATTTTAAGAATACCTCAAACACCGCACCATCTTCGGGCGTTTCAATCTGGGTGTCGCCGTTGTCGGTATGCTTGATAATGGCGATATTGCCCTTGATGACCTGCTCATTCACATCATTTTTTGCGGAATTATACTCTATGGTGTAAAGCTGCGGCTCTGCGCCTACATGGTGGCTTTCGGTATCCAGAAGATAGCCCTCGGACGGGCTGATTTCACGGATGCTCCAGTCATCGCCGCATACATAATACTTGGTTGTGAACTGACCGTTTTCATCTGTCGTATAGGTGTCGATCAGCTCCTCGCCTTTGTAGATGCCGTAAACCGCACCCGCAAGGGAAGCATCGCCCTGCGGTGTGCCGCCCGTTTCCACATCGGTCTTAGTCACAGTCACATTGAATTTCTTTAAGATATTGGTAAAACTGCGGCTTGTGACCTTGTTCCATTCAATCGGGGCGGTCTGGGAGTCGGGAACCACATAACGGACTGCCGTATCCACCTCCTCAAGCACATACGGGGTATTGCCGCTGATCAGGACATTCTCAAACTTCGCCACGCCATTTGCATCGGTTACAGCGTATTCATCCACCGCCAAACCGCTTAGGGAAGTGCCGTAAAGGTGGAACTTCACGCCCTCCACCAGATTGTCCTCGGAAGTTTTCACAACCTCAAGACTTCCACGCTTCAAGGTATTGCTGAACGTGACAGTAGAGGTCTTTCCCCCGATAATCGTCACGGTCTGGGTCTGCTGCGGCTCATAGCGGTCAATGGACTGCTCCGTCACGGTATAAGTGCCGGGGAATAAGCCCTCTACAGAGATGTTACCATTGGCGTCAGTTTTCACGGTCTTATTGAAGTTGTCGCCTTTGATCGTGAACTGGATACCCTCAACGACGCCGTCCTCGGATGTCTTTTTGAGGGCAATCGTGCCTGTCGGCGTTTCGATATTGATATACGCTGCCACAGTATCAGCGTTTTCCACACCCGTAATCAAGTCCTGCAGGTTCGGGTCGCCGTATGCGATCAGCTTTGCGCTGCTGCTGACTGTCGGCACGTTGTTCCTTGTTGCCGTGATACGGACGGAGCCGCTGACTGCTTTTTCGGATGTGATGGTCAGCTTATTGCCAGACTTTGATACCGTCACGCTGCTGTCGGAGCTTGTAAAGGTATAATCCGATAAAACACCATTGCTGTCTGTCAGCGTGATGCTGTATTTTCCGTCTTTATAGGCAAGCTCCTTTGTGATGTCCTTTTTACCGCCCGACATAAAACTCGGAATGGTATTGTGGGCTGTCAGCATGGAAACAATCTGGTCATACGCTGCCTTTGCTCCGCTGTTAGGATAATTCGAGCCAAAGTTTACATCATAAATCTTATTGCTAACCTTCTTATATGAACCTGTGGCTTCACGGCAGCCCGTGACAAACTCCCATACAAGGGTCTGTGTGGCAAGCCACTTCTCATCATCGCTGCCTGTCAGGTTGCTCTTGTTGCCCTGATACCCATAGAGCAGGGCAAGCCCAACCGCCTTTTTCTGGTTGGCAGAAAGAGCGTTCCATGTGTCGGAAGATGCCTTTTTCAAAGTATTTCCTGTTTTTAAAGGTACACCTGGCTGGATACAGAACCCTGTTTCCCCATCGATAAACATACGATAGTGATAATGTCCTGTACCGCCTGCGGTGTAGCCGTTAAAGGTATCGCTTGAATTATATCGGATGGCATTTCCATTGCTGTCATAAGCAAAGTTAAAGGAAATCGTACCAATATCACCTGCTGCAAACGCTGTCGTCGCAGGTATCACGGACAATGCCGTGACCGCCGCCAAAGCAAAGGCGGCAGCTTTCTTGAATAATTTACGAATTTTCATCGTTACCTCCTGTTAGATTTGTGATTGGATTGCCTTACTGCCCGAAAAAAGCTGCCCCTTACGGACAGCTTAAAGTTTTTCTTTTCTCGGATAGTTACTGGCAGTATCAAGGGGGGAGAGGTGTGGAGAGGGGGAAGCCGAAAAAAACGGCTATCCCCCAAAGGGCAGACTTCTCCCTCGGTGTGTGGCTTACCTTTCGTGAGCCTTGTTCCGCTGTAAATGGCGGTTATAAAACTCCAACGCCTTTACAACAAAATCCGTTTCCTGCCCTCTGGGGATTGATTTTGGTATGAGCTTGGTTATCCTTTCATCACGGAACGCAGGCTTTTCCCTCTGGTTGGGCTTTTCCTCCTCCATGATAGAGCTGATAACCTCGTCCGTCAGTTTTCCCTCCTGCATAAACTTCTTCATTTTGATAGCCTGTGCAAGTGACGGGGTGGCATCGTTATAGCTCATGGCTTCAAGCAGGGTGTACTGCTGTCCCTCGGAGAGATAAGAAATCTCCACCGCAGGACGGAAAGCAATCTGCCTGTCATCAACCATCTGCAAAATTTCGGGTACAAGCTCGGTTAGACGGATATAGCGAAAAATTTGATTTTTACTTTCTCCTACTTTCTCGGCAAGTTCATCACTTGAAGTCGCAAACTCTAAATTATTTCCCATTGGGGAATAATTACCTTTGACGGGTCTGCCTGCTTGCCGCTTCATCGCTTCAAGCCGCATCTTATACGCAAAGGCTTTCTCACTTGGCAGAATAACGGAGCGTTGCAGGTTGCTCTCCACCATGACAATAATCGCTTCGTCACGGGTCAGCTCCTTAACCTCGCATTTCAGCGTTTCAAGCCCTGCAAGCTCGCAAGCCTTTTTTCGTCTGTGACCGCTGATAAGCTCATACCGCCCGTCCTCTTTGAGCCGTACTGTCGCAGGGGTCATTACGCCGTTTCTTCTGATACTGTCAACAAGTTGTTCCATATCTTCGTCCATGAAAACCTTGAACGGGTGGTCTGGGAACTCGTCAATCTCTGAAATGGGAATGTCCCTTATTTTGCTTAACGCTGCTTCTGCACGGCTCTCATCCGTTTCAAACAGGTCATCGTATGCGGTCAGCTCGATTTTGCTTTCTCTGCCTTTCGCCAATCTCTGCCACCTCCTTTGCGAACTGGTCATAGGCTGCGGCTACCTTTCCGCTTTTATCATAGGCAAAAATGCTCTTGCCCTCTGCGGTAGCTTCCACCGCACGGATGGAATGGGGTATCTCGGCGTCAAAGACCCTGATTTTCTGTCCGTATGCACTCTTTACCGTTGCGGTAATCTCCTTAGAGATGTTCGTGCGGGGCATTACCATCGTCATTAAGATACCGTCAATTCGCAGCTTGGGATTGATCTGCCGCCTGACCTTTGATACGGAGCGAAGCAAAAGCTCCAGACCTTTTGCAGAAAGATAGTGGGGCTGTGTTGGGATAACCACGCTGTCAGCCGCCGCCAATGCGTTAATCGTAATCATACCGAGGGATGGCATACAGTCAATAAGCACATAATCGTAATTCTTTTTGACCTCATTCACATAGGCTTTCAAAACACTTTCACGGCTCATGGCATTGATTAGCCTTACCTCAAGACCCGACAGCTCAATATTGGACGGGAGCAGGTCAACGCCCTCGCTGTGGTGGATAATCCCGCCAGAAGCATCAAAGGATTTATCGTCTATGATGTTCTGCATCACAGTAGAGATAGTAATGGGTATATCATCTGGTCGGTTATAGCCCAGAGCCATTGTGAGATTTGCCTGTGCATCGGCATCGATCAACAATACCTTAGAGCCTTGCTTCGCCAGACCAACACCTAGATTGACCGCTGTGGTCGTCTTTCCGACACCGCCTTTCTGGTTTGTCAGAGCAATCACTTTGCAATTTGACATAGGTGCGTCCTCCTTTCGCATAGATTTAGCCACTTTGTCAAGGTGGCTATGTAAAAACAGTACCAGAGAACGCAGCTCGATTAACATCTCGCTGACCGTGACAGTCGCCAAATGGAAATGCAAGCATTTCCGCTTGGCTCGTTGTGATACGCAAAAAAGCCGACTGGCTGTTACACCAATCGGCTATGTAGAAAGTTACTTTATTTAGTTTTAGAATTTTCATACAAGGTTTGCCGTATCTGTTCCATATTCCATTTTTGAGGGAACAGGACTGCCATGATACGGAACGCATCATATAATCCCGCTACATACGAACAATTAGAATAATCTATGTTCTGGCTATCCCTGCAATCTAAAAGTTGGTCACATACCTGCCGTTGCTTTTCTGTCAAATCAAGTTGGATATAGCTTTCTTCAGCAGAGCTTTCATCTTGACTTTCTTTCTGAAAATCCATATCTGACTGTAAAAGCTGATATACAGAGTTCTCTTTCAGATTTTCCAACGCCAATGTTAATATCTTCTCAAACTCCATATCATATAACCTCCCCACAGCTTATCACAACCTTTAATTTTTTAATTGGGGCGTTACTGATTTTAAAGATAAGTTCGTCAACAGGGTCGGTGTATCTGCCTTGCTGTATGAGCTGATTTTTCAGTTCAACAAGGCTAAGTAGCAGGATTGTCTTTTCTTTACTATCTACATACAAATGATTAAGTTTCTCCCTCATAATCTCCACCGTCCTTTTTTCTTTCATTATATAAAAAAGCGGCAATCGGCTCAAATATGCAAAATCGGGTAAAAAATAAGCGTACCACTATCTCTAATGATACGCTTATCCTGTTCGATTTCTAAATGTCTGTCGCCTGCACTTTAGTAACAGGGTGTACACTACATAGATAAGTGACACCTAAAAACCCTTTAATTTCCGTTTGTGTTCCCACACCCGATATCAACAACCACCGAAACGTCAAAATAATTTTTGAGGTGTTTATTACGGCTATTTTTACCCTCTGGAGAGAACACGAAATGTTTCGCAAAGTGCCTAAAATAAAGGATTTCTACGAGTTTTTCTTTTGTATCAACACAATAGTCTCCACATGAACAGTCTGACAAAATTGATCAACGCAGCAGGCTTTTTCCAGCTTATATCCTGCCGCCAGAAATGCCGGAAGATCTCTTGCCAGGCTGGTCGCTTTGCAGGAAATATATACAATATGGTCTACCCCATAAGAAAGAATCTTCGGCAATGCTTTGGGATGGATTCCATCTCTTGGCGGATCCAGAATTACCACATCCGGTTTCTCCGTCAGATCATCCAGAACTTTAAGGACATCTCCTGCAATAAATTTACAATTACTCAGGTTATTCAGTGCTGCATTCTGTTTTGCAGCTTCTACTGCCTCTTCCACAATTTCCACACCTATCACTTCGTCCGCTACGGAGGCTGCAAGCTGGGCGATCGTTCCGGTTCCGCTGTAAAGGTCGAACACTACTTTATCCTTCGTATCTCCGATATACTCACGTACAATAGAATAAAGCACTTCCGCAGCCAGTGAATTAGGCTGGAAAAATGAAAATGTACTGATCTTAAATCGCAGTCCCAGAAGCGTTTCATAAAAGAAATCCTGACCGTAAAGGATACGTGTCTCATCACTCTGCACCACATCAGAAAGAGAATCATTGATAATATGCATGATTCCCACAATTTTACCCTCCAGCGGAAGTGCAAGAAGTTCTTCTTTCAGAGATTCCAGATCATGTTCTTCCTGACTGGTGGTAATCACATGGACCAGAATCTCTCCTGTAGTCACACCGCGGCGGAGAAGCAGATGGCGCAGATATCCTGTATGCTGCATCTTTTTATAATAGGAAACGTTTCGTTTCAGGAAGTATTCATGCACACAAGTCAGGATTTTCGTCATATCTTCATGAACCAGTTGACAGTCATCTGCTGTAAGAACATCATAGGTACTGCCTTTTTTGTGCAGACCCAGCGTCAACGGACCATCCTTATATGCATCACCAAAGGAGAATTCCATTTTATTTCGATATCTGAATTCAATGGGACTTCCATGAATTCCCTCCCACTGGTAATCAGTGCCGTTCAATGCACCATCCAACAGTTCACGAACCTGACATTCTTTCATTTTGAGCTGGTTTTCATAGGACATGGTCTGATACATGCATCCTCCACATTCCGGAAAAATGCTACAGACCGGCTCTCTTGTTTCAAGCGGAGACTTCTCCAACACTTCCAGAAGTCTTCCCTCTGCACGTCCGGAACGCTTCTTATTGATCATAAAACGAACTTTCTGTCCGGGCATTCCGTTCTTTACGGTAACTTTTTGTCCGTCTGTTATCACAATTCCCTTATTGGGAAAATCTACTTTCTCAATCACGCCTTCATAAATTTCGCCTTTTTTCATATAACCTCCATAAAAATAGCCCCGGTATAAGCCGGAGCTATTCTTTCATTTTCATATTACAGGTAGTTATTCTTCTTCATCTTCGAAATAATCGTCGAAGTCATCGTCAAAATCCTCTTCAAAATCTTCCAGATAATCCGGAGCAAAGAAATGATATACAGCAAATGCGATACCTGCTACTGCTGCAACTGCGCCAATGATTGCCAGTACCCAGAGGACTGTATTTTTTTCTTTCTCTTCTTCTTTTCTGTTTAATGCTGATAATAATTCTTCAATTTTGATATTCATAATCGCACCATCCTCTCAATAATTCATCAGCTGACACTTAACACTTCTGCCGTCTGCTGTTTAATGAAATTATTATAACACTTTTTCTGTAATTTTACCATAAGATATCTGCATTTATTCTATACTTTTGTTAGTTTCTTTATTATAATGATATCAGGGGGTTACTGTTCACACAATCCCGAGACATACAAGCCAAAATTCCATTGCCGCAGGCAATCTGGAATGAATTTTGCCCCTGACTTAAAAATATGCCGACAGCAACGATCTGATAAGAGAGGATAAATACTTATGGTAGAAACACTTTTTTTTGATCTTGATAATACATTACTTGATTTTAACCGGGCAGAAAGAGCAGCTATCGCAAAAACTCTGAAAAGTTTTCACATTGCTCCCGAGCCTTCAGTTCTGAAGCGTTACAGTGAGCTCAACCTCGCCCAGTGGAAGCTTCTTGAACAGGGCAAGATCACCAGAGACCAGGTAAAGCTTCGGAGATTCCGGCTTCTTTTTGCAGAGCTGAATGTGGATGTACCTGCAAAAGAAGCTGCACATACCTATGAAACTCTTCTGGCCCAGGGACACTATTTCATAGATGGTGCAGAAGAATTGCTCGAAACTCTTTACGGTCAATACCGGATGTATCTGGTTACAAACGGTACCTTAAGTGTCCAGAAGGGACGGCTTAAAAGTTCCGGAATTTCCCGTTACTTTGAGGATATTTTTATCTCTGAAGAACTGGGATACAATAAACCGGGCAGGGAATACTTTAACTGCTGCTTCTCCAGAATCCCTGATTTCCATAAGGAAACAGCCGTAATCGTGGGGGACAGCCTGACCTCTGATATCCAGGGCGGCATCAATGCCGGAATCCGCACGATCTGGTTTAATCCCAGCCATGAGAAAACTTCAGAAATCATCCCTGATCATGAATTTGACAGTCTTATGAAACTTCCTGAACTCCTGTCTCATATATAAAGCGGATAAAATCGTTCGCCTTACTGCTTATTGCTTTTCGCAGCCTCCGCAGGTGACTTAAGTCACCTGCCCCATTACTATATTTTTTTCAGCTTTGCAAATCCTGCGAACATTTTCTTTATTCCCACTTTGTCAAAATCAACAGTGACTTCATAATCTCTTCCGCCGTCTACAATGTCTTTAACAATTCCTACACCAAATTTAATGTGGCGGACAGTGTCTCCCACTTCGTAATCCAGTGCAGCAGCCTTCGTCACCTTAAATTCTCTGGGCTTGAATGTTTTCGTCTCAAAAGCCATTTTCATTTTTGCAAGGTTTCTGTCTGCCTGAATCATCTCTTCAATCTTTTTCTTCTTTTCCTGAGCTTCCTGTCCCAGATCCACAAGCTCCCGCGGAATTTCACGTACAAATCTGGATACTTTATTATACTGTACTTCTCCCCGGAGCATCCGCTGTCTGACACTTGTCAGCGTCAAATCCTCCATAGCTCTTGTGATACCCACATAACAGAGCCTTCTCTCTTCTTCCAGATCAGATCTGTCATCTGATATAATGGACATATAAGACGGAAACATCCCATCTTCCATTCCTGCGAGAAATACTCTCGGAAACTCCAGACCTTTGGCACTATGTAGTGTCATAAGAAGCACATAATCCTGATCCGGATCCACGCTGTCAATGTCTGCGATCAGTGCAATCTCCTCGAGAAAACCTGAAAGTGTGGCAGTCTGTCCCTGTTCTTCCATTGCTTCCTGATAGGATTCTGTCTTGGAAATAAGTTCATCAATATTCTCGATTCTTGCCTTCGATTCATCTGTATCTTCAGCCTGCAGCTCTGCCACATATCCGGTAAGTTCAATCACTTCTTCCAGAAGTTCACGTACTGTATAGGACTCTGCCTTGCTCTTTAAACTCTGGATAAAGGTTACAAACCCATCAATCTTTGAAAGACTTCTTCCGATAGACGGAACTTCCTCTGCCACACGCAAGGCATCATAGAAACTCACACTCATTTTATCCGCATAATCCTGTATTCTGCCAAGAGTTGTGGCTCCGATTCCACGCTTCGGTACATTGATGATACGGCGGACTGCCAGATCATCTCTGGAATTGTCAATTGTCTTCAGATAACATAACAGGTCTTTGATTTCTTTACGCGCATAGAAATTCACACCGCCTACAATCTTGTAAGGGATATTCGCAAGAAGACACTTCTCTTCAAAGAGTCGTGACTGTGCATTGGTCCTGTACAGAACTGCACAGTCTTTATACTTCGCACCATTCTCTCTGTGAACTCTGGAAATCTCACCTACCACATACTCTGCTTCCTCATATCCGTTCATGAACTGGCGGAAATGGATTCGTTCCCCCTCCGAATTCTCAGTCCAGAGTGTTTTTGATTTACGTGAGGTATTGTTTGCGATCACCGCATTGGCTGCATTCAGAATATTCTTTGTGGAACGGTAATTCTGTTCCAGACGGATAACTTTTGCATCTGGAAAAACATGCTCAAACCCAAGAATATTTCCAATATTTGCACCGCGGAATTTATAGATAGACTGGTCATCATCACCGACTACACAGAGGTTTTCATATTTAGAGGCCAACAGGCTTATAAATTTAAACTGTGCAGTATTGGTATCCTGATACTCATCCACCATGATATATCTGAAACGTTCCTGATAATTTTCCAGAACATCTCCGCAGTTCTGAAAAAGCTCTACGGTCTTTACGATCAGATCATCAAAATCCAGCGCATTATTTCTGCGCAAAGCAGCCTGATATTCCCGATATACCTCAGCAACCTTCTTTTTAACAAAGTCCCCACCTGCATTCAGTTCCATCTCATCCGGTGTGATCAGTTCATCTTTTGCATGGGAAATCTGTGCCAGAAGAGAACGTTCCTTTGTTTTCTTGGTGTCAATATTCAGTTTTCTGCATACTTCTTTCATCAGAGTTTTCTGATCTTCTGTGTCATAAATAGCAAATCTGGTATCATATCCAAGACGATCAATATAACGACGCAGAATACGCACACAGGTAGAATGGAATGTGGAAACCCATACGCTCTCGGAACCAAATCCCACTATTTTATCTACACGTTCTCTCATCTCACTGGCTGCTTTATTTGTAAATGTGATAGCCAGAATGTTCCAGGGATTGATTCCCTTTTTATCTATCAGGTAAGCAATGCGGTGGGTAAGTACTCTTGTCTTTCCCGAACCCGCTCCCGCAAGGATCAGCAGTGGACCTTCTGTATGGTAAACCGCTTCCTGCTGCTGAGGATTTAATGTACTATAAATATCGCTCATATTTTCTCCTGTCTTCTTCCTGTACGGTACATTATTTTACAAACAACCATGCTGATCAACAAGTTGATTTCTGCAACAATCTTTCAGATTCAAAATATGTACCGGTTACCGTTTACATCTCTCGAAATATTTTTTGTGCCTGAACAGGCATATATCTTTATGATTATACACAAAAATCTGTTCGCCTACAACTGATTCCTGTAAAGTAAACCTCACATGACTAAAGTCACGTGCTTCCAGACGCTTTAGGCGTCAGACTGAATATCGGCGGATACGCC
>ERZ1106929.401-NODE-401-length-50435-cov-47.384637_pt1 | contig 50435 bp, 40 predicted proteins | sample MGYA00403662_ERZ1106929 | MGnify/ENA primary metagenome ERZ1106929 (study PRJEB35170, sample SAMEA104062442) | human gut metagenome | biome: human gut; feature: human-associated habitat; material: faeces | place: Denmark | collected 2013-02-20 ... | reverse complement strand
GGGCTTGCCCTCTCCGTCTTTGCTTCGCAAATCCACCTCTCCCAAAGGGAGAGGCAGGGCCTGACGGTCAGGCTTCAGGCTCTCCCTTTGGGAGAGCTGGCGCAAAGCGCCTGAGAGGGCTAGGCCGCTCTCCTTATCCCTTCGCCACCCGCACGATCGTCCCTCCGCCGAGGACGGTATCCCCCTGATACAGCACAACGGCCTGCCCGGGGGTGGGGGCACGCTGGGGCTGGTCAAATTCCAGCCGGAAGCCGTCCGGCCCCGCCGGGTAGACGGTGGCGGGCTGCTCGACCTGATGGTAGCGGGTGCGGGCCGTCACCCGCAGGGGGCCTTTCAGCTCCGGGATGGCGATCCAGTTCACCTCGTCGGCGTAGACGATGGTATCGAACAGCTCCGCCTCCGGGCCGACGGTGACGGTGTTGGCCTGCATATCCTTGGCGCAGACGTAGACCGGCGCGCCCATGGCAAGGCCCAGCCCCTTCCGCTGGCCGATGGTGTACCGCACCGCGCCGCTGTGGGTGCCCACCTTTTTCCCGCTGACGTCGAGGAAATCGCCCGCCGGATAGTGTTTGCCGGTGAAGTCCTCCATGAAGCGGGCGTAGTCGCCATCGGGCACGAAGCAGATGTCCTGACTGTCGTGCTTGCGGGCGTTGACGAATCCCTGCTCCTCGGCGATGGCGCGCACCTCGCTCTTGTGCAGCCCGCCCAGCGGCAGACGGACGTGAGCCAGCTGCGCCTGCGTGAGGTTGTAGAGCACATAGCTCTGGTCCTTGCCCTCGTCCATTCCCTTTTTCAGCAGCCAGCGGCCGGTGGCCTCGTCCTGCTCCACCCGGGCGTAGTGGCCCGTGACCACATAGTCCAGCCCGTGGGCCTCGGCCCAGCGGAGCAGGTGGTCGAACTTCATATACTTGTTGCAGTCGATGCAGGGATTGGGCGTGCCTCCGGCCTCGTAGACCCGGATGAACTTGTCGATGATCTTCTCCTGAAAATCGGCGGTGAAGTCCAGCACCTCGTAGGGGATGTCCATCGCATAGGCCACCTCGGCGGCGTCCTCAATGTCCCGCTCGGAGCAGCAGGTGTGCAGCCCCTCGGTGTCCACGGCCTCGTTGCGGGTGAGGCGCATGGTGATGCCGGTGCAGTCGAAGCCGTCCCGCTGCATGAGCCATGCCGCCACCGAGCTATCCACACCGCCGCTCATGGCGATGAGGGCACCGGGGCGGCGGGAAGTGTTCTGTGTCTCTGTCATTCTGTTCCTCTTTTTGTTATAACACACTAAAACAGTAGATATATACTACCGCAGCTTCTTTCTCTTGTCAAGACGCAGAAAATCTGGCCGCGAAGGCCAGAAGCTCCGTCTTCTCGTTGGGCAGACGGCCCGTGATGACCTCCTCCAGCAGCGCTTCCAGCACCCGCCGCAGGCCCGGCCCGGGCGCAGCGCCCGCCGCCATCAGGTCGCGGCCATTCACGGCCAGCTGGGAGATGCGGCAGCAGGTTCCCTGCGCCGTCAGCGCTTCGGCCTCGGCCCGCAGGGCATCGAACGACGCTTTTTCTTCCGGCGCAAGGGCCGTCCAGAGAGCCGTCAACTGCTGCACGGTATGGAGGTCATATTTTCCCAGCAGACGTTTGGCTTGCAAGCACAGATCACACTTATCCAGCGTGTCGGGAGTTTTCTCTCCACACTCACGCACCAGAACCGCCGCTCCGTCTATTCTGGCGTTCGAGCACTTCAGGCGTTTGAGCGCTTTCCTCGCCCCCGTCTCACCCAGCGGCAGCAGCAGCGCCGCCCAGCGGGCCGACACCTGCTCCGTCCCCGCCGGAAGGGCATCGATCCGCCTCCGGGCTTTTGTCAGTTCCTCCGGCGGCAGCTCGGGCAGGACGAAAGCCAGCACCTCCGGCTCAAGGTATACCCCCGGCTGTGGTGCGGCCAGAAGCTTGTTCAGCTCCTCCTCGATGCGCTCTGCCGATACACAGTCGAGGTGGGAGGCCAGCTGCTTTGCCGCCGCCTCGGTGGCTTCGTCGATGGCAAAGCCGAACCGGGCCGCAAAGCGGTAGAGCCGCAGGATGCGCAGGGCGTCCTCCCCGAAGCGGCGCAGCGGCTCACCGACCGCCCGCACCACGCCCCGGGCAAGGTCTTCCCGCCCGCCGAAGGGGTCGCACAAACCCTCCTCGGCGCTGTAGGCCATCGCGTTGATGGTGAAGTCCCGCCGGGCCAGATCCTCCCGGAGGTCGGGCACAAAGGCCACGCTGTCGGGGTGGCGGCCATCGGAATAGCGGCCCTCGGTGCGAAAGGTGGTGATCTCATACAGCTTTCCATCCCGCTTGACGGTGACGGTGCCGTGCTGCAAGCCGGTGGGGATGCACCGGTCTTCTCCGAACAGCTCCATCACCTGCCCGGGGCGGGCAGCAGTGCAGAGGTCCCAGTCGTGGGGCGCAAGGCCCAGCAGGCTGTCCCGGACACAGCCGCCCACGGCGTAGGCCCCAAAGCCTGCCCGGTGCAGCTCATCCAGAAGGGCGGCAGCACCGGGTTCCAGAACGATGTTCATTCGCCTTCCTCCTCATACTGAAGCGCAATGCTCTTGCCGTCGAAGCCGCACTCCGCCGCCGGGAAGAGGCTCTGGGCCTGCGCAAGTTCCTCCTCCGGGTCGGTGATCATGGGCGAATAGTGGACGAGCCAGAGCCGTTTTGCACCGGCCTTTGCAGCGAGGGCTGCGCTCTGGCCAAAGGTGCTGTGGCCGTACTGCTTCGCCTGTGCAGCCTGTTCGGGCAGGGCGTAGGTGGCGTCGCAGAGCAGAAGGTCCACCCCCGCTGCGGCCTGTTCCAGCGCGGCGCAGGGAGCCGTGTCCCCCGAAAAGAGGAAGCTCAGACCCTGCCGAGCCGGGCCGAGGACCGATTCCGGCGCCGCTCTGCTGCCGTCGGCCAGTACGACGCTCTGGCCCTGCTGAAGCGCCTTCCACTGTTGCACCGGCACCCCCAGCGCCCGGGCCTTCTCGGGCGAAAAGCGCCCGGCCCGGGGCAGATCGAGGCGGTAGCCCTGACTCGTGACCCGGTGGCGGGTGGGGACGGGCGTCAGCTTTGCCCCCTGCGGCCAGCCGCCGAAGCGCTCCCGGAGCGCCGCCGGGGCATCCAGCACCTCGGGGCAGACCGGATAGGGCAGCGGCCCGGTCAGCACCCGCAGCGCGGCCCAGACCTCGCCGAGGCCTTTCGGGCCGTACAGCGCCAGCGGGCGGGTACGACCCTGACAGCCCAGCGTCTGCAGAAGCCCCGGCAGGCCGAAGATGTGGTCGCCGTGGTAGTGGGTCAGGCAGATGGCGTCCAGCTTCATCAGGTTGACCCCGGCCCGGCGGGCGGCGGTCTGGGTGCCCTCGCCGCAGTCGAGCAAAAGGCTATGCCCCCCGCATTCGGCCACCGCCGCCGTAAGTGCGCGGTCGGGCAGGGGCATGGTGGCCGCCGTGCCCAGCAGTATAATGGTCAGCATAAGTCTCTCCGTATCACAAAAATCTTGATGGCTATAGTGTACCACACTCTTCGTCCCGGCACAATCGCACACCGCCGCTCCAGCGGGCATAGGATGGGCCAAACGAGAAAGGGAGGGGTCTTGTATGCGGCGTCAGCGGCCCGGGCATCGTGTTCTATCGTTCCACCATCGGGGGCTTCTGCTCCTTCTGGCAGCAGCCGCGGCGGCCCTCTTTCTGTTCTACAGCTGCACTCCCGGAGTGGTGTACAGCCCCCCGGGGCGGCTGGTGTTCATCCCCCTCGCGCAGGTTTCAGGTAGTAGTACGACTTCGCTTTCCGCCTCTCAAAATTTTTTCAGAAAAGGTATTGACTTCACTTTCGTGAGGTGATAAAATCCCACCAAACCAGTGAGAAAGCATAAGTACCACCGCAAAACTCACCAGTACAGAGAGCACCGGGGCAGCTGAGACCGGGCAGTGTGGGCGCGGATGAGAATGGGCTTTTGAGGGCAAACCGAACCGCATTTTTATGCGCAGTAGGGGCGACGGAGAGCGTCTCCGTGAACAAAGCCGGTATGTGTTGGCATATCACGAGTGGGCAGGGTCATTCCTGTCAAGATTGGGTGGCACCGCAGGAGTATTTTATCCGCTCTTGTCCCAATTCACGCAATGTGTTTTGGGACAGGAGCGGTTTTTATTTTTCCCTCTTGTCCCGCAAGCAAGGGCCGGCATGTGCATCCGGCCCGGAAAGGACAAGCCTTATGAAGACCGAAGCGAACATCCCGTACAAGTTTTATCTGGAAGAATCGGAGCTGCCCACCGCATGGTACAATGTGCGGGCCGATATGAAAAACAAGCCCGCTCCCCTGCTGAACCCCGGCACCCTCAAGCCCATGACGGCCAAGGAGCTGGACGGCGTTTTCTGCGATGAGCTGGTACAGCAGGAACTGGACGACACCACGGCCTACATCCCCATCCCGGACGAGATCCGGGAATACTACCGGATGTACCGTCCGAGTCCTCTGTGCCGCGCCTACCGACTGGAAGAGGCCCTCGGCACCCCGGCGAAGATCTACTATAAATTCGAAGGCAACAACACCAGCGGCAGCCACAAGCTGAACAGCGCCATCGCGCAGGCTTACTACGCCAAGAAACAGGGCCTCAAGGGCGTGACCACCGAAACGGGCGCGGGCCAGTGGGGTACCGCCCTCTCCATGGCCTGCAGCTACTTCGGGCTGGACTGCAAGGTCTACATGGTCAAGGTGAGCTATGAGCAGAAACCCTTCCGCCGCGAGGTCATGCGCACCTACGGCGCATCGGTCACTCCCAGCCCCAGCATGACCACCAATGTGGGCCGCAAGATCCTTGCCGAGCACCCCGACACCACCGGCAGTCTCGGCTGTGCCATCAGCGAGGCCGTGGAAGTCGCCACCTCCACCCCCGGCTACCGCTATGTGCTGGGCAGTGTACTGAATCAGGTACTGCTCCACCAGAGCGTCATCGGCCTCGAGACCAAGACCGCCCTCGACAAGCTGGGCGTCAAGCCTGACATCATCATCGGCTGCGCCGGCGGCGGCAGCAACCTCGGCGGCCTCATCAGCCCCTTCATGGGCGAGAAGCTGCGGGGCGAGGCCGACTACCGCTTCATCGCCGTCGAGCCGGCCAGCTGTCCCAGCTTCACCCGCGGCAAATTTGTCTACGACTTCTGCGACACCGGCATGGTCTGCCCGCTGGCCAAGATGTACACCCTCGGCTCCGGCTTCATCCCCAGCCCCAACCACGCGGGCGGCCTGCGCTACCACGGCATGAGCAGCATCCTCAGCCAGCTCTACCACGACGGCCTGATGGAGGCCACCAGCGTGGAGCAGACCAGCGTCTTTGAGGCAGCAGAGCAGTTTGCCCGCATCGAGGGCATCCTGCCCGCCCCGGAGAGCAGCCACGCCATCCGCGTCGCCATTGACGAAGCTCTCAAGTGCAAGGAGACGGGCGAGGCAAAAACTATCGTCTTCGGCCTCACCGGCACCGGCTACTTCGACATGGTGGCCTACGAGAAGTTCCACGACGGCAAGATGACCGACTGCATCCCCACCGACGCCGACCTGCAGAAGGGCTTTGACGGCATCCCCCACTTCCCCGGCAACGAATAATTCCTGAAACATCCTCTCCCCTCACACCCCCGCGCGGCGCAAGCTGTGCGGGGGTGGTTTTATATAAAACGGAATGACTGCCTGCACACTGAGCCAGACGGTCATTCCGCAAACAGCAGACCAGCCGCCCTGCAAGACACAGGGCGGCTGGCCGCTTCTATTATGCAATTCAGGAGAATGGAGGAGAAAATAGCGTTTTCAGGGGGCTTGATTCCGGGGGACGGAAGAAACGCCGGAGTTATTCGCCGCGGACAGCTGCAAAGCCTGCCTCGAGGTCAGCGATGATGTCGTCGATATGCTCGGTGCCGATGGACAGACGGATGGTGTTCTGATAGATCTGCTGCTCGGCCAGCTCCGCATCAGTCAGCTGGCTGTGGGTAGTGGAGGCCGGGTGGATGACGAGGCTCTTGACGTCGGCCACGTTTGCCAGCAGGGAGAAGATCTTCAGGTTGTCGATGAACTTGAAGGCTTCCTCACGGCCGCCCTTGATGTTGAAGGTGAAGATGGAAGCGCCGCCGTTGGGGAAGTACTTCTCATACAGGGCGTGGTCGGGGTGTTCCGGCAGCGAGGGGTGGTTGACCTTCTCGACCTGCGGATGGTTGGCAAGGAATTCCACGACCTTCTTGGTGTTCTCCACATGGCGCTCGATGCGCAGGCTCAGGGTCTCGGTGCCCTGCAGCAGCAGGAAGGCGTTGAAGGGAGAGATGGTAGCGCCGGTATCACGCAGCAGGATGGCGCGGATGTAGGTGACAAAGGCGGCAGGGCCGGCGGCGTCCGCGAAGGACACGCCGTGGTAGCTGGGGTTGGGGGCAGCGATGTTGCCGTACTTGCCGCTGGCCTTCCAGTCAAACTTGCCGCTGTCCACGATGATGCCGCCCAGCGTGGTGCCGTGGCCGCCGATGAACTTGGTGGCCGAGTGGACGACGATGTCCGCGCCGTGCTCGATGGGACGGATGAGGTACGGGGTGCCGAAGGTGTTATCAATGACCAGCGGCAGGCCGTGCTTGTGGGCGATGGCCGCGATGGCGTCGATGTCGGGGATGTCACTGTTGGGGTTGCCCAGAGTCTCGAGGTAGACGGCCTTGGTGTTGGGCTGGATCGCGTTCTCGACCTCTTTCAGGTCATGTGCGTCCACAAAGGTGGTGGTGACGCCGAACTGGGTCAGGGTGTGCTCCAGCAGGTTGTAGCTGCCGCCGTAGATGGTCTTCTGGGCCACGATGTGGTCGCCGGCCTGCGCCAGAGCCTCGATGGTGTAGGTGATGGCAGCAGCGCCGGAAGCGGTGGCCAGAGCAGCGACGCCGCCCTCGAGCGCCGCGATGCGCTTCTCGAACACGTCCTGCGTGGAGTTGGTCAGACGGCCATAGATGTTTCCGGCGTCGGCCAGACCGAAGCGGTCAGCGGCGTGCTGGCTGTTGCGGAAGACGTAGGAGGTGGTCTGGTAGATGGGGACGGCGCGGGAATCGGTGGCGGGGTCGGCCTGCTCCTGACCAACATGGAGCTGCAGAGTCTCAAACTTATAATCAGACATAGTATTTCCCTCTCTATTTATACTTAAAGTATTATTTTACTCATAAAAATGCCCGGCAGCGTGGGAGTTCTCACCTTTCGTCTGCCGGGCAAAGAAATCGTTCTCCACTCAGAACCTTTTGTCTGTCTTGGGCGTCACATTCGCTCGCGCATTCGCGGCATAGAGGGCACCGTACAGCTTTGGCTCAGAGTTTCTTTCTCAGCCCGGGCGCTGTACATTCGCCCACAGCGGAAGTTGGCGTGCAGAAGATTTTTCCAAATCAGCGTCATTTGAGTACCCTCCTTTCTGAATTCTCGTTCAACCTACAAGGCGTGTGGTTTTGTTGTTTGCATTATATTCCCCTATACCCACATTGTCAATAGGTTTTATCCGATTTCCTTTCAAAAAGTTTTAAAAAGTCATTCTTTTGCGAAAAATGCAAAAAGATTGCATTTTGGTCTTGCATTTCACCCAGAATGCGTGTATACTCTTTCCTGCGCCTAAAACGCAATCAGGTTGCAATTTAGGCAACTGAAGCAAATTTTTGGCGGAACGCACCTTCCCTATACTTTATCATCAATCACGAGGTATCACGATGGAACTTTTTCTGGATGTACTGGCCGAGTCTCTGGTGGACACCGCCAAGATGCTCCCCTTTCTATTTTTAGCCTATCTCTTTATTGAATATGTGGAGACCCGCCACGGCGAGCGCATCGAGACTCTGCTGGCCGGCGGCGGACGCTGGGGCGCTGTCCCGGGGGCCGTTCTGGGCTGCGTGCCCCAGTGCGGCTTCTCGGCCATCGCATCCAACTTCTACGCCTCCCGCGTCATCACGCTGGGCACGCTGATGGCCGTCTATCTTGCTACCAGCGACGAGGCCATCCCCCTGCTGGTGTCCATGCCCGCCTACTGGGACAAGCTGGCTCTGCTGATGGGCATTAAGGTCGTCTACGCCATCTTTGTGGGCTTTATGCTGGACTTCGTCCTCCGCAAGGCCCTGCCCCGCAGCCTGCGGGGCGGCTACACCGGCCACGCCGACGAGGTGGACTGCCACGAGGAGCACAGCGATGAGCAGGGCCAGCCCCAGCCCATCTGGAGGGCCGCGCTCCGCCACACCCTCGAGATCTTCGTCTTTATCTTCGCGTTCAGCCTTGTGTTTGGTCTCATCGTCGAGGGCGTGGGCGAGGACGTCTTTGCCGCCGTGCTGGGCCGGATGGGCTTCTTCCAGCCGGTGATGGCCGCGCTGGTGGGTCTCGTGCCCAACTGCGCCGCCAGTGTCCTCCTGACCCAGCTCTATGTCGAGGGTGCGCTCCGCTTCTCGAGCCTCGTTGCCGGTCTGTGCACCGGCGCAGGCGTGGGCCTCGCTGTGCTGTGGCGGGCGAACCCCTCGTGGAAGCAGAACCTCTTCATCACCGGTCTGACGTGGGCCTGCGGCGCAGCTGTGGGCGTGGGCATCCAGATCGTGGTCGCATTTATCGTCTGAGCTTTCTATTTTTCAGCATCCGCATTTCTTCTCTGAACGGGGGAGTGCGGATGTTTTCTTTTATCGTGAAAAAGAGCCTTTCTCTTCACAGCCTTGCCCTCTCTGTCTTTGCTTCGCATTGCCACAGCCCGGGTTGCGGCACCCAGCATCCGCTTCGTGCTCTGAAAGGCACTTGCGTCTTGCTGGCCGCGGCCCCAACAGCTCTTTCCTGTTTCCGCCACTGGCGGCGGTCAGAGCTGTTGCTCCCAAAGGGAGAGGCTTTTAACGGCATATTCTTGAGACAAATCCCCCATTTTGTGATATACTCAGCTCATACAGAAGTATAGTAAGGAGAACACCATGCAGTATAAGATCCTCGCAAGCGATTATGACAACACCCTCGTCCCCTTCGGTGAGAGCCAGCCCCGCCCGGCGGTAGTCAAGGCCGTGAAAAAGCTTCAGGCCTCCGGGGGAAAGTTCGTGCTGAGCACCGGCCGGGCGTGGTCTGCCATCAACCGGAAAGGCCAGCTGGGCGGCATCCGGTTCGACTACGCCATCACCTGCAACGGTGCCTGTGTCGTGGACCGAAACGGCACCATCGTCGCCGAGCATCCCATGACCAACGAGGAGATGTACGCGCTGGTGGATTTTTGCGAGGATTACAACTACCCGCTGCAATTCAATTTCCGGGACGCATACTATGCTTACTGCGAGTATGAGACGCTCCGCAGCTGCTACACCCAGATGAACAGCGTCGGGCTGGACTGCGTGGACGGCGAGGATCAGGACCGCCACCTCATCGATATGCCCCACGCGGCGTTCTGCCTCTTCCCCGAGGGGGCGCTGGAGCGGTTCCACGAAAAGTACGGCCACCTCGGCCTTCACTTCATGCAGACGGGCGGCCAGCTGCCCGACGGCTCCCACTTCTATGACATCGTGCGGGGCGGGATCGACAAGGGTGCGGGCCTCGCAGACCTCTGCGAGAAGATGGGCCTCTCCCTCGCCGAGGCCGTGGCGGCGGGCGACTCCGCCAATGACGTGGAGATGCTGAAAGCCGCCGGCCTCGGCTGCTGTATGTCCAACGGCACCGACGACGCCAAAGCCGCCGCCGACCGCATCATCGGCGATGTGCGGGAGGACGGTCTTTCTGCCCTCATCGAAGAGCTGTGGTTCGACGGCCCGAGGGCAGAGCCGTCCAGCCGCGACCTCGGCTCTGCGTGGGAGACGATGGAACGATGAGCTTCGCACCGGTCTATTCCGAGAGCAGCCGCGCCCTCATCCTCGGCACATGGCCCAGCCCCAAAAGCCGGGAGATGGCCTTCTATTACGGCCACCCACAGAACCGCTTCTGGCCCATGATGGCCGCCCTCACCGGCGAGCCTGTCCCCGCCCGGGAGGACATCGAGGCCAAAAAGGGCCTCATCCTCCGCCACGGCCTCGCCCTCTGGGACACGCTGGAAAGCTGCACCATCACCGGCGCGTCGGACGCCTCCATCCGGGATGTCGTGCCCAACGACATTGCCTCTCTCTTAGCCAAAGCGCCCATTGAGGCGGTGTTCTGCAACGGGGCCACGGCCCACCGCATCTATACAAAATATCTGCTGCCGGTGTCCGGCATCCCGGCAGTCAAGCTGCCCAGCACCAGCCCCGCCAACGCCGCCTGCCGCCCCGAAAAGCTGCGGGAGGTCTGGGGCGCGGCCCTCAAAGATTATATAACCGTTTCGAACCTGTAAATTATTCATGAAACGCTTGCGTTTTATGGAGAAAAGGATTTATTATGGAAGAGTACAAGGGGCAGCCGGCCCCTTCGGGAAAGGAGAACCCCCATGAGCAAAGTGATCCGCACCACAAAACCCAGCGTCCTGCCGTGGTATGCGGCGGCGCTGGTGTTCGCGGTGCTGTGTGCCGTGCTGCCGGTCTATAAGCTGTGGGCACTGCTGGTGGCGCTGGGCTGCGCTGGCGCGGCCTTTGGTGCGTCCCAGAAAGTCTGCCCGCCCCGGGTGGTGGAGCACGAAGTGCCCTTTCACACCGGCAGCGGCGATGTGGACGAGATGCTGGCCGACATCCAGCAGAAGCTGGACGCCCTCCACGCACTGAACGAGGCTCTGCCCGACCCGGAGCTTTCCGCCGCCATGACCCGGATGGAAAAGGCGGGCCGCTCCATCGTGGAGACGGTGGAGGCCAGCCCCGCCAAGGCCAAGCAGGTGCGCCGCTTTGCGAACTACTACCTGCCCGACGCGGTGAACATTCTCGAGCAGTACGCCAGACTCGCCCGTCAGGGCGTGCGGGGCGAAAACGCCGCCGCCATCCGGTCGGAGGTGGAGCACAACGCGGCCTCCATCGCCACCGCATTCGAGAACCAGCTGGATGCGCTGTATGCCGCCGAGAGCATGGATCTCTCGGCAGACCTGACAGTATTGCAGAATATGCTGAAAGGACAAGGGCTGAGTTGAGGCTGGCTTGCCCTCTCAGGCGCTGACGCGCCAGCTCTCCCAAAGGGAGAGCCTTTGGTGGAAACTGATAGTTTACCGGCCCCTCGGAAAGCCTCTCCCTCTGGGAGAGGTGGCAATGCGAAGCATTGACGGAGAGGGCAAGGCCGCGTATCGATTTGGAAAGGAAGGAATCCCCCATGGCTGACAACACGTTCAATTTCGATCTCGACGCACCCGCAGTCCCCACCCTGACCCTCGACCCGGTGGAAACCCCTGCGGAGGAAAAGCAGCCGGAGCCTGTTGAGGCCCCCGCGCCCGAGCAGCAGGTCAGGCTGACCCCCGAGGAACAGGCGATGGTGGACTCCTTCGCCCAGAAGATCGACATCACCAACAGCCAGCAGGTGCTCCAGTACGGCTCTGCCTGCCAGAAGAAGATCGGCGACTTCTCGGAGGCGGCCCTTTCTAAGGTGTCCACCAAAGACCTCGGCGAGGTGGGCGGCATGATCACCGACCTCATCGGCGAGCTGAAGAGCTTCGACGCCGCCGAGGAGGAAAAGGGCATCCTCGGCTTCTTCAAGAAAAAGGGCAGTCAGCTCGACAGCATGAAGACCAAGTACAACAAGGCCGAGACGAATGTCGAGACCATCCAGTCTGCCCTCGAGAAGCATCAGGTGCAGCTGCTCAAGGACATCGCCATGCTGGATAAGATGTACGATCTGAACATGGCCTACTTCAAAGAGCTGAGTATGTATATCCTCGCCGGCAAGAAAAAGCTGGCCGATTTCCGCGCAAACGAGCTGCAGCAGGCCATGGATAAGGCCAAGGCCTCCGGCCAGCCCGAGGATGCGCAGAAAGCCCGCGACCTCGCCGACCAGTGCGAGCGGTTCGAGAAAAAGCTCTATGACCTCGAGCTGACCCGCACCATCAGCTTACAAATGGGTCCCCAGATCCGGCTCCTGCAGAACAACAACTCCATGATGGCCGAAAAGATCCAGTCCACCATCGTCAACACCATCCCCCTGTGGAAGAACCAGATGGTGCTGGCGCTGGGTCTGGCACACAGCCAGCAGGCCATGCAGGCCGAGCGCGCCGTCACCGACATGACCAACGAGCTGCTGAAGAAGAACGCCGACGCCCTCAAGATGGGCACCATCGAGACGGCCAAGGAGTCCCAGCGCGGCGTGGTGGACATCGAGACCCTGCAGCAGACCAACAAGAGCCTCATCGAGACGCTGGACGAGCTGAACAAGATCCAGCGCGAGGGCCGCGCAAAGCGTGCCGCCGCCGAGCAGGAGCTGACCCGCATCGAAGATGAACTGAAACAGAAGATGATGGAGATCCGGAGCTGAAATGGCAAACGCAGATTTTTCCAGACAACCGAATACGACCGGCGGCTTTGACGCTTCCAGCTACCGTGCCGCAAAGCCTGCCGAGGAGGAGGTGCGGCTGACGCCCTTCCAGCAGAAGCTGGCCGGTCTTGAAAAGGCCCTGCCCGCCGCGCTGGGCAGGCAGGCCGTGGCCGTCATCCTGAGCATCGTGGTGATGCTGGGATGCTTTGTCGGCTTTGGCGGAGCGAAGGTCCGGGCCAAGTACGCTGCGGCCAAGGGCTGGTTCTCCACCGGCGTGGCCGCAGACGGCGGCTATACCCTGAATGAGGAATTGAACACCCGCCTCAACACGGCCGCCAACATCATCACCACGGCGTCCAATACGCTGGGCGCTGACAGCGCCGAGGTGCAGACGGCTCAGGCCGCGCTGGACTCCTTTTCCGCCTGCCTCGGGGCGGTGCAGTCCGACGGCAAGACCCACGCACTGGACTCGCTGAGCGTCTATACCGGCGGCAGGATGCACATGCTCTACCAGTCGAACGAGGCGCTGGGCACGGCCATCGGCCAGCTCTACGCGAAACTGCAGGAGCAGGCCGCAGACCCCATGAAGATGGGCGCGGTGCAGGGGCAGTACAGCCAGTTCAACAGCGCCCAGACCATCCTCAGCAACCTGCATTATAACGACGCAGTCCAGAGCTATCAAAGCGACGTCGGCGGCTTCCCGGCCAATCTGCTGGGCAGGCTGTTCGGCGTACAGGAGGTGGAACTTTTCGCATGAAGACGATGAAAACGCTCTCCCGCCGGATGGCGGCCCTGTTCCTTGTTGTCGTGGTGAGCCTCACGGCGCTGGCCCCGGCAGCTTCTGCTGCCGCCATCCAGCTGCCCAGCCTGCCGAAGGACAAGTGCGTCGTGGACGACGCCGGTGTCCTGAGCGACAGCACCACCACCGAGCTTGAGACCATCAACGCACAGCTCTCGGCCAGCTGTAACGGTGCACAGATCGGCGTGCTGACCGTGGATTACACCGGCAGCGCCACCACCGAGGACTACGCCACAGCGGCCTTCAACGCTTGGGGCATCGGCAGCGCCAGCAAGAACAACGGCGTGCTCATCCTGCTGGTGATGCAGTCGGCCCAGTACGCCGACGGCGACTACTACCTGACCTATGGCGACGGCTTCCGCAGCACCATGCTGGCCGATCAGGCAAGCACCCTCGTGCAGACGATGGAGGACGACTTCGCCGCCAAGAAGTACGACGCCGCCGTCCTCACCTGCGCCACCAATGTGGCAAACACCATCGCAGAGGTCTATGGCGTCAGCCTGAACGGTGCCACCATTTCTCCCGACGGAAGTGCAGTCCCGAACCCCAGCCATCCGGCACACGCCTCTTTGGGAAACATCATCGGAGGGCTTTTTGAGCTGCTGGCTTATATCATCGTGACCATCGCCCTCTTCTTTGTCTTCATCACCCCCCTCGGCCACTCCTTTGGCTGGTACTGGGGTCCCTTCGGCTGGTTCGGCGCACGGCGGCGGCGCAGAGGCCCCCGTCCTCCGCGCGGCCCTTACGATGACTTCGGCCCCGGCGGCGGTTTTTACGGCGGTCCCCGCGGCCCGAGAGGCCCGCGCGGGCCTCGGCCTCCCCGTGGAGGCGGTTTCGGAGGCTTTGGCGGTATGGGCGGCGGCTCCGGTTTCGGCGGAGCTGGCCGCAGCGGCGGCGGCTTTGGCGGCATGGGCGGCGGCAGCAGCCACGGCGGCGGCGCAGGACGCGGACGCTGAACATTTTTTGATTTTGGATCGAGCCACCAGCGCGGCAGATGCGATCTCGTATCACATCTGCCGCGCTGGTGTTATTTTTTGCCTTTTCCTTCTCCGCCTTTCCATCCTCCCGAAACCATGTCTTCCGGAATCTTATGCAAGATAACTGATATATTTCAATACTTTCTTTAAAAAACTAGGACATTTTTCATCTGCCGTTGAAATTTTGTGAGATCTTTACTATACTTTAGCCATCTTACGGAGCGCACCGCCTGCGAAGGGATGCATCCTTCAACCCGCACGAAGTGTAAGGAGTATTGTATCATGAAAAAAATCACTCGCCGTCAGTTTCTCACCTCTGCCGGTGCGACCTCTGCCGCACTGCTCCTTTCCAGCCTGCCTCATGCAGCAGCCGCAGACGAGAATTGCCTGCGCAAGGTCACTCCTGCTGCTACCAACTCCAACGACCTGTCTTGGGACATGGCCGAAGAGATCCTGACCCACATTTCTGACCCTGTATTCCCTGCCTACACGGTCAATGTTCTGGACTACGGCGCCGTCCCCAACGACGGTAAACTGGACACCGCAGCCATCCAGCGCGCCATCGACGAGACCAGCGCCCACGGCGGCGGCACGGTCGTCATCCCTTCCGGTGTGTATGACGTCGGCGCCATCACCCTCAAGAGCAACGTCAACCTGCATCTGGAAAGCAAGGACACCATCCTGCGCTTCACCCGGGACATCACCCCGGCCAACTACCCGCTGGTGTTCGCCCACTACGAAGGCTCCAAGCTGTACAACTGGAGCCCGCTGATCTACGCTTATCAGCAGGAGAACATCGCTCTGACCGGCAAGGGCACCCTCGATGGTCAGGCTGACAAGAACAACTGGTGGAACTGGTCCCGTACCGTCAACCCGGACGGCACCATCACTAAGCCCGGCAACAAAGATGTCAAGCTGCTGCGCAAGATGACCGACAACGGCACCCCCGCAGAGGAGCGCATCTTCGGCGAAGGCCACTATCTGCGTCCCAACTTCTACCAGCCCATCGAGTGCACCAACGTCCTGATCGAGGGCGTCACCATCGCCAACTCTCCCATGTGGGAGCTGAACCCCGTCCTCTGCACCAACTTCACCGCCCGCGGCGTCACCATCGACACCCACGGCTACAACAACGACGGCTGTGACCCCGAAAACTGCAACTACGTCCTGATCGAGAACTGCTTCTTCAACACCGGCGACGACTGCATCGCCGTCAAGGCCGGCCGCAACCGCGATGGCCGTGAGCTGGGCGAGGCCGGTCATCCCACCCAGAACCTCATCATCCGCAACAACACCTTCGCAGACGGCCACGGCGGCATCGCCTGCGGCAGCGAGATGAGCGGCGGCATCAAGAACCTGTTCGCAGACAACAACACCTTCGACAGCCCCACTCTGAACTACGCCCTGCGCTTCAAGACCAACGCAGAGCGCGGCGGCGCTGTGGAGAACATCTATCTGCGCAACTCCAAGGTCAAATCCGTCGGCAACGCCGTCGTCCACGCCACCATGCTGTACGATGTGGGCCGTGATGGTGATTATCTGCCTCAGTTCAAGAACATCACCATCGAGAACCTGACCAGCAGCGGCGGCGAGTACGGCATCTTCATGGAGGCCTTTGAGGAAGTTCCCATCACCGGTCTGGTGTTCCGCAATGTGAACATCTCCAACGTCGGCACCGACATCCGCGCTCTGAACTGGGAAGACCCCGTCATGGAGAACGTGACCATCAACGGCAAGACCTACCCCCGTCCCGTGGAGACCAAGATCCTCGGCGTTCCTGTCCCGGGCCAGCGCATTGAGGGCAGCTCCACCCTGCTGGGCGGCGAAGATACCGACCTGAGCAGCAAGTGGCTGATCTCGGACAGCGCCGACGGCGATTACCATTTCTTCCGCATCCGCCGCAGCTATGCGGTTCCCTCTTATCTGGCCGGAAAGTACATCAAGTTCGTCTCCACCGACCGGAACGGCAATCAGGACGCCAGCATCCCCTACAAGGTGCTGCGGAGCGCCGAGATCGCCGGCACCACCAATGATGCCGAGCTGCTGCGCGCTGCCTCCAAGGGTTACATCGACGAGAACGACGCACTCGACCTGAACCGCCCCATCACCAAGCGCGAATGCGCCAAGATGCTGGGCAAGCTGTGGAATCTGACCGCCCCGTCTGCACCGGTCACGATCTCCGACATTCCCGCAAGCGACCCGGATTACGGCGTCATCGCCGCTGTGGTCGAGGCCGGCATGATCGAGCTGAAAGACCCCACCAGCGCCATCGCACAGGGCACTCTGTACAACGCCGGTGTCACCAGCTCTGAAGGTGCAAAGCGCACCGCTTTCCTGCCCGATGCCACCATCGACCGCGACGAGATGGGCCACATCGCTCTGCTGTCCTGCGGCGTGCCTTACAACGAGACGCTGGGCACTCAGCCGAAGTTCGACGATGCCAGCCAGATCGAGTCCGTGTACGAGGACAACGTGGGTGCCAGTGCCTACTTCGGCTTTGTCACCGCCAAGACCGGCAACAGCTACCTGCCCAAGGAAAAGACCACTCTGGAAGATCTGATCCGCATCGTGGAGCGCATCTCCGATTTCAACAACAAATAATTTTTTCAGCCTCCTCCTAACTCCTCCCCGCCGGAAGCATCCTGCGTGCTCCCGGCGGGGAGTTTTGTATCCCTGCTGAAACGACGCACAAAAAGGGGCTGTTGCACAAGGATAAAACCCGGTGCAACAGCCCCTTTTTCTTGCTTTCTCGGCACAAATTGGTGTTCTAAACATCAATATGCTTCATCCGGTTCGGTAGGTGCTGCGGTAATATCGCGGTAGAACGTGGCCCATGCAGCTTCCTCATAGGGGCGCACGAAGAAAAAACCAATGCTCAATGGGATTGCCAGCAGAAGAACAATGGAAATCGCCATCGCTTCCGAACCGGAGAAATTGTTTAGAAATAGGAAATAGCCGGCATACAGCGGCAGCGCACAGAGCAGCTCCCAGCCAATGAAGCTGAGATCCAGACAAAACAGCCGCCATTTGTTGCCGCCCATGATCCGCCGGGATTCTGTGATTGCTTCATTTGCGGTCAGCGAAGGATGCTCGGCCATGATGTAAGGTGTCATCGCATAGCTGTATATTTTCACGATTCCCGGAATCACCAACAGCAGCGACCAGAGGACGATGTACAGTCCCTGCAGGATCTTCATGCAGAAGCCATCCCACAGACGGTCTTTCTGCGAGAACAGATCCGAGAAGGCCGCATCCTTTCCATCCACAAGGTTCAGATTAAAACGAGCATATCCCAGCTGAACTGCACCGCCCACGATCAGTTGGAGGATCGCCCACAGGCCAATGCCGGCAAGCAGAACGGCAAGCAGCCGACCGCCGTTGGGCTGGGAGAACAGTTCAAAATGGATGTCCGTTCCCTGCTTGGAATTGGATGCGATGCTGTTGGAACTGCTCGAAATGGTAGCACCGAGCGCACTGGCGGCAATGCCTGTCAGAACAGCAGTTTTCCATTTTCCGCGCAGGGCATCGAGAGCGAGCATACGATAGTCGGCAGATACTTTCATAAAAGCAACCTCCTGTCTGAAAACGGCAAGGATGTGTGAAAAGGGAGATGATATGCCACTTTAATTTAGATACGTTTGAAGCGTTGAAAAAATTGCGACAGGAATGGAAAAAGCGGATAGTTCGATAGAATCTTTCGCTGATGACACCTTCAAGCGAAAATAACTCTGGCCTTTTTTTACTGAGCGGTCATCTTATTTGATGCAGGTAGAGCAGGGGCTGTAGCCTGCGGCCACAGCCTCGTCGTAGCTGGAGAAGAGGATCTGATTCTTCTCCGCCGGGAGATTCGGGCAGCTGGGCAGGTGGAACTTTTTGCTGTTCACGTTGCCGATGTAGGCCTGCTGGGCGGTGCTGGACGCCGCCGGGTCGGTGGGGTTCAGCTCGGCGTCGGTGGCATAGTGCTCGGTGGCCACCGTGTAGTTCTGGCCGTCGCTGGACACCGTGATGGTGCCCAGAAGGTCGGTGCGGTAGACGTCCACGCCGGCATCCCGCAGGATGCTCAGGGTCTCCTCGTGGGGGTGGCCGTATTTGTTGTTGACCCCGCAGGAGATGATGCCCATCTCGGGCAGGACGGCGTTCAGGAAAACATAGCTCGTAGAGGTGCTGGAACCGTGGTGGCCCACCTGCAAGACGTCCACCTTGAGGTTCGCGCCGCTGGCCACAAGGTCGCGCTCGGCGTCGGCCTCCATATCGCCTGTCAGCAGAAAGCTGGTCGCGCCGTAGTCGATGCGCAGGACGATGGAGGTGTCGTTGGTTTCCTCATACTGGGCCACCGGGCCGAGCATGGTCACGGTGGCGCTGCCCAGCGCCCACTGGGTGCCCACCGTGGGCACCTCGACCTGGAGGTTCTGCTGCTGGGTGTACTTGGCGAAATCCTTGAAGCACTTGGTGGAGGCCTCCGTCACGGGGCTGTAGACGTGGTAGGCCGGGAAGTAGGCCAGCGCAGCGGCCAGACCTCCCACATGGTCTTCATGGGCGTGGGAGCAGAAGACGTATTCCAGCTGCTCAACCCCCTGACTCTGCAAGTAGGAGACGACCAGACTGCCGTCGTCCACATTGCCGCCGTCATAGAGCATGAACTGTCCGTCGCACTCCACCAAGACGCTGAGGGCCTGCCCCACATCGATGAAGTGCATCTGGAAGGCGGCGTCCTGTCCGTCGGCCGGGACGGTCTGGGAGGCGGCAGGGTTCGGGATGAGATCGGCGCTGCCGCCGGGGAGGGCGGAGGAGGTATCACAGCCCACAAGGCCCAGCACAAGGGCCGCTGCAAGGGCCAGCGCCGCAAGCCGGCTCATGAGCTTTCGGGCGGTCACTTTTTCTTTTTTGAAGTTTTCCACGATGCGTTCTCTTTCTGTTGATTACTTTTCGGTTTGTGCGCCGGGGCGGAGTGGGGTGCAAAGCGTGCACCGGGGCTGGGCTGACGGCCCGCCGGATTGCGGCCCGCCGGGCTGCTGCCCTGCGGCTTCGCGTTTTTACTGCCCTTGCCTCTGGGCCGGACGGTATAGGTGCCGTCGCCGTGGATGGTCACGTCTGCGGCCTCCGCCCTGCGGGCCGAGCGCTGGACGGCGATGCGGCCCGCAGCGGGCACCAGCAGGGGGATCAGGTCCTCCCGGTGGGTCATCTTCAGCGCCTTGATGACCTTTTCCGCGTTGCGCGGCTCATAGTACTGGAGCAGGGCACGCTGCAGGGCCTTGCCCTCGGCGGTCTTTTCCACGAACACAGGCTTGAGGGTGTAGGGGTCGAGGCCGGTGTAGAACATACAGGTGCTCACCGTGCCGGGGGTGGGATAGAAATCCTGCACCTGCTCAGGGCGCATATGGTTCTTATAAAGATACTCTGCCAGATAGACGGCATCCTTGAGGGTGCTGCCCGGGTGGCTGGACATGAGGTAGGGCACGAGGTACTGCTTTTTGCCTGCTTTCTTGCTCAGCTCGTAGAACTTGTCCTTGAACTTGTTGAAGGTCTCGATGGGAGGCTTGCCCATGTAGGCGAGGGTATTAGGAGCGCAGTGCTCGGGCGCGACCTTCAGCTGTCCGGAAACGTGGTACTCCACCAGCTCCTTGAAGAAGGTGTCGTCGGGGTCGGCCATCAGGTAGTCAAAGCGGATGCCGCTGCGGATAAAGACCTTCTTGACGCCGGGCAGCTCCCGGACACGGCGGAGGATCTTCAGATAGTCGCTGTGGTCCACGATCATGTGAGAGCAGGTGGTGGGGGCAAGACAGTGCTTGCCGCCGCTGCACATACCGCGCAGCATCTGCTCCCGGCAGGACGGGAAGCGGAAGTTGGCCGTCGGGCCGCCGACGTCATGGATGTAGCCCTTGAAATCCGGCTCGTGGGTCATCCGCTCCGCCTCGGCCACGATGCTGTCGGCGCTGCGGCTGGTGACGCGCCGCCCCTGATGCAGCTGGATGGCGCAGAAGTTGCAGCCGCCGAAGCAGCCGCGGTTCTGGATGATGGAGAACTGCACCTCGCGGATGGCAGGCACGCCGCCCATGGCCTCGTAGATGGGGTGGTAGCGGCGGGTGTAGGGCAGAGCGTAGACCTTATCCAGCTCCCAGCGGACGAGGGGCTTGGCGGGGATGTTCTGGACGAGGTACTTTTCGCTCTGCTTCTGGACGATGATATTGCCGCTGACGACATCCTGATTGTCCATCTGGATGCGGCAGGCCTTGGCGTAGGCCACCTTATCGGAGGCCACCTTCTTGAAGCCGGCACACTCCACATACCGCTCGGGCAGGTGGTCGAAGTCGGTCATGTAGCAGGTACCATCCACGTCGGTGATGCTCTCCACCGGCTCTCCTGCCGCCAGACGGCGGGCGATCGCCACGGTCTGGTGCTCGCCCATGCCGAAGCTGATGATGTCCGCACCCGAGTCCTCAGCGATGCTGGGCAGGACGGTGTCCAGCCAGTAGTCATAATGGGCGAATCGGCGCAGCGAGGCCTCGAGGCCGCCCAGAATGACGGGCAGATCGGGGTAAGCCTGCTTTGCAAGTCTGGTGTAGACGGTGGCGCTGCGGTCGGGCCGTGCGCCGCCCTTGCCGCCGGGGGAGTACTCGTCCTCGGCGCGGGGGATCTTGGCGACCGAGTAATGGCTGACCATGCTGTCTACGTTGCCGCCGCCGATGAAGAAGCCGTACTTCGGCTTGCCGAACCGCTTGAAGTCCTCGCAGTCGCTGTAGCGGGGCTGGGCCAGCACGCCCACCTTGTAGCCCTCGGCTTCCAGCAGACGGCTGATGATGGCGGTGCCGAAACTGGGGTGGTCCACATAGGCGTCGCCGCCCACCACCACAAAGTCCAGCTGTTCCCACCCCCGGGCCTCCATGTCGGCCCGGCTGATGGGGAGAAATTCGGTGTAATGTTCCATAGTTATCCTTTATCTCTTTTGTTAAACAGTACCTGCCCGGCACGCCAGCGGCTTTTCTAACAGGAAAGCTGGCAAAACTGGAAGGCTTTGACTGAGCGGTCATTCATCCGGCTGATTCATCTGCATCTCCAGCCACTGCTGGCGGCTGATGAGGACAGCGCGGGGCTTCGCGCCCTCATAAGGGCCGATGATGCCTTTTTCTTCCATTTCGTCCATGATGCGGGCGGCGCGGGCGTAGCCCAGCTTGCAGCGGCGCTGCAGAAGGCTCGTAGACGCCTGACCGGCGTCGATGACCACCTCCACAGCCTGCTTGAGCATCGGGTCGCTGCCGCCCTCCTCATCGGAGTCGGCAGAGCCGCTGCCCTTCTTGCCGTCCTGAATGGCGTGTTTTTCCATCGCCTCGATCATGGCCTCGTCGTACTGGACGGTGGCGCTCTTCTTGATGAAGTCCAGCACCCGGCTGATCTCCTCATCCCGCACAAAAGTGCCTTGGATGCGGGTGGGCTTGGGTGCGCCCACCGGCATAAAGAGCATATCACCCATACCCAGCAGCTTTTCGGCACCGGCACCATCGAGGATGGTGCGGCTGTCCACCTGACTGGACACGGCGAAAGCGATGCGGCTGGGGATGTTGGCTTTGATGAGGCCGGTGATGACGTCCACGCTGGGGCGCTGGGTGGCTACGATGAGGTGCATACCGGCCGCTCGGGCCTTCTGGGCGATGCGGCAGATGGAGTCCTCCACATCCTTGCCGACCACCATCATCAGGTCGGCCAGCTCGTCGATGATGATGGCGATGTAAGGCATCTTCTCGAGGTTCGGGTCGTTGGCTGCCAGCTTGTTGAAGGATTTGATGTCGCGGACATTGTTCTCAGCAAAGAGGTGGTAGCGGCGCTCCATCTCCTGCACCGCGCCGCCCAGTGCGCCTGCCGCCTTGCGCGGCTCGGTGACGACGGGCATCAGCAGGTGGGGGATGCCGTTATACTCCGCCAGCTCGACCACCTTTGGGTCGATGAGCAGGAGCTTGACATCCTCGGGGCTGGAACGGAAGAGCAGGCTCATGATGATGCTGTTGACACAGACCGATTTGCCGCTGCCGGTGCTGCCCGCGATGAGCAGATGGGGCATCTTGCACAGGTCGGCCACCTGCGCCACACCGGCGATGTCCTTGCCCAGCGCGATGCCCAGCGGCGAGGTCATCCGCAGGAAGCTCTGGCTCTCGAAGACGCTGCGAATGTAGACCGGCGTTTTCTTGTGGTTGGGCACCTCGATGCCCACGGCGGGCTTGCCGGGGATGGGGGCCTCCATACGGACATCGGCCACCGCGAGGTTCAGGGCGATGTCGTCCGCCAGCGAGGTGATGCGGCTGATCTTGACGCCCGCCATCGGCTGCACCTCATACCGTGTGACCGACGGGCCGCGGGAAATGTCCAGCACACGGGTGCGGACGCCGAAGCTCTCCAGCGTGTCCACCAGCTTCTGGGCGTTGGCCTTCAGCTCATCCTCCGCGCCGGGGTCGCCCTCGTCGGGAGCACGCTCGAACAGCTCGATGGAGGGGTACTGATACTGGAAGCTCTCTTCCGTCTCGGCCTCCTCTGCGGGGGCCTTCGCGGCCTGCTCCTCCGAGACAGCGGGCTTTTCCATGGCCGCCGCCACCAGCGTGTTGAGGTCTTTTTCCTCCACCGGTTCGCTGGTGATGCTGATCCAGCCGTCCTCATCCGGCTCCGAGCGGAAGGCCGCAGCATTCTCGGCACTGACCGGCTGCGGGGCGGCCTCCGGCGCAGGCGTCGGCTCATAGAGCGGGATGCCGAAGGAGAGCGGCGGCTCCGGAGTTTCGGTCTCTTCCACCGGGGCAGCGGGCGTCACGGTCGGCGCGGCAGGCGGTTCCGGCTGGGCCGCAAAGAAATCTTCAGCGGCGGTGTCCACCGCATCCGGCACGATGGGGGTCACGGTGGCGCGGATGGGTGCACGACGGAGCGGGTCCATCCCAAAGGTCCCGCCGGGGCCGAGGATGATCGGCTCGATGGGTTCGCTGCCGCCCTCGGTGACGGTCGTATGGTCCGGGCCGAGGTCGATGTCAAAGGGGGCGCGGGGCCGGGGCTTTTCCACCTGCACCGGGGCAGGCTCGGGCTGAGACGGAGCAGGTTCGGCAGGGGCAGGTGCGGCCGGCCCGCCGCCCTGCATCATCTGATGGCCCCAGTGGAAAACGCCCGCCAGCCAGCCGGGAGGCTGGATGTGGAACGCCGGAGCCTCCGGCTCTTCTTCGCTGTAGTCCTCCTCGTCCTCGGGGAAGTCGTCGTCATACCCATCGTACTCCTCCGCTTCGGCCCCTTCTGCCGCGCGGGCCGCAAGGCGCTCGGCACGGCGGGCGGCGTTCTGCTCGTGGACCGCGAGGCCCTTTTCGTGGACGCTGCCGCCCACATTGCAGAGCCACTGCCAGCACTCGGCGGGGGTGATGTCAAAGATGTACAGGCTGGCGCAGGCCGCCAGCGCCGCCATGACCAAATTGGCGGCAGGCCTGCCGCAGAACAGCAGGAGCGTCCCGCCCAGCACAGCACCCAGTGCGCCGCCCGAGAGCCATGCACTCATCCCATTCTGATAGCAGGCGGCGGTCATCTGCGCGGCAGTCTGGTCGGCGGGGATGTCCGAAAAGACGATGACCGTACCGCTGGCGAAGATGAGGCCCAGCATAAGCTTGGCGATGTGGGGCAGGAGGTCTTCGCCCCGGGTGTAGAGGATGGCCAGATAGCACAGCGCCGCCCCCACCACAAAGCTTCCACAGCCGAACAGGCCGAACAGAACGTCGTGCATCGTGCGCCATGCCGAGCTGCCCGGCACGAAGGCCAGCGCCATAAGCACCAGCCCTGCGAACAGGGTGACAAGCCCCGCTGGCATCCGGTCCTGCGACCGTTTTTTGCGGCGCGAGGCGCTGCCCCGCGCGGAAGTTCTGCGTTTTCTTTTTGCCATGATCCCTAAAAACCGTTCCTTATCTTATATATAGAAGCAGGGCGCGCCCGAGGCGGCTCTGTCGGTGACGATGGAAGAATCCCGATACGATTCGATTCTTTCATTGTACCACGGGAAAAGTCAAATGGCAATTTATTTCCCCTCGATTTCTCGGTAGAGCCACGCCAGCGCATCCGACAGCCCGCCCAGCTCGTCGATGAGCTTTTCCCGCACGGCTTTCCGGCCGTCCAGCACGGTACCCACATCCATGACCAGCTCGCCGGTGCGCATCATCAGCTCGGTGTACCGCTTTTCCGAGATGCCGCTGTGGGCCGCGACGAAGCCGGTGATCCGCTCCTGCATCTGCTCGAACCAGCGCATGGTCTGGGGTACGCCCAAGATCATCCCCGAGTGGCGGACGGGGTGGACCGTCATGGTGGCGGTGGGCACGATGAAACTCCGCTGGGCGCTGACGGCCAGCGGGATGCCGATGGAGTGGCCTCCGCCCAGCACCACCGCCGCACTGGGCTTCGAGATGCTGGCGATGAGTTCGGCCAGCGCAAGCCCTGCCTCCACATCTCCGCCCACGGTGTTGAGCAGCACCAGCAGCCCCTCGATGGCAGGGTCTTCCTGCACAGCCACCAGCTGGGGGATGACGTGCTCATACTTGGTGGTCTTCTGGCCCTGCGGGGCCTCCACATGGCCCTCCACCTGCCCGATGACAGTCAGACAGTGGATGGCGTGAGCGCCCCGGGTGCGGTAGACGCTGCCCATGTCCTCGATCTGCTCTTTTTCCAATCGCTGCTGCTCCACGGGGATATTTTTCTCTTCCTGTGCCATTCTCTGCGCCCTCCTTTTTGCTTCATTTCAGCTTGTCCGGCATTCCTGTCGGTTATGCTTCGGCAAAGATTTCTTTGCTTTTGCAAAAAATTACGCCAAAGGATTTGACATTCTCGCTTCACGATGTATACTTTATACTAGAGATAAGATTGTCAAATAAGTATCATTATTGTACGGAAAAGTACACATCTATTCCTTGCCGGAGCGCCCTGCCGCTGCGCACCTCTCCCCCGGCGATCCTGCGGACAAAAAGAAAGGAGAACTCCCTATGAATACTCCCGGCAAAGCTTCCCTGCCCGTCATCAAGCGCCTGCCCAAATACTATCGCTACCTGCGCACCCTGAAAAATGACGGCATCACCAGCATCTCGTCCCGCGAGCTGGCCGCCCAGATGGGCACCACCGCCTCGCAGGTGCGGCAGGACTTCAACTGCATCGGCGATGTGAATGGCCGTCAAGGCATCGGCTATTCGGTAGAGAACCTGCTGAACATCCTTGAGGACCTGCTCTTCGGCAACGGTGACCGTCTGTCCACCATCCTCATCGGCTGCGGCCGTCTGGGCAAGGCCGTGAGCCGCTTTATCACCACCGACACCAACGGCTATAAGCTCATCGCCGCCTTCGACAACGCCCCCGATGAGGTTGGCAAGGAGATCAACGGCATCCAGATCCTCCACATCGATGAGCTGGAGACGTTCTGCGCCGAGCATCACCCCGAGGTGGCCGTCCTCTGTCTGCCCCGCAGCGGCGCAGAGGAGATCAGTGGCCGTCTGGTGGCGCTGGGGATCCAGGGCTTCTGGAACTTCTCCCACTACGACCTGTCGGTGTCCTACCCCGATGTCGTCGTGGAGAACGTCCATCTCGGCGACAGCCTGATGAGCCTCGGCTACCGGCTGCGCAATCAGGACTGAGCCATCTTACTGCAAAATGCCGACCCTCTCCGTCAGGCTCTGGCTGGGAGGGTCCTTTCATGAGGAGATTTTTCGACATGGCAAAGCTTTATTTCCGTTACGGCGCAATGAACAGCGGCAAGAGCACCGCGCTGATGCAGGTGGCCCACAACTATGAGGAGCAGGGGATGCGGGTGTTCATCCTCAAGCCGAAGGTGGACACCAAGGGCAGCGGCGACCTCGTGAGCCGTCTGGGCGTCCGCCGCCCCGCCGACCTGCTGGTGCCGCCGGATATGGACCTCGTGGAGGCCGTCCGGGCCGCCAGCAGCGAGGGCAAGCCTCTGGCCTGCGTGCTCTGCGACGAGAGCCAGTTCTTTACCGCCGCACAGGCCGAGCAGCTGTTCATGGTGACGGTGGATCTGAACATCCCGGTCATCTGCTACGGCCTGCGCTCCGACTTCTCTCTCAAAGGCTTCCCCGGCTCCACCCGTCTGCTGGAGCTGGCCCACACCATCGAGGAGATGAAGACCATCTGCGCCTGCGGCCGCAAGGCCACCTGCAACTGCCGCAAGGTCAACGGCCGCTTCGTCTTTGAGGGCGAGCAGGTGGCCATCGACCTTCAGAACGACGTCCAGTACGTCAGCATGTGCCCCCAGTGCTATTTCCGGGAGCGCCGCGCTTTCTATGCCGCCCGCCGATGATCGTTTTCCCTGATTTCATGCCGTCCGCACGCCGGGCGGCATTTTTTGTATCTTTTCTTCATCCGTGATATATCAGCCAAGGCCCGATTCGCACGTTTTTTGCGCTATTGATATATCAGTTCATGGCCGGAAGTTTCTGTCATCGTCGCTTTTGATGTATACAACATTCATTCGGCAAAATATGACTTGGTTACAAAATTCTTGCAAATCCGGCCATTCTTTCCCTGTTGCATCCCAGTTTTCTATGCAAATCGTTGAAGTATACAAGTTGCACAGTTTTTGGCCTCAAGTTTATTCATTATGGCAATGACGTCAAAACCGTGCAAAAAATAAGCGCAATATTTGTTCGTTTTCCGCCGCTATCCCTACAATTTGCATCTTTCTTTTTCTTCTTGCCTTTGGTATCATATTTGTATACAACGGATGCTTTGCAGAGGCGTCCGTGCAAGCAGTTGTTTTTTTACATTAGGAGGAGAACGAAAATGAGCAAGGCAATTTCTCGTCGTGACTTTCTGAAGGTTTCCGGCGCTGTGGGCGCTGCCGGCCTTCTGGCCGCATGCGGCGGCTCTGGCAACGCTGGCTCTACCGCCACTTCCACTGCTGCTTCTTCCGCAGCATCCGTGGCCGGCCTGTCTTCTGACCCCGTCACCCTGACCATGAGCTGGTGGGGCGGCGAGTCTCGTCACAACGCCTATCAGGAGGCCATCAAGGCTTTCATGGCCAAGAACAGCACCATCACCATCAACCCCACCTTCGCTGCATGGTCCGGCTGGGAGGATACCATGTCCACCAAGTTCGCAGGCGGCGTCGCTGAGGATGTCTGCCAGATCAACTGGAACTGGCTGTACAACTATTCTAAGAGCGGCCAGACCTTCATCGACCTGAACAGCGTCACGGATTACCTCGACCTGACCCAGTGGGATGAGGCCAAGCTGGCTGCCTGCAACGTGGCAAATGCTCAGCAGTGCGTGCCCGTCTCCATGACTGGCCGTATCTTCTACTGGAACAAGACCACCTTCGACAAGGCCGGCATCTCCTACCCCACTACTCTGGACGAGCTGATGGCTGCCGGCAAGACCTTCCAGGAGAAGCTGGGCGATGACTACTATCCCCTGCATCTGGGCGCATACGACCGTATGATCCTGATGGTCTTCTACCTCGAGTCCAAGTACGGCAAGGACTGGGCAGACCCCACCACCTCCACCCTGAACTACGACGCTGACCAGATCGCCGAGGGCATCGACTTCATCAAGAGCCTCGTCGATGGCCACGTCATCATGAGCCTGCCCACCTACTACGGCTCCAACGGCGATAACGCTGCTCACCAGTCCAACGAGTGGATCACCGGCAAGCTGGCTGGCTGCTTCGAGTGGGACTCCTCCGCTACCAAGTACGCTGACGCTCTGGACGAAGAGAACAAGGCTGGCTTCACCGTCGGCGACGAGATCAAGTTCGGCGATTACAACGGCGGCTTCTCCAAGGTCTCCATGGGTCTGGCCATCACCAAGACCTGCGCACACCCCGCAGAAGCAGCTACCCTCATCAACTTCCTGCTGAACGAGGAAGAGGGCGCTTCCATCATGGGTTCTGAGTGCGGCATCCCCGCTTCCAAGGCTGGTCTGGCTGCTGCTCAGGCTGCCGGCGCTGTCAAGGAGCTGGTCGCTGAGGCAAACGGCAAGGTCATGGCCTTCGTTTCCAACCAGCTCGACCCCCTGTTCGAGTCCAACGACCTGAAGGCTACCGGCACCGGCGTCTATCAGGAGGTCTTCGACTCTCTGGATTACGACAACGTCTCCGGCGCTGATCTGGTCGATACCCTGCTGGATGGCATGGACGCAGTCGGCTATACCGTCTAATTTCCGCCTCACAGACCTCTCGCGGCCCGCGCACGCGCGGTGTTCGTACGGGCCGCACCGCATAAAAAGGGTCTTGCAAGGGGGCATCCTTTCCACCTACGGACGGATGCCCCCTTTTCGCAAGACAGCGATGACATTTTTTTGACAAAAGTATGTCCAAATGATTGCGGTGCACGAGAGATTATCCTTATAAAAGGAGGATTCCCGGATGAAAGAAAGCAAAGCGCCCTCTATCGGGCGTACCCCGGCCCAGAAGTTCATTGACAAATGGCAGGGCCTGTTCTATCTGATCCCTTGGATCATCGGCTTCGTCGTCTTCAAAGCCATCCCGTTCGGCCAGTCTCTGTACTACAGCTTTACGGATATGGACTTCTTCAACGGCATCCATCAGTACGGCATCATGAACTATGTGGACGCCTTCTCCACCCCCAAGATCACCAAGGCGCTCATCACCACCTTCAAATACAGCTTCATCACGGTGCCCCTGAAGCTGGTGTTCGCACTGTTTATCGCCTACATCCTGAACTTCAAGATCGCCTGCGTGAACCTGTTCCGCACCGTCTACTACATCCCTTCCATCCTCGGCGGCTCTGTTGCCATCGCCGTGCTGTGGAAGGCTGTCTTCCGCGATGACGGTCTGGTCAACACTCTGATCCGTATCCTGACCTTCGGTCATTTTCAGGGTCCCTCTTGGCTGAGTGACCCCAGCTACGCACTGTGGATCATCTGCTTCCTGCGTATCTGGCAGTTCGGCTCCGCCATGGTGCTGTTCCTCGCCGCCCTGAAGGGCGTGCCCGCCGACCTGTACGAGGCTGCCACCATCGACGGCGCAGGCAAGTGGCGTCAGTTCTTCTCCATCACCGTTCCGATGATCACCCCCATTATCTTCTACAATCTGGTCACTCAGATCTGCCAGGCTTTTCAGGAGTTCAATGGCCCGTTCATCATCACCAACGGCGGTCCCCGCGGTTCCACCACCCTCATCTCCATTCTGGTCTACAACTACGCATTCAAGTCCAACCAGATGGGCATGGCTTCCGCACTGGCATGGATCATGTTCGTTATCGTCTGCATCCTGACGATCATCGCCTTCACCAGCCAGAAGAAGTGGGTCTACTACTCGGATGAAAGGTAAGGTGTGACAGTATGGGAATGAAAGCTTCTAACGCCATTGCGACGTTTTTCAAGTACTTTGTCCTGATCCTGGTGGGCCTCATCATGATCTATCCCCTGCTGTGGATGATCAGCGCCACCTTTAAGGACAACAGCGAGATCTTTGCAGGCATCGGCCTGTGGATCAAGAACCCCACTCTGGAGGGCTACAAGAACGCGCTGAACAACTTCGGCGGTTCCATCAACATCCTGCAGGCCATGCTGAACACTTACAGCTACGTCCTGCCCAAGGTCGTCTGCACCGTGGTCTCTGCCTGCATCGCAGCCTACGGCTTCGGCCGCTTCGATTTCCCGGGCCGGAAGATCCTGTTCAGCATCATGCTGGCCACCCTGTTCCTGCCTCAGGTCGTCCTGAACGTGCCTCAGTTCCTGCTGTACACCAAGTTCGGCTGGGTCAACAGCCCGTTCTATCTGGCCATCTGGGTCCACTGCGCATTCGCAACGGAGACCTACTTCGTCTACCAGCTGGTGCAGTTCATGCGCAATGTCCCCCGCGATCTGGACGAGGCTGCCGCCATCGACGGCTGCTCCTCCTTCCAGACCCTGTACAAGGTCATCGTCCCGATGCTGATGCCCGCTCTGGTGTCCTGCGCACTGTTCCAGTTCATGTGGAGCTGCAACGACTTCATGGGTCCCCTGCTTTACGTCCAGACTCCTGCAAAGTACCCCATGTCCCTGTTCGTCAAGCTGTCCATGGACGGTGATACGGGCTTTGCTTGGAACCGTATTCTGGCCCTGTCCCTGATCTCCATCCTGCCGCAGCTCATCGTGTTCTTCTGCGCACAGGATCAGTTCGTCGAAGGTATCTCCGCTGGCGCGGTCAAAGGCTAAGCTGACGCCCCCGCTGCTCGGATAACTCCAGACAAACACGAATGCCCCCTGTGCCTCTTCCCGTAGAGAGGATGCAGGGGGCATTTCTAATGTCAAAGGCTCTCCCCTTGGGAGAGGCTTTTGAGGCTCGCTATTTCCTGCTCTTCCGATATTGCAGCGGCCCGACTCCCATCGTCTCCCGGAAAACGCGGCGGAAGTGGGCCGCAGAGGCAAAGCCGGTCTGCTCCGCCACGCTGCCGATGCTCAGCTCTGTCGTTTCCAGAAGCTTCTGGGCCGCCTCGATGCGGCGGGCGTTGATATAGTCCACGATGGACTGCCCCGTCACCCGCCGGAACAACCGGCTCAGGTAGTAGGGCGAGATGTAGAACCGCGCCGCCACCTCGGTGAGGGAGAACTTCTGCTGGTAGTTGGCCGCGAGATAGGCGCAGATCTGCTCCACCGTCTCGTTGCGGGGGCGGGCGTCGGCGGCGCTCTGTGCCCGGTGCTCCTGCTCCACATAGTGGAGCGTCAGCGCCAGATACAGCCCGCCCGGATACTCCGGCTCCCCCATTGCGCTCCGCATCATCTCCAGCAGCGTCCGCAGGCGGCTGGCCCACTGGACGCTGCCGTAAAGGGCCATCTGGTTGCCCGGCGCAAAGAGGCGGAGAAAATCTTCGCCGGTGGCGTTCTTCATCTCATGGAGCGCCGTCAGCGGAAACCCGCATCCCAGCATCTCGGGCAGGGCATGACCGGCCTGTGACACCACCCATGCCCCCGGCCCCAGCAGCAGCACACAGCCGGGGCTGACCAGCAGGGCTGTGTCCCCACACCGGACGGTACAGCTGCCGCCCGAAAACAGGATGATATGGCACGACTCCGCAGGCAGTTCGAGCTGCCCGCTGGTCATTCGGAGTGACCCCGCCGTGATCTTTGCATTGAGTTTTTCCCGTTCGGCCCGCATTGTCCTTCTCCCTTCTGCTTTGCCTGCCCGCTCCGGGCAGTGCTTCTATCTCTTCTATCCCCAGTGTACCATGCCCGCCCTCTGCGGGCAAGCCGCAAATCGACGCAAATAACTCAGGAGGCTGTAAAAATGAACCTGTCTCTCATCCGTTCCATGACCCGCAGCGCTGTCTTCGAGCTGGAAAACGGCAAGTGCTTCCGTCCGGAGCACCCCTTCACCGTGGCTCTGAACGGCAAGACCATTTATGAAAGCTGCAACACCAACGTCTTTTCCCTCTTCTCCCTGACCCCCTCCACCTCCTACACCGTGGAGGTGGACGCCGAGGGCGAACACCTGAAGCTGGACTTCACCACCGAGGCCGAGAGCTTCTTTGTGGATGCGTCCCGCTACGGCCTCGTCGCCGACGGCGAGACTGACAATACTGTCCGGCTGCAGGCCGCCCTCTCCACCTGCCCCAAGGGCGGCACGGTGTACGTCCCGGCTGGCCGCTACCGCACGTCCAGCCTCTTCATGAAGAGCTGCACCACCCTCTACCTTGAAAAGGGCGCTGTGCTGCTGGGCGACAACGACCGCACCCACTACCCCATCCTGCCCGGCGTCCTCCCCAGCGAAAACGAGGTGGACGAATATTACCTTACCGGCTGGGAGGGCAACCCTCTGAACAGCTTCGCGGGCCTGCTGAACATCACGCAGGTGCATGACGTCGTCGTCACCGGCGAAGGCACGCTGGACTGCGACGCCCAGAACGGCGACTGGTGGGTGAATCCCAAGGTCAAGCGCATCGCATGGCGTCCCCGCGCTGTGGCAATGGTGGACAGCGAGAACGTCTGCCTCCACGGCATCACGGTGCAGAACAGCTACTCGTGGACCATCCACCCCATCTTCGTCAAGCATCTTGACCTGCTGAACTTCAACATCAACAACCCCTACAACGCCCCCAACACCGACGGCATCGACCCCGAGAGCTGCGAGTACATCCGCATCATCGGCGTCAACATCCACGTCGGCGACGACTGCATCGCCATGAAGGCCAGCAAGGTCTTCCTCGGCATGAAGCTCAAGAAGAGCTGCGAGCACACCGTCATCCGCAACTGTCTGCTGGACAAGGGCCACGGCGGCATCGTCATCGGCAGCGAGATGAGCGGCGGCGTCAAGGACATGGTCGTCACCCAGTGCCTCATGGATCACACTGACCGCGGTCTGCGGGTCAAGACCCGCCGGGGCCGCGGCAACACCGCCGTCATCGACGGTCTGGTGTTCCGCAATGTGGAGATGCGGGGCGTCAAGGCCCCCTTCGTCATCAATATGTTCTACTTCTGCGACCCGGACGGCCATGGCCCCTACGTCCAGTGCCGCGAGGCCCTGCCGGTAGACGAGTATACCCCCAAGCTGGGCACCCTGACGATGGAGGACATCGTCGCCACCGACGCGCAGTTCGCGGGCTGCTACTTCGACGGCCTGCCCGAGCAGCCCATCGAGGGCGTCTCCATGAAGAATGTCACCATCACCTTCGACCCCGACGCCAAGGAAGGTCAGGCTGCCATGGCCGACAACCGCCCCTATGTGAAGAAGCTGGCCATCTACGCCGAGAACGTGAAGAGCATCCAGCTGCACAACGTCAAGATCGAGGGCTACGAGGGCGAGCGGCTGCGCTTCGCTAACGTCGGCCATTTTGAGGAGGACTAACATCATGACACACGAAGAGATCCTGTCCATGCTGGGCGATTATGTGGACTACCTCATCGCCAATTCCAGCGCTGAGGCCCCCATGTGGAACATCGAGAAGGTGCGCAGCGGCAAGCCCAACAAGTGGAACTACATCGACGGCTGCATGATCACCGCCTGCCTGAGCCTCTACAAGACCACCGGCGACGAGAAGTATCTGAAGTTTTCCAAGGACTTCATCGACTTCTTCGTGCAGGAGGACGGCTCCATCAAGACCTACGACCCGAAGGAATACAACCTCGACAACGTGAATCAGGGCAAGAACCTGTTCACCCTCTACGACATCTTCGGGGACGAAAAATACCGCAAGGCCATCGACACCATCCGCAGCCAGCTGCTGACCCAGCCCCGCACCAAGGAGGGCAACTTCTGGCACAAGGACATCTACCCGTGGCAGGTCTGGCTGGACGGCACCTATATGGCCCAGCCCTTCTACATGGAATACGAGACCCGCTACAACAAGATGCAGGGCTGCATCGACAGCTACAAGCAGTTCATGAACATCAAAAAACATATGCGGGACGAGAAGACCGGCCTGTACTACCACGGCTACGACGAGAGCCGGACGATGTACTGGGCCGACCCCGTCACCGGATGCAGCCCCAACTTCTGGCTGCGGGCCATGGGCTGGTTCATGGTGGCGATGGTGGATGTGCTGGAGCGGATGGACGAGCAGCTCTACAACGAGTACCGCGGCATCATGGCCATGCTGAAGCAGACCATCGAGGACGTCCACAAGTTTCAGGACGAGGAGACCGGTATGTTCTGGCAGGTGATGGACCATCCCGGCGTCGAGGGCAACTACCTCGAGACCAGCGGCACGGCTCTCTTCGCTTATGCCGTGCTCAAGGGCGTGCGTCTGGGCTACCTGCCCAAGCGGATGGCTGCATGGGCCGAGAAGGCCTTCTACGGCACCTGCGACAAGTACCTCTCCAAGAACCCAGACGGCAGTTTGCAGCTGGGCGGCATCTGCCTCGTGGCAGGCCTCGGCGGCAAAGACCACCGCGACGGCTCGCTGGCCTACTATTTCAGTGAGCCTGTGGTCTGCAACGATGCCAAGGGCGTCGGCCCGCTGGTGCTGGCCTACACCGAGATGATCGCACGGAAGTAAGAAAGACCGTATCACGCAAAAAAAGCGCCCCGGCTCCCTCACCGCACGAGGGAGCCGGGGCGCTTCTTGATGCAGAAAAGAGAAGCACCAAGGGGCCTTTATCTCTTTCCGATATGGTTCACCAGATATTTCAGCATTTTCCGGACTTCCGGGTCTCCGAAATGAAAGACCCCAAACAAGGCGACGGATACGGCCTCGCAGAGGATGCCGGAACAAACAAATTTAAGGTAGCCATTGGCGATCGGCAGCCTGCTGTTCAGATAAGCGCAGAAGACGATCGAAACCGTCAATGCGACCCCGTCAACGATATTTTTATTATTAAAATTTTTTCATCCATATACAAACTCCTACCACTAAACACCTCTTTGTTCAGAGGTTATAATTCCAGAGCTAATCTGATAAATTTTATCGAACCTTTGCATAAACGTATCGGAGACATCATGAGTGATGGCAATTACCATACACGACATAGTAAGCAAATTGTCCATTACTTGTTGGGAAGTCTCTGGGTCAAGGCTAGCGGTGATTTCATCAGCAATAATAAGGTCATATTTTCGTAGAGTCAACCGTGCGATGCCAATACGCTGCCGCTGGCCACCAGACAGATTCTTACCGTTTTCACTAATCATAGTGTCCAAACCGTCAGGCAGAGAAGCAATCCATTCGGTCAACCCAGCGGAATTAATCGCATGTCGAAGTTGTCCATCTGAAAAACTTTCCAGAAGACAAATATTGTTTCGAATGGTATCATTGAATAAATAGGCAGACTGAGCGATGTAACCGACATGCTTATAAAAATTCTGTCGGCTAATCTCACGCACCTGTCGGCCATTGAATAGGATGTTACCAGTATAATCCGGGTAATACTGAAATAGCAGTTTTGCCAGTGTTGATTTGCCACAACCACTTTCACCTACAATTGCGACTTTTTGTTGTCCATTGATAGAAAGTGTTGCGCCGTTCAATATCGGTTTCGATGCTTCAGGATAAGTAAATCGGACATTTTCACAAGTTAGATAGTCGATGGTATCAATGGTCTCACCGTGGGGCGTTTCCACACTGTTAGACATAGCATTTTCCAGCCGAGTGCGGATTCCATACGAGGACTTAATCTTAGCATAGCATTGTGCAATTTGGTGACAGGGCGTAATTACAAAATTTGCCATACTTGCGGCAGTAGACATTGTACCGATGGTAATTCTTCCATCGAATACAAGCAACAAACCGATCAACAATACAATAGGAAAAATCAGGTTACTAATTAGTGAAGTGTTTACAATGACCGAATTCAGACTCTGTTGATATGTCAATTCACTTTCAGCGGCTTTGTGGGATGCAACACGATGCTGATTATCATAAGAATCTTCTCGCAAAAAGGCTCGAATCAACTCAAAACCGCCCATAAGCTCTTTCAGTTGACCAGTGTATTCCGCCATTTGAGCCGAAAACTTGTTCCGAGCATGGGTCAGCTGGTCGTTCATTATCCGGGGTAGAACTAGTGGAGGAATTGTCACAAGTAGGATTGCCACCAACAGAATGGGACTAATATACAAGTATAGTCCAAGGGCGCAGAGCATAATACCGCCCCAGAACACTACATTAAAAATCGACATATAATAGTCATCATACAGTGTCCGCAGGTCAGTCGTTAGGAGCGAGAGATAAACGGCATCACTCTCATTATTATATTGTGCGACAGAACGGTACAGAACACACTCCATAACCTGATTACGAACCTGCTCTACCGCACCACAGGCCAGCTTTGTAAAAGAGCGACGGCTGAGAAGTTCAAACAGCCAGCTTGCAAAAGTGATAGTGAACACCAGCCCAAGATATGCGAATGCTTCATTCTTCGAGGACGAATCAATCAACCATTTGAGTTGAAAGCTTTTTAGTGGTGCAAGAAATGATACAAAAGCCGTAAAAAGTCCAAACAATAGTATCCTAACTTTATTCTGCCTAAAGTAGTCATTAACCGAAGCCTTCACAATAATTTCTCCAATCTTTGCTGAAATGTCCTATTTTTTCTTTACTATATCACAAACAACTGCTAAGTTTTCATTTTTACAGTAAAAGCCATAGCTTTTGCAGTAAAACGGATACATGTTTTTCTACAAAAGACAAAGTAATACCGCCTATCAATTACTAAAAGCAATAAATAGGCGGTATTATTAGGGAGCAATTGAAAACTGTGCAGAAAAAGAAAGCAAATGCTCTGATTGGCGATAATCAAAAACATAAAGCGCATCCATGCAATCGAGAACGGCCATAACGTTTTTTAAACCATATCCATGTTCAAGTGAACCTGTCTCTCTCAAAACGATGCGATTATCACGAATTTCAACATCCCGTGCAGTACTATTCTCAAGATATAAAAAACCAGCAACTTCTGTTGTTCGCATTTTCAAAAGTATTGTTCGATTTCTAGAATCCGGAATTTCTTTGCATGCATTTAATGCGTTGTCAATGAGATTCGATAAAACGACAATCAAGTCTTCATCAGACAACGGAAATCCGGAAAGATCATCAAGTTGGAACTGGAAATCAATCTCATTTTTTACTGCAACTGAGTGCTTTTGCGTAAGAAGAATATCAACTACGTTTCGACCAGTCTTAGTAACTAATATAGGAATCGTTTCTTTTTTTAGTAACGACCTTACATACTGCACAACTTTTCCATTTGGTACTTCTTGTAAAGCCAGACCGTAAATTATTGAAAGCTGATTCTGAAAATCATGAGTTTTCTTTCGTTGCTCCGAATAGGCCTCCACAAGTGCTTCCATGCTTTCTTTTTCTTGTTTGATACTACGACGTAAAATGATATTATCTTGAATTGCGATTTGTTGTCGATCTAAATAGTCTAGTATCCAAATCGCAACTACATCAAAAAGCAAAAGAATAAATTCACAGAGTAGCAATCCAAAACCAACACTTGGCTCGGATTCATAAATATGAAAGAATATAACCGAGCATAAGGCCGTTGTTAATGGGAACAACATTGTACGAAGCCAATCTTGCCACTGCGCATTTCTGAAATGAAACCGCTTTTTCGCTAATAATCCAATCATCACAACAAATAACAGTTCAAAGCACTTCATCCCATAACAAATTAAATAATATTCCACTGGATTTTCCATATATGAGGAGACCGAACGCTTAGATACAGTGGAAAGTAGCAAAAGAACGATTACATCCCATACATTAACGAAAGAATAAAATCCAATTGCAATTCCAACACTTTGGATAAAGGTGTCTATATATGCACTTTTTAGCCATAATGCGTCGAGTGTAACAAGGACGAATACCTTTAACCAGAAAATTTTATCCCAAAAAATCAATGTAATGATATTACCCAAAATCAACAAACTTATAGATGCCCAAAATTGTATTCTGCTAAGTCTCTTTTGAAAAAATACGGTAGCAAAGAACATCAATACAATAATTTCGAGAGCAACCAATAAGTGATTGCTCAAAATCAAAATCAAATTTGTCATAAATGTGTGCCTTTCCAGAGTAAAAATTTTTTGCAAATTTCTTTATAATTCTTTTCAGAAACTTTTATAGCCATACCGTTTTGAAGATAAGCGTTGTAACTTGCAATCCTGTCGATGTACTGCATGTTTGCTAAAAAACTTTTCTGTAGCCGCACAAAACCATTTCCAGAGAGAAGTTCATCATATTCCTCAAGCTTTCCCAGACACTCCAATAAATCGCCCGTTGTCAAAAAAATATGAACCCTTCGCTGGGAAGTTCCTTCTACATATAAAATACTTTTAATTGAAACTTTTTCAATTCGATTTTTTAATCGAACTAGAACGCAGCTTTTACTTTCATATAATTTTTCTTGTATAGAATCCATACAACATGGAAGTTCCTCACCTAACTGGGGCTTAAGCAAGTAGCGAAATGCATCGACTTTATATCCGGCAGGTGCATACTCTATAAAAGCAGTTACAAATACCAAAATCAGTTCAGGATAGTGTTCCCTGAGGATTTTTGCTATATCCAATCCGCTTTGTTCAGGCATATCAATATCAAGAAATACGATTTGTACTCTTGATAAATCTTTTTCTAGTAGCTCTCTTCCAGATGTATATATCTGACTTTCATACAGCCAGTCCTTCTTTATACAGTGTATCTCTATCTGCTTATCAAGCATCTCAGCAAATGCCAATTCATCATCAAGGATTACTACATTCACAGTACAATTAAACCTCCGTGACTTTTCTTCACATTGCTTAACCATACCGCGAAGCCCTCCTCATTGTCAATATTATTTTCGCAATTCGCATCTTTAGCACAATTATCCATCATCAATGTGTTAAAGTCAAGAAAAATGCTGATTATTAGCATAAAGCGAGACTGACGCATGAAGATATATGACTATGCTGGAAAGAAAAACATCAGTGGAGAACGAATACGGGAAGCTCGAACAAAGCTCCATTTAACGCAAACAAATCTTGCAGTTCAACTCAAACTAGCAGGTGTTGATGTGGAGCGCGATTCAATTAGCCGCATTGAAATCGGAACACGCTTTGTAACCGATTATGAGATTTGCGAACTCTCCAAGATATTGAAAGTCACTCCAGCATGGTTGCTGGGTATGGAATAACACAAGGGAAAACAGGTGCAGTAGGCTTGCACCTATTTCATTTTCATATCACCATAGCACAGGACATATTCATGGTCAATCATTCCAAAGTTGGCACAGGTATTTCTTTCTCTAATCTGAAAATTTTGGATTATGGACTGAAAAGATACGCAGAGCGCACGCGCAAGCAGTGCATTCGTCTATACAAATGCCTATTTTGCGCTGCAAAATGCTTGTTGGGGACACCCCAAACCCTTTCACTCTGCACCGTTCCGATGCAGGCTGCGCATTCCTGCGGAACGCTTTTTATCCGGTGATGCTCTCCGGGTCATCGAGGACTTGCATCAGATGGGATGCCGCTTCATCTAAATATTCGTATTTATCTTTTTCTGGAATAGCCGATTTCATAAGCGGAACATCCCACTCCTGCATACATTCAGCAAGCTGCTGTTGTACGTGCTGTGCAGCCGCCTTTCGCACCTCTGGGGTGACATCCGAATCCAGAACGTAAGCAACCGTAAACTTGCCGCTGCAATCTTCAGTAAGCTGCACCATCGAATCATGTTCTTCCCAGAAGTAACAGAACCAGACGCGGCCACCGATACCCTCCATGCCGGAGCGCAGTTCTTCCTCATCGCTCCACTGCGGAACGGCAGCAAGAACGTCCTGCAAGTCTGTGTAGGCTTGCTGCTCTGCCGGGGTCACTTTTTTGCAGCGGTATTCGTGTTCAATGTTCCGCTGCCAGTACAGAGCCAGCTTGCCTTGCTTGGCACGGTCGATTCCATCGTTGATGTCGGAAAGGATACTGTATCGCGGTTCTCGCATCTTGTTCACCTCGAAATCAATTCTTTGGGAATGAATACATCTCATAAGAAACATTATAGCCTAAAGAATTGCAAAAGAAAAGCGCACCAGCCAAAATTAAGCTGGTGCGCCAGAGTTGCCGCAGGATTATTCTTCTTTGGTGAGGTAAGGCAGATTGGTGATATAGGTGTCCAGAAGGTCAAGTGCCACTTTCTTCTGCATAGGGGTCAGTCCTTCAAGCCGCTTGCTGATTTCATCATCGGTCACATGAGATGCACTTGGAACCAGATCGCACAAAAGTTCGTCTGCTGAAATATTCAGGGCATTCAAGATTTTGACAATGGTTGCAAGCCCCGGTTCCTTTAGTCCTCGCTCCACCATCCCGATATAGTTGGCAGAAAGGTCTGCTTTTTCTGCTACTTGCTCCAACGTCAAATGATGTTTCAAACGCTGTTCCCGTAATCGCTGTCCAAATAATTCTTTCATAGAGCAACCTCATCCTATCGAGTTGTTTACACTCTTTAGAATACCTGTTGCCGTTCCTTGTATACACAATCGAAAGAAACAGTGCATCACCATAGGGATTATAAGACAAAAAAAGACTGCCGGGAACCGACACGATCATCAGCTCCGGCAGTCCAGCATTAACGCACCTGTTCTGTTCCGTGCGTCTGCTTTTCTTCTGCAAAGAACCGTTCCACATTTTTCTGTGCGCGAACCAGTTCCTGCATTTCTTCTTTGGCTTTGCGATACTCCGGGTACGCTGCTTTCTTTTGGGAGAGCAGTTCGGAATATTCTACGTTCAAATCTTTTACCTTGGGCAACTTTTTTAAGTCCGCTTCGTCAAAGGCGGCTTTCGCAGCCTTGTGGAGTTTGATTTCTTCCCGGTGTGCTTCCAGAAACTTTTTGCTGTATCCGGCCTTACGATAGGCGGCGTACACATCGCGGGTCTTTGCGTAATTGACGATGTGTGCCCGCAGGACAGCGATTTCCCCCATGCGCTTCTCTGCCGCTTTGATGGAATCGCCCAGCGTGTGATACCGTTCTGTTGCCGCCGCTGCACGTTCCCGAAGTTCGTCCGCACTGTCAATTTTCTTTTCCTGCAAGTAGAGCAGTGTCTTGGACATTTCTTTCAAGTTGAACTTTGTTGCCCATTTTTTATATCCACTGGTTTTGCCCTCGGCCATTTTCGCAGGAATGTCCATCAGCAGACCGAACTTCTTTTCAGGCAAGGGCTGTTTAGGATGTGGCTGGTGTTCAGCTTTGCCATCCAGCACCGCTCTGATTTCTTCCTCGGTGTATCCGGCTCCCAATGTGCGAAATCGGATAAATCGCCGCTGCCCTTTGCCTTTCACTGAAGGATGCTTGCCGCGCTTGACCTCATATCCCTGCTGTTCCAACGAATCCAGAAACGCAGCAAAATCTTTGGGCTTGTCGTGCAGCAGAATGTTGTCGATCACTGCACAGAGCTTGTCGCGGTTGCTCTCTTTGGGTGGGTAGAGGATGCGCTTCTGCCGCTCCCGGTAAGGCTTTTTCTGGATAACAGAAAGCTGATGCTCCAGACAAATCAGGTCACTTAACCGTTGGACAGCCAGTGCAGAGAAAAAGAAATCCCGGAATTTCCGTGTGCCATCCAGCGCAGTCGAATTATAAATAATATGATTGTGGATGTGCGCCCGGTCAGTGTGAGTTGCAACAATAAAGGCGTGTTTGCCTTTCAAAAAACGCTCAGCAAATTCGTAGCCAATGCGGTTGGCTTCTTCAGGTGTCACTTCTCCCGGTCTGAAAGACTGCCGCACTTGATAGGCGATCACATCACTTTTCTGCCTGCGCCCGGTGGTCTGCTCATAAAGCCGTTTTGTCAGCATAAATTCTTCGTCCACTGTCAAAGGGCTGCACTGGTAGCTGCTGACAAGTTCGCCCTGTTCAGTCTTGTCCGGGTTCTGGATATAACTGGTGTGGTCATGCAGACAGGCGGCAATGGATTTTCCTTTATTTTTGCGCATAGCGATCAAACGTGTTGCAGCCAATTCCATCACCCCCTATAAAAGAAAAATGCCGCACAACGGCGGCACTCTTACTTGAAAAATCTCTCATAATCGGCGGCTCCGGCAAGGTACATGGTCTCCAGCCGAATATCTTCTAATTCATTGCAGACAGAATCCAGATTGAGATAGCGTTTCCATGCTTCTTCGCTGATAAGGGAGCGCAAAGCGTTTTCCGCTGCGATTTTCTTCTGAATCAGCGCATGGTACGGTTTGTCGTCTGCAAGCTGTTCGTTCAGAATGTCTTTCGGATTATTCCGATAGTAGTCGGTCATTATTTCTTTATTCATTCGTACCTCCTAATCCGGCCAGCCAGCCGCTGAACCGTTCTGCAGCTTCCACAATGGCAGTTCCGGCAAAGACCAGAACAAAGCATCCGAACTCTGCCGCCAGTAGGATCAGGAACTGCATCCACTCATGGCAGTACAAAGTATACAGACCGCAGCCGAAGATATAGAGCATCGGCAGCGCAAGAACAAAAGCTGATAAGTTGAGCGTCCATTTCAGCATCAGAGCCATAAAAGCCGCAAACAGGTAGATTGGGAAAAGTATGATTCTAAATACGAGCCTCATCAGTAGCACCGCCTTTCTGTTTCTGGCCTTAATATACAGGAGCATAGGCACCGTGTCAACGATGCCGATACATTATGTAACCCCACAGCAATGCCGTGGGGTAAAAATCAGAGGTCAGCCAATCGAGAAAGAATCTGCTTGCCAATGTCGATTAGCTCGTCCAACCGGGTGCGCAAATCCTCTACGTCAGCAGCGTAAACCTGACCGCACTCGTTGGCGCGTTTGGCATATTGGTTCAAGTTCGTACTGCACATTTGCAAGAGGTAGGCCATACGGCGCAATTCCTGCAAATCAAGATGCAGGCAATAGCCATCCAGAGCCATTTTACGGATATATGCGCTTAGACTACGGATGCCCATGCTCAACATCTTTTCATAAATGCGGCTTTTTTCTGATTTTGTGATGCGCAGGATAAGAATTTCATCTCGTTTTTCCCTCATCGTGCATCACCATCCTTGTCCAGAAAACTTTTGAACGGCTTAACGGTTTCTGTCTTGTCCGCCTTTTCTTCCAGAGCTGCCAGCACCGAGGGGCGGCGAGGTTCGTCCTCCTGTTCTTCCTCATCCTGTTCCGGCTCGTGACCTTTTTCATCCATATCTAACTGTGCGTTCAGCTCCGCAAGGCGAGCCGACTTTTCAGCCAGTTCTTCTTCCTGTGGGAATGGCTTTTCCACTTCGCTTTGCGCCGCTTCTTGCTGTTGTTTCAGGGTAGCCAGTTCGTTTTCGGCAGAAGTGATTCGTTCCGGGAAATTGTTCAGCGAATTATCCAGCCGGATGATGCAGCCAAGAGGGTCTTTGCCCAGTGCTACCGGGTATTTCCGCTGGCCTTTCAAAAGAGCCTGATACTCGCTGTGATAGGTGTCGAAGCGCAGGGACAGTTCAAAGCCACGGTAGCTGCCGATCACTTTTTCCTCACTGTTGGGCAGTTCGGAGCAAGCGAGGAGAAGGCGTTCGCCAGCAGTTTTTTTCTCATTGTAGGTCACGCCCTTGATGATAATACCGCAGAAGCCCTCCTTTTCCTGCGGATGGGCGGCGGCAACTTCTGCATCCGCTTTCACTCCAGCTAGATAGGCGTTCGTTTCCTGAATGTCAGCCGGGAATTTTGTGAGCAGCTTATCTTCCAGACGGAACTTCTGGCTTTGGTGGTCGGCTTTCAGCACTTTCAGTTTCGCCACCTGCACATCCAAATCCATCTTTTCCTTGATGAGCGGATTTCCAGCACACAATGCCTTGATCTCTGCATAAGACAAAGCCTGTTCGTCCACATCATCGCAAGAGCGTACCGGGGATTTTGAAGTCATGATTTGGCTGATAAATCGCTGCTTATTCTCCAAAGTTTGGAACAAGTAGCTGTCAAAAGTTCCCTCTGTGACGTAGTTGAACACCTTGACTTCCTTATTCATATTGCCCTGCCGGATAATGCGTCCGTTGCGCTGGGTCATGTCGCTGGGCTTCCAGCCGACATCCAAGTGATGCACCGCCGCAAGCCGCTGTTGGACGTTCGTTCCGGCTCCCATTTTTGCGGTGCTGCCAAGCAGAATCCGCACATCGCCGGAGCGCACTTTGGAGAACAATGCGGCCTTTTTTGCTTCGGTGTCGGCATTGTGGATGAACTCAACTTCACTTTCCGGCACCCCGGCGGCGACCAATTTCTTGCGAATATCATCGTAGACATTAAAGTTGCCATCGTTCTTTGGTGTCGAGAGGTCGCAGAACAGAAGCTGCGTCAGCTTTTGCTCCTTGCCATCCGCCCAGATTTGCAGCACGTTCCGAACACAGGTGTTCAGTTTGCTGTTGGGGTCGTCCGGCAGGATGGGGTTCATCAGGCGAACATCCAGACCGATCTTTCGGCCATCGTTGGTGACGCACAGCATATTGTCCTCGGACGCATCCACCGCGCCGGAGTGGATTTTCGCAGCGCGTCTGCTCAGCTCCTGCACCATTTCTTTCTGAATCTCGGACGGTTTCGCTACCACGGTTTCAAACTTTGCATCCGGCACAGGCAGATGAAGCTGATCGCTGGTTTTAATGTCGGCAACCTCTTTGAACATCGACATCAGTTCCGGGAGGTTGAAAAACTTCGCAAATCGGGTGCGCGCACGATAGCCCGTTCCCTCCGGGGCAAGTTCAATGGCGGTGGTGGTTTCACCAAAAGTAGATGCCCAGCAGTCGAAGTGTGTCAGCCCTTTTTGCTGGAGTGTGCCATATTGCAGATAGCGCATGACCGTGTACAGCTCCGACATGGAGTTGCTCACGGGCGTTCCCGTAGCAAACACCACGCCGCGCCCGCCTGTGATCTCATCCAAGTAGCGGCACTTTCCGAACATATCGCTCGATTTTTGCGCTTCACTTGTAGACAAACCAGCGACATTGCGCATTTTTGTCGTGAGGAAAAGGTTCTTGTAAAAATGGCTCTCATCCACAAAAAGCCTATCCACGCCCAACTGCTCAAAGGTGATAACATCATCCTTTCTCGCATCGGAGCGTAGCTTTTCCAGCTTGGTTTCCAGCGTTTTGCGTGTCTTTTCCATCTGCTTGATGCTGAAATTTTCGCCAGCAGTGGCTTTCAGTTCGTTGATGGCGGCAAGCGTTTCATCAATCTGCTCCTGAATAATGCGTTCTTGACGCTCATAGGACAACGGGATGCGCTCAAACTGTGAATGACCGATGATGACCGCATCGTAGTCCCCAGTCGCAATTCTAGCACAGAATTTTTTGCGATTGGCGGTTTCAAAGTCCTTTTTTCGAGCCACCAGCAGCTTGGCATTGGGGTATAGGTGCAAAAACTCTGCCGCCCATTGCTCCGTCAGATGATTTGGCACCACAAAAAGACTTTTCTGACACAGCCCCAGCCGTTTGGCTTCCATTGCGGATGCTGCCATCTCAAACGTCTTTCCGGCTCCCACTTCGTGTGCAAGCAACGTATTACCGCCATAAAGCACATGAGCGATGGCGTTACGCTGGTGTTCCCGGAGCGAAATTTCCGGGTTCATACCGACAAAATGGATGTGGGAACCATCGTATTCGCGCGGTCTGTTGCTGTTGAACAGTTCGTTGTACTGCTTCACCAGTGCAATGCGCCGCTGGGGGTCTTGCCAGATCCAGTTGGCGAAAGCATCTTTGATTACCTGCTGTTTCTGCTGCGCCAGCATGGTGTCCGTTTTGTTCAGGACGCGCTTCGGTCTGCCTTCTTCATCTTCAATGGCATCATAGATGCGCACATCTTTCAAGTTGAGCGTATCTTCCAGAATCTTGTAGGCATTGGCGCGGGATGTGCCATAGGTTTCGGTGGAGGTAATGTCGCCTCTGCCCATAGCCGACTTGCCCTCAATGCGCCATTCTGCGGTATAGGGAGAATATCTCACTTTAACTGCATGACGCAGATAGTAGGGAATCTGGAAAGTTTCTGCCATAAACTTTTGGATGATCTCCGGCGCAAGCCATGTTGCACCCAGCCGCACATCAATTTCAGACGCCTCAAGGTCTTTCGGCTGCGCCTTTTCCAATGCGGTGACGTTGACTGCAAACTCCGGGTTGGTTTCGGCGGCAAGCTGTGCCATGCGCAGTTTTGCCCGGACATTGCCGGACAAGTATTCATCCGCCATTTGCCAGCCCGCTTCTGGGTCAGTAGGGTCTGTGCCGGGGTCTTTGAAAATTACGCCGGATAGTTCGCTGGTGATTCGCTCATAGTCGCCGGGAGTGCCGAGCAGCTCTTCCATATAGGGCAAATCCACCCGGCCACGCTCTCCGATGGAAATTGCAAGTGCTTCCGTGGGAGTGTCCACGCTGGTGACAGTACGTTCCGGGCGAATGGTGCGTTTGGTGAACATCGCCGCCTTGCTTTTGAGCTGCCCCTGATCGTCCAGATTTTCCAGAGAACACAGCAGATAGTAAGAAGAATCCTGCTCAAATAATCTGCCGTTTTTGCGGTCATTCAGCAAGCCGTATTTTGCAGAAAAGGCATCGTAGGCGGCATTCAGCTTTTCCTGCGTAGCCTGAATGTCGGCATCCGGGTAGTCGTTTAGCTGCTGGTCAATCAACTCATTGACGATTTGCCGCAGCTCCACCATCCCGGTCACACGGCCTTTGGCGGTGTCGGAAAGCTCCACCTGTGTCATAACAGAATTTTCGCGGTAATACACTTCACCGTCAACCACGGTGTAGGAGAAGTTCTTCACATCCGGGTCAGCAGGGAGAATGTGTCGCTCATTTTCTGCATCCGCAATATCTGGTGTTTCGACCTCAACTTCCGTGTACAGTCCCTCAATATGCTGGATAGCTTCGGCAAGCTGGTCTGCCAGCACTGCACCCTCAATGGGGCGCACGGTGCATTCCTCACGGCCATACTGGGTGCTTTCGGTGGTCAGTTCGCCCAGCACCATCTCCGGGTGGTCTACAAAATAGCTGTTGATGGTAAAGCCATCTTCCGTTTTGCCGAGCTGTATCCAGTCCGGCTCATGGTCGATGGGGCGGTCACGTTTTTGCAGGAAGATAATGTCGCTGACGACCTCTGTTCCTGCATTTGCCTTGAACGCAGTATTCGGTAGCCGGATAGCACCCAGCAAATCAGCACGTTCGGCAATGTGCTTTCGGGCAGAAGAATCCTTGCTGTCCAGCGTGTAGCGGCTGGTGACGAACGCCACCACGCCGCCCGGCCGCACTTGGTCGATGGCCTTGGCGAAGAAATAGTTGTGGATACTGAAACCGAATTTGTTGTACGCCTTGTCGTTTACCCGGTACTGGCCAAAAGGAACATTACCCACGGCAAGGTCATAGAAATCGCGGCGGTCGGTGGTTTCAAATCCGGCAACTTTAATGCTGGCTTCCGGGTAGAGCTTTTGCGCAATGCGGCCTGTGATGCTGTCCAGTTCTACACCGTACAGGCGGCTGTCCTGCATGGTGTCCGGCAGCATTCCAAAGAAGTTGCCCACGCCCATGCTCGGCTCCAAAATATTGCCGCTGCGGAATCCCATACGCTCCACGGTATCATAAATAGAGTGAATCACCACTGGAGAAGTATAGTGTGCGTTCAGGGTGCTGGCACGGGCGGCAACATATTCTTCCTCGGAGAGCAGCCCTTTCAGTTCGGTATACTCCTTTGCCCAGCTATCTTTTTTATCATCAAAAGCGTCTGGCAGACCGCCCCAGCCGACATACTGCGAAAGAATCTGCTGTTCCTCGGCGGTGGCATCCCGATGCTCCTGTTCCAACTGGAACAGGGTGCGGATGGCTTCGATGTTCCGGGCATACTTCTGCTTTGCGCCGCCCTCGCCCAGATGATCGTCCGTAATGCGGAAATTTCCAGCAGCTTCCGGCACAGGTTCGGCATTCAGGGCTTCGTCTGCGGCGGCTGCATCCGGGAATGTCTGCCATTCGCCGTTGACCTCTACAGAAATAGGCAGCTTGTCCAGTGATTCATCAGACGTAGGCTCATTCCGTCGCAGACTGTCCTCGAACTGCTGTTTGTTCAACACCTCGTTGCTCCACGAATAGCCCTGCGCACTGGTGTCGATGCGCACATCGGTTTCGCCCACATAGCCGATTTTGCCCTCGATGGTTCGTGTGAGAAGGTCTACCACAACATCGTCCCCGACCTTATAATCAACGGCCTTTTCGGGAGCAGCGTCAAGGGCCTCGTCCTGCTGTTCGTACAATTCCCGGACAACAGATAGCAGTTCTTCCTGAAAAATTGGCATCCGCAGGTCGGCCAGTGCTATATCCTGCAAGGAAACCTTGCCCTTATCAAAATCCACTCCGTCAATCCGAAATTTCCGGCCATCCATATTGATGATGGAGCCGATGGGCAGATAGTCCTCTTTGTGCAGATGTTTAGTCTGGTGATGAGTCCCATCTTCGTTCAATCCAGCAAGGTAAACATCGTTGCCCGCAGACCACAATTCTTTTGACTTTCTTGCCCATAAGCTAGGTGGAAAGCCTGTGACCTGAACTTCGCCCAGTGCTGTTTCTCTCGTAAATAAAGCACTGTTGAGAACTTTTGCGACCTTGGCAGCATCTTCTCCATAGAACATAAAATTGCCGCCAGCTTCAAATCCAACCAGAGTATCCGGGTGCTGCGCCTTTAATGCAGTGTATTCGGCTGCACTGGCGGCGTTCAGTTCAAGGGGAAAGTCGATGGCTCTTCTTTCTTTGTCCGACAGGTAGCGGTCAGACTGAATCATCAGGTCAATATATTTTTCGACCCGATCCCAGCGGAGAAGCACTTTCTGATGGTCGGGATAATGCTCAAACGTCAGACCCTTGCTGTCATGGTCAAGCCAACCACTGCTTCCGTCCAGATAAGTGTGTGAAGAACCGCCGGGGCCATACGGTGCATATTCGTTGGCAAGAGCTTTTGCCCGGAGTTTTCGGTCAGGCTGGAGCTGATAAATTTTCCAGATGCGAAGTTTGCTGTTTTCAAAGTTAGAACCTCTCCGCAGCGCGTTTTCGATCTCAGCCTGTGACAAAGAGAAAGCGGAGGGCGATTTTTCGCTCTCCGCTTGGTCGATGGATTCAATTTGTTCAGCTTCGGTGGGAATGTGTGCATCGAAGAAACTTAGCTGTAAATCAGCTCGTTCATCACCAGTTCCTCGGCCTGTGCTTTCAGGCTGTTCATGTGCTGCACCCACTCCATCTGATACTGCTCCTTGTTCGGAGCCGGGTTCTGTTTCAGCAACTCCTGCATGGTCTGCCGCATCCGGCTCTCTGCGGTTTGCTCCACCTCCAACAGGTGCGGATGCAGAGTTCCCGACAGAAGCATCGAGTTGTACAGCACCGGGCGATGCTTCATCAGGTAAGTCCGGCGCAGTCGCCCGTACTTGCCCAGTGTTTTCTCCTGCCGGGGCAGGGTCAGGTTCGGGAGCTGATAATCCCCGATGGTCGAGTAGGTCACGTTCCTGCTGTTCATATTCATACTGGCTCCTTTCTACATTGCGGCGGCGGATTGTCGTCTTTACGGTTCTTTCGATGTTGCGCAGCACATCCCGGCTGCACTCGCTGACTGCGGTGCCCAACGCATACACGGCGGCAGGAGTGGAAAAGGAGAAGATGGCCTGAAAATCGTCCCGGTCAAAATGTCCTTCCGGCTCAAAACCGCATCGTTCAAGGACAGCATAGGTGATGCTGATTGCAGCGGCACTTTTGAACTGGAACTCCTGTCCGGCTTCATCATAATCCATCAGGAACGAGCCGTCAACGATGTCGAGAATGTCACCGCTGTTGTTATCCCAATAGGAATCCACCAGCTTGCCGCAAATGTCCGCGATCTGCTGGGTGATTCGTTCATGCCGGACACCGTATTCTCTGGCAAGCATTTCTGACACAGGCTGAACCAGATCAGGGCCGAGCTGCCACACCTCAGGGTCACGAGAATTGCGGCGCACCCCGGTATCGCTCACATCAAAGACATAGTGCAGACGTGGGACACTGCTGGACTGGTCTAACAGGGCGATGCCCTTGGAGCCATGCCTGACGTAGCGGTTCATGCGGTTGTTCCAGAGGTCGAAACTGGCACAGGCGGTAGCATCAGGACGCTGGGCGTAGATCATGAGCTGGTCTGCATAGCTGTATTTATACAACCGGGATGCAGTGGTCAGATAGTCTGTCCAGTTTTCCCAATACCGGGTCAGTTCCTTTGCCGTTTGCTGGGCGAGGTTCAGGTATTCTTGCGTTTTGTTTGGCATTGCGTTCCTCCCTTCATGTTTCGTGGAAAACAAAAAAGCGAGCGGCCTTTTCAGGTCACTCGCTTATGGAATCTATGGTATTTTAATCGTATTTTGCGGCGAATTTTTCTGCCATCTCAAGTAGACGGTCAAATGTCTGATTTTCCTCCGGCTGCTCGATCAGTTTTGCAAGCAGGGCGCGGAACACATCGGTGCTGTCCTGTCCCAGTGCCACCGCAACCTTGTCGATGCAGTCGTGCAGCTTTTTGACTACATCATCGGACGGCTTGGATTTTGCAAGCAGGTCGGACAGGTAGCTGATGAAAGGATAGGTGGAATCATCGTTGATGATTTCGTTGGTTTCCTCAATGATCTTCTTGTTATCTTCGGGGGTCATATCGCCCTTTTCTTCCCATGTATCACGAGAAGAAGTTCGGCCTTTCAGAAAAGTGGCAAAGAGCAGGCGGTCAAGGGGAGAGCGTTTTGTGGTGTCCATTGGCAAGCCTCGCTTTCATTTTTATGTATTAAAACTGGTTTTAGTATAGCATGAATCGAAGCATTCTATCAAGACCACTTTCTTGCAGGTTATGAATTTTTTCGGAGCGATGGCTTATGACACTATCCCGGTTGATAATCATCGACAAACTGGAATTTATAGTCCTCTCAAAACCAATTTGCTTTTTCTTCTCGAAATACGGGAATA
>ERZ1106929.389-NODE-389-length-51206-cov-6.628531_pt1 | contig 51206 bp, 52 predicted proteins | sample MGYA00403662_ERZ1106929 | MGnify/ENA primary metagenome ERZ1106929 (study PRJEB35170, sample SAMEA104062442) | human gut metagenome | biome: human gut; feature: human-associated habitat; material: faeces | place: Denmark | collected 2013-02-20 ... | reverse complement strand
GGCCGTCTCGTTGGGGTCCTCCTCCTCCTTTTCGTCCACGGAGGCCACGGTCCTGCATGTGAGCCTGGAGACAAAATTGTCCACGATGGTGTAGAGCTGCGTGGACTCGTCGCCCTGGCCGGAGATGATGAGGGGGGTACGGGCCTCATCGATGAGGATGGAGTCCACCTCGTCCACGATGGCAAAGGAATGGCCCCGCTGTACCATCTCCTGCTTGTAGATGGCCATGTTGTCCCGGAGGTAATCGAAACCGAATTCATTGTTGGTGCCGTATGTGATATCGGCCTCATAGGCGCGGTGCTTGTCCGGTCCCTGCACGCCGTGGATCACCAGGCCCACGGAGAGGCCCATAAAACGATAGACCTTGCCCATCCACTCGCTGTCGCGCTTGGCCAGATAGTCGTTGACGGTAACGATGTGCACCCCTTTGCCCGCCAAGGCGTTGAGGTAGGCCGGCAGGGTGGCCACCAGGGTCTTGCCCTCGCCGGTCTTCATCTCGGCGATACGCCCTTGATGGAGGATGATGCCGCCGATGAGCTGCACCCGGTAGGGGCGCATGCCCAGCACCCGGTCCGCCGCCTCCCGGCAGGTGGCAAAGGCCTCGGGCAGAATGTCGTCCAGCGTCTCGCCCTTGGCCAGACGGGCCTTGAACTCGTCGGTCTTGGCCCGGAGCTGCTGGTCGCTCAGTGCCTTGTATTCGTCGGAGAGCGCCTCGATCTTGTCCACGATGGGGGTCAATGCCTTAACCTCCCGCTGGGACCGGGTGCCAAAAATTTTGTTGATCAGACCCATAACTTCTGTGTCCTTTCCTCTTTCAGCGGGTCACAGAGACCCAATTTAACTGGTACAGTATACCACATCACACAGGGAGAAAAAAGAGGAAATTGTAAATAAAATGTTGGTGGAAATAATGTTTTCTGGCGCAGCAGTCGTTACCTGCCAAGTTTATGACTTTCCATTTTTCATAAATTTAGTTGACTTTTTCCATTTATTGTTGTATGCTCTTATTGGATATCTCCGATGTATAGGTAATTCTATCAATAGGAGGAGGATAGTTCCAATGTGGCCTCTGATTTCGTTTCTTTATAAAAGGACGAAAAGGGTGTGTACTATCTATGATGAAATATCCAAAAAAAATCATTTCCTTATGTCTAGTCTTTGTAATGACTACTTCTATGGCAGCACATACCACTTTTGCATCTTCGCTTGCAAATTCTGTAGAACCGGTGACTACGGATATATGCATTCTCAACGACGATCCACTTAACTATACAGTATTAAAATCTGAAGACTTTCTTAATGGCGATATCATTTTTACATTAATTCAGAATGATATCACTATTGAAACTTGTTACGTTAACCGAAGCCAATCAAAAATTACCTCTGTGGATCAACATGGGAAACATTCTACTTTTTATTATGTCCCGGAGTCAAAAAACACCATGCTTGTAGCTACCCCATATACATATCTCGGCGCAATTGAATATCAGTTTTCCGATTTGTCATATCTACCTCAAACTGGTACGGCTCTTGTTTGGAACTCTGTATCTACCAATTATTCTGGCAGCTATAATGTGAATGGGACCTATCAAAATGTCACACAACTTGTTTCTTATCTTGCGACACTTTTTGGTTTTCCTGGAGCCATCATCTCTAGAATTGCTCAGTATATTTTATGGGCAGCGGGCGTTACTGTTGGTACCATCTCCTTTTTTATTCCCGATCTTTATGTATCTGCGGTAGAGAAAACCTCTTTGTGGCGAGTCGCAGACAACAGTTATCCTTCCTATTACTATTATGATGAAGGGACTGAATATACACTTACTGCTGAAGGCTATGAAGGCCGCGTATATACAGATGGATCCTTCCACGACCCTCTTGAGTTCAGAGGCCGTAATGGTGCCCTTGCTACTGACATATTTGCCCTTGTTTGGCCCGGATATATCTTTCATCAGGTTTCGGAATGGTATATTATATGAAAAAAGCGAAGTCTTTTATTTCACGGCACCTTGTCTTGTTTGACTATGTCACCTGGGCGATTTGCCTGGCCGCCGTGATTGCGATCCCCCTCCTGCGCCACCGGCTACCGGTTCCCCTGGGGCTGTTCCTGCTCCTGGCAGTCTTTGCCGCGAAGCTGGTGGTCATCGTTCTAAAGGGGCGCAAGTCATAAAGGCACCCCGCCGTCACGCCGTTTCCCCAAAAGGCCCGCCCACTCGGCGGGCCTTTTTCGCGCTTTTTCCAGGCAAAGTGCTACAGTATCCCCCCTCTCTCCCCCCGCTTTGCGGGGAAAACCCCAAAATTTTCACTTTCCTGTTGACAGAAAGCGGGCACGGGCATATAATACCTCCAAATTGAACCAATGATAGAGGCGCGGTACTGATGAGTACCCGGAGGGCATGGACAACTGCCTCCGGTGAAAGGCTGTACCGCCGAAGGGCATGGAGCTGGTCCGGCGCCATGTTGCCTGGGCCGCAGGGGAATACCCGGCGGACTGTCACACCCCCGTGTGAAGCGCTATCGTGGCGGGAACGCCCCTCTTTTCTAGGGCCTTTGTTGACCATGATCGCATCTGCGGTTCATGGTCTTTTTGTTTGTCCGGGCAGACAAAAAAATTTTATGTCAAAGGAGGCTGCCCGCAATCTCCCCGGAGAGGCCTGGCATTTATACAAACTAAATGCCGTCCCAGCCATTCTTAATCCCATTTTATCCTCACCCGCGCTATCATTCACACAACGCAGAACACGCCAGGTATTTTTTCCGGAGCGTATTGCGTATAAAAGGAGAATTTATGATGAAAAGACGAATCCTTTCCACTCTGCTGGCCGCCGGTATGGCCCTCACCCTGGTCGCCTGCGGCAGTCCGGACAGCAGCCAGTCCTCCGCCCCCAGCCAAAGCCCTGACCTCCCCCCTGTGGAGGACCTCACTGGTGTGGACACCAGCGCCATCCCCGGCGTGGAGGACGGCGTGCTCACCGTGGGCATGGAGTGTACTTACGCCCCCTATAACTGGACCCAATCGGACGACTCCAATGGTGCTGTGGAGATCTCCAACAATCCCGGCTCCTACGCCAACGGCTATGATGTAATGATGGCCAAGCGCATCTGTGAGGCCTACGGCTGGGAGCTGGAAATCATGGCCCTGGAGTGGGGCGGCCTTACCGCCGGCCTCCAGAGCGGTGTCATCGATGTGGCCATTGCCGGACAGTCCATGACCGCCGAACGCATGGCTGAAGTGGATATGGCTGGCCCCTACTACTACGCCACCATCGTGTGCGTCACCACCGCGGATGGTCCGTACGCCGACGCCGCCTCCATCGACGACCTGGCCGGCGGGCTGTGCACCGCCCAGTCCGGCACCATCTGGTATGACTCCTGCCTGCCCCAGATCCCCGACGCCCAGATCAAGGCCCCGGCCGAAACTGCCCCCGCCATGGTCATGGACCTACAGAGCGGCACCGTGGACTTCATCTGCACCGACCTGCCCACCGCCACCGCCGCCGCCGCCAAGAACGACCGCCTGGTAATTCTCAACTTCGAGGGTACCGACGGCGACTTCCAGTTCGCCAGCGAGGAGGAGCGGGCGGAAAACGTGAACATCGGCATGTCCGTGGAGAAGGGCAATACCCAGCTGCGGGACGCCATCAACACGGTGGTTTCCGCCCTCACCCCCGACCAGTTCAACATTCTGATGGAACAGGCCATCGCCGTCCAGCCCGTGATCTGACCGCGGGCTGGGAGAATCAGACGGAAGGAGTCTTTGGCAGGACATGGAAAAATTTATCGAGCTAGGCCAGGATATGGCGCAGCTCTGGGCCGCCCATTGGGACCGATACCTTGCCGGTATCGGGAATACCCTCGCCCTAGCGGTGGTGGCCACCGTCATCGGCTGTGTGATCGGGCTGCTGTGCGGCATCCTCAACACCATCCCCTATACCAAGCGCGATCCCATCATCAAGCGGTTTTTCCTCAAGCTGATCCGCGTGGTCGTCCGCATCTACGTGGAGGTCTTCCGGGGCACCCCCATGGTGCTCCAGGCGGTGTTTATCTACTACGGCCTGCCCTTCTTCACCAACGAACAGGTCATGTTCCGGGGCAACGGCGGGCTGTGGCTGGCCGCCATCATCGTGGTGTCCATCAACACCGGCGCCTACATGGCCGAGACGGTACGGGGTGGCATCCTGTCCATTGACCCTGGCCAGACCGAGGGGGCCAAGGCCATCGGCATGACCCATGTGCAGACCATGACCAGCGTCATCCTCCCTCAAGCCTTCCGCAATATCCTGCCTCAGGTGGGCAACAACTTCATCATCAACATCAAGGATACCTCCGTGATGTTCGTCATCGGTTTCGTGGAGTTCTTCGGCGTACACCGCAACATCGTAGGCAACAACTATATGTACTTCCAGTCCGCCGCCATCGAGATGCTGGGTTACCTCACCATGACGCTGGTCTTTTCCTTCGTGCTGCGCAGGGTGGAGCGGCTGCTGGCGGGGCCGTCCAGCTACAAGCTGGCCGCCGCCCTCCCCAGGGCCATGGCTGCCGGCACCTACCGCCACCCCAAGAAGGGCCACGCGCCGGAGGACCGCAACCGGGAGTACCGGGAGCGGCTGAAAAAAGAGGAGCGGGAGCGCCTACGCCAAGCACCCAAGCAAGGACAGAACAGGGGGGGACGCTGAGATGAAGGAAAATATTCTGGAGATCCGCCACCTGTCCAAGACCTTCGGGGACCACGAGGTGCTCAAGGACATTGACTTCACCGTCCACTCCGGGGATGTGACCAGCATCATCGGCGCCTCCGGCTCAGGCAAATCCACCCTGCTGCGGTGCGTCAACCTGTTGGAGACTCCCACCAGCGGCCAGGTTCTCTTCCACGGCCAGGACGTCACCGCCGCGGGTAACAACCCCAACGCCTACCGGGCCAAGGTGGGCATGGTGTTCCAGTCCTTCAACCTGTTTAACAACATGACCGTGCTGAAAAACTGCATGGTGGGACAGATGAAGGTGCTCAAAAAGAGCAAAGCGGAGGCGGAGGAAAACGCCCTGCGCTATTTGGAGCAAGTGGGCATGGACCCTTATGTCAACGCCAAGCCCCGGCAGCTGTCCGGCGGCATGCAGCAGCGTGTGGCCATTGCCCGTGCCCTGGCCATGGAACCGGAGGTGCTCCTGTTTGACGAGCCAACCTCCGCCCTGGACCCGGAAATGGTGGGAGAAGTGCTCGCCGTTATGCGGGATCTGGCCCAAAACGGCATGACCATGCTGGTGGTCACCCACGAGATGGCCTTCGCCCGGGATGTGTCCAGCCAGGTGGTGTTCATGGCTGACGGGGTCATCTGTGAGCAGGGCGACCCCCAGCAGGTGTTCACCAGTCCCAGCCAGCCCCGCACCCGGGAGTTCCTTGCCCGCTTTATGGCGCGGTGACTTTCTCGCCTTCATTATTCCTATTCACAGCCCCGTCAGGCAGCAGATCTGCCCGGCGGGGCTTTCTTTTTGGCCCGCCTCCTCTTTCTTTTCTTCTTTCGACCAATTTCCCCCGCCCGCTGTGGTAAGCTGACCTTGTCCTCTTTTTTCCCCATCGGCCCACTTTCTTTTACATAGGCACTTGCTATTTTTTCACAGGATGATACAATGATAAAAGGGTGCTTTGTTGCATTCCGCGGCCGTGAGGGACCCGGCCCACATTTTCCTTGGAGGACAAGCCGCCATGACCCGTGACCAAGCCTTTGAGTTTTTAGACCGTACCGCCCGGGGCATCGCGGAGATGTTCGGGTCTTCCTGCGAAACCCTGGTCCACGACATGGGCGTGCCCACCCATCCCATCCTGTCCATCTACAACGGCCATGTCTCCGGCCGGGAAGTAGGCTCCACCATGGACATCATGGGCATCGGCCTGGAGCTGGATGAGCAGGCCGCCACCACCGACCAGGTGAACCTGGCCGCCACCACCCCGGACGGCCGACAGACCAAATCCTCTACCTTTCACATGATCGGGGAGGACTATAACCTGGCGCTGGGCATCAACTTCGACTACACCTCCCTGGTGTTCGCCAACCGCATTCTGGTAGATCTGATGAGTGCCCAGTCTGACCTGCAGTCCGCCTTGTGGCAGGAGGGGGACTCCAAGCAGCTGGCCGACCTGTTCGACCAGTGCGTCGGCACCCTGGGAAAGCCGGTGGACGCGCTAACCAAGAAGGACCGGGTGCGCATTATCGCCATGCTGGAGCAGCGTAATGCCTTTTCCTTCCGCAAGTCTGTGCCCTACGTGGCCAAACACCTGGGTGTGTCCCGATATACCGTGTATAAATACCTGAGCGAGCTGGCTGAACAAGCCGCAGATCAGGGGGAGTAAAGGAGCAAATTTCCATGTACAAGCAACAAATTGAAGCCTATTTTGCCGACAAGGAAGCCATGCTTGTGGATGCCGTCACCCGCTTGGTGTCTATCGACAGCGTGGAGGGCGGAAGCGCCCCCGGCGCCCCCTTCGGCCCCGGCCCCGCCGCTGCTTTGGATGAGGCGCTGAGACTGGCCGGGGAATGGGGACTTATTACCCACAACCACGAGGGTTATGTGGGCACCGCCGACCTCAATGACAAGCCCGACGCGCTCCACATCCTGGGCCACCTGGACGTGGTCGCCCCTGGCGAGGGCTGGACTGTCACCCAGCCTTACTCCCCTAAGCTGGTGGATGGTATGCTCTTCGGCCGGGGCGTCGAGGACGATAAGGGTCCTGTGATCGCCTCCCTGCTGGCCATGAAGGCGGTGAAAGACCTGGGTGTTCCCCTCAAAGCCAACTGCCGTATGATCATGGGCACCAATGAGGAGTCCGGCTCCGGCGACATCGCTTGGTACTTTGCCCGCAACCCCTATGCCCCGGCCACCTTTTCCCCGGATGCCGGCTTTCCGGTGATTAATACGGAAAAGGGCGGCTTCAAGCCTACGTTTTCCAAGTCTTGGCCCGTGCAGGAACAGCTGCCCCGGCTGCGCTGGCTTCACGGAGGCTTCCGCATCAACGTGCTGCCGGGGGATGCCTCCGCCGCGGTGGAGGGCATCGCCCCTGCGGATATGGTATCTTTTGCCCGGGATATCATGGTGCGCACTGGCATCCAGTTCAGCTACTCTGTGGAAAACGGCCTGACCGTCATCCACGCTAAGGGCACCGGCTCTCACGCCGCCTGGCCCGAGGGGGGCAACAACGCCATCACCGGCTTGGTGGCCCTGCTGTGCGCCCTGCCCCTGGCGGACGGCCCCTGCAAGCAGGCTCTGGCGCAGCTGAACGACCTGTTGCCCCATGGAGACTGCCACGGAAAAGCCTTGGGCATCGCCCAGGAGGAGCCGGTGGCGGGCAAGCTCACTGTGGCCTTCTCGTTGCTGGAGGTAACGGACACCGGGCTGGAGGGCCGCTTCGACAGCCGGGTGCCCCTGTGTGCCACGGAGGAAAACTGTCTGAATGTGGCCCGTGCCGCCTTTGAAGCTCAGGGCTTTACCTTCTCCGGCGAACAGGACAAGCCCCATCACACTCCGTCGGACAGCCCCTTTGTCCAGACTCTGCTCCACCGCTACGAGCAGTATACCGGCCTGGAGGGGGAGTGCCTGTCCACCGGCGGCGGCACCTATGTGCACGATATCCCCGGCGGGGTGGCTTTTGGCTGCACCCTGCCCGGTTTCGACGCCCATCCCCACGGTGCGGATGAGCGGATCCGCGTGTCTGACTTGATGGTGTCCGCCAAGATGTTCGCCCACATCATTCTGGACCTGTGCGCCCAGTGAACTGCTGGGGAAAGGGCTGTCAGTGCGAACAAAACAGAGAAGGAGGCTGCCAAAGCCATGAAGCCTGATGATTTTCTCGATCCAAACAACTTTGACAAGATCACCCCGGATATGTACGACGAGCTGAACCAGCAAATTGAGGATATCTGGGAGGGGGGGTGCCACGGGGACTGCGGCTCCTGCGAGAGCGACTGCAATTCCAACGCCTACCCCACCTTCGCCAAGCTGCTGTTGGCGGTGGCCTCTGGCAAGGGAGGCACCGGCAAATCCACCGTCACCGCCCTGCTGGCCCGCAATCTGGCCTCCCGGGGGCTGAAGGTGGCGGTGCTGGACGCAGATCTGGCCGGGGCCTCCATGGCCCAACTGCTGGGGGCCTCCGGCCCGGTGACCAGCGACAAAGACAAGGTCAACCCCGTCCAGGTCGACGACCACATTAAGCTTTTGAGCTACAACCTGATCGCCGATGCCCTGTCCGAGCCAGTGCTCTGGCCCGGTGGAGATATCTTCAATGTGGTCAACTATCTCTACACCAGCGGTAACTGGGGCGAGGACAACGACGTATTTCTCATCGACATGCCCTCCGGCGCCGGGGACGTGCCCATCAACCTGTATACCGCCTTCCCGGTGGACGGCACCATCATCGTGGGAGAGCCGTCCGAGCTGGCGGTAGTCCCCCTGCAACGGTGCGTGGCCATGACCCGGATGTTCCTGTCCGCGCCGGTGGCCTATGTGGAGAACAAGTCCCTGGACGGCGGCGCCCACCTGGCCTCCCGGCTGGACCTGGGGGCCAAGTGCGTGGACTTCGCCCTGCCTCTGTCCCCCGAGCTGACCTCCGCTCCCGGCGGCGTAGTCACCGCCGAGATGGCCTTCCTGGTGAATGAGCTGACCGACCGGGTGGTCTCCCTGCTTCCCTAATCGTTACAGAAGGAGCAAATCGTTCCCCACAAAGAGCGTTTTCTTCCTTAGTCACGCTGTGAACCGCACCCCCCAAGGGATCCGCCGTCTGGTGTGGAAACCCCGTGCTAAACATTTCACCTGTTTCCGGCGCGCCCAACGGGCGCGCCGGTCTTTTTGTCCGGAAACTTGACCATGCCCCATCTTTTTTCAATTCAGGGTTTACGGAACAGAAATCATATGATATAATTTTGAATATAAGATTTCAGGAGGAACGTCCGTCTATGGAGGAATTGACCGAACTTACAGAAGGCCGGCAGGGTCCCGGCGGATCTGACCGGGCGCCATCGCCCGCCGCGGAGCTGGCTGAACTCAAGGGCCGCCTGGCCCAGGAGCGGCCGGACCGCTGGGAAAGTCTGCCCGATATCCCACTGTATATGGATCAGGTGGTGAGCTATCTGGCCCGGCAGCTGATCTCCTTTGGGGAGGGCGACAGCCTCACCCCGGCCATGATTAACAACTATATTAAGGACGGGTTGCTAGCCCGGGCCAATGGAAAAAAATATGACCAGGAACACCTGGCCTATCTCACGGCCATCTCTGCCATGAAGCAGGTGCTCAGCGTCCGGGAAATGCGCACTCTCATCGCCATCGGCCAGGAGGGACGGAACAGCAAACGGTTGTACGACTTCTTCTGGCAGACTCTGGATGAGGCTCTGAATGAAACCGCCGCGCGCCTGGATGAGACTACCTCAGACCATGACCTGCCCAAGCTGGTGCTGGCCCTGGCTCTGCGCAGCTATGTAGACGGACTTGCCTGCCGGCGGGTCCTAGCTATTATGGCCCAGCGGGAAGGTCATGGCGACCTGCTGGACAAAGGCCGAAAAAAGTAAATTTTGGCGCGCGCTTCGTGCCATGTTATATTTTGGAGGGATACACCATGAATGATTTTGTTATCGTCACTGACTCTTCCTGCGATCTGCCCAACGACCTAGTCCAAAAGCTGGAGCTCCATGTGGTCCCTCTGGCTTTCATCATGGGCGATAAGACATATTGGAACTATCCGGACAACCGGGAGATGAGCCCTGAGGACTTTTACGGCCGTCAGAAGCAGGGCCAAATGGCCACCACCAACGCCGTCAATGTGGGGCAGGCCACCGATGTGCTGGAACCCATTTTGAAGCAGGGCAAGGATTTGCTGGTGCTGGCCTTTTCCTCGGGACTTTCCACTACCTGCAACTCCTTCCAGATCGCGGCCACTGAGTTGGGCGCCCAATACCCGGACCGGAAGGTATTTGTGGTAGACACCCTTTGCGCCTCTTTGGGCCAGGGGATGCTGGTGGCCCAGGCCGCCCAGCTGCGTCAGCAGGGAAAGAGCATGGAAGAGGTTCGGGACTGGGTGGAGGACAACAAACTCCGCCAGTGCCACTGGTTCACTGTCAACGATCTGTTTTTCTTGAAAAAAGGCGGCCGGGTGTCTGCCGCCACCGCCGTGGTGGGCACGATGCTCCAGATCAAGCCTGTCATGCATGTGGATGACGCGGGCCACCTTATCAATGTGGGCAAGGCTCGGGGCAGGAAAGCCTCTCTCACCGCCTTAGCCGATAAGGTGGGGGAGCTGGCGGAGGATCCCGCCTCCCAGACCATGTATATCAGCCACTCCGCCTGCCTGGAGGACGCTCAGTTTGTGGCTGATGAGGTCAAGCGGCGCTATGGCGTAAAGGAGATTGTCATCAACAGCATCGGCCCTGTCATCGGCGCCCACACCGGCCCGGGCTGCGTGGCCCTGTTCTTCATGGGCAAACACCGGTAAGTACTCCCAATAATAAACGAAAGGACCCGGCGCTGCGCCGGGTCCTTTTTTCATCTTCCGCGGTGCATTACCGCCGCAAAATCAAACTTGGACGGACTCACCCAAGCGCCTCCATTCCAGCTTCCCACCGTCAGTTTTACTCGCTCTGGACCGCCTCTTGGGGCTGAGCCGTGTCCCCCGCCGCCAGCCGCTGCCGCCGGGTGAGCAGCCATCCGGCGGTGAGGGCAGTGAACGGGGCCACCGTCACCAGGCCAAAGGATCCGATGACCGTATGAATGATCTCAGCGGCCACGTACTTATAGTTGAGCAGGTTATCCAACGGGGTGCCCTGGGCCATAAAGACCATGAGCAGGGCGATGTATCCCCCGGAGTAGGCGAACAGCAGAGTGGTGGTCATAGTCCCCATTGCCGCCCGGCCCACGTTCAGGCCGGAGCGGACGGCCTCCCGCCAGCTGAGGTCGGGGCGCTTTTCCACCACCTCATGGATGGCGGAGGTAATATCCACGCTCAGGTCCATTACGGCCCCCGAGGCCCCCAGAAAGATGGAGGCCATATAGATCTTCGTCAGGTCCAAGTGTTGATATCCGGAATAGAGCAGGCTTTCGGAGTAGCTCATCACCGCCCCATGGATCTGGAACAGGTCGGTAAACACCACCCCCAGCACACAGGTAACCAGGATACCCAGAAAGGAGCCGGACACTGCCGCCAGGCACCGCCGGTCAAACCCGTACACCAGGGCAATGATCATCACGGTCAAAACCAGAGTCAGAGCCAGCCCTACCCAGACGGGGTTAAACCCCTTAAGGTATAGGGGCACTAACAGCTTCCACAAAACCAGCACAGTCAGCACAAAGGAGGCAATGGCCCGGACCCCGGTGCGCCCGGCAAACAGAATAAGAAACAGAGCAAAGGCCGCCGCCAACACCATTTCCCAGCCCAGCCGGTAGTGGTCGGACATGGTCACATTTGTGATGGTGTCTCCGTCGTGGCTGACCACCACTAGGGCCCTGTCCCCTGGGGAGAAGATCTTATCCTGTTCCAAAGAGCCGTTAAGCATATTCACTCCAGTGACGGTCCGCCCCTTGAACCTTCCATCCAGGATTTCCAGCTCACACAGCTGTTCCCCAGAGCGGACTAGGCCGGTATCAACAATGGCGCTGTCATCGGTGGACAGCACCAGGGCGGAGCACCGCTCCGCCTCCTGATAGTTCAAAGCTCCCTCAAAGCCCGTAGGCAGGGCCAATAGAATCAAGATCATCGCGAGGCAAACCAGGACCGGCGCGTTCCGGCCCACCACCTCACGGCTCAAAAATCCTTTCATGTGGGACTGTACTCCTTTATTGTTGGGTTTCTTCTGTTTCTCTCTGCGGCGGGCCTTCTAGCCGCCAGCCCCCGCAGATCCCGGACCGACTCTGATCCCTGGCCGCAGCCGATGTCCGGTGGCAGGGCACACTCTTAGAAACGCCCGCACGGCAGCCGCCCCGGTCCTCAGGGCCGGGGCGGCTGGCCTTTCCGGGGGGCAATTTGCTCCCGGCGCGTCTGTCTTTAGGCCACGTTCAGCATATCGGCCAGTTTGTCATAGATCTCAGTGTTATCGTAGTAGCCGTTGAATACCTCAGCGTTGACACCGTGGGCCAGCACCGCCACGGGCAGGCCGGTGTGGCTGTAGGAGGTGAAGGAGATGCCGGACTTGTTGTTGATGATGTGAGTGATGGTGACGGACAGAGGCTCGTAGGTGCCGTAGAGCACGTATTCCTCCTGGGAGTAGGGGCTGGCGGAGGTGCCGTTGATGCTCTTCTCATAGGCGGTGCGCAGCTGCTCCAGCTCGTAGGAGGTGAGCACCAGCTTGTCGCCCTCTTCGCCCTCCACCTTCAGGCCGAACAGCTCCTCGATGTCGGCCAGCACGTCCTCGAAGGAAGTCTTGTTCTCCTTGTAGGCGGCCACATAGTCGCTGTCATACTTGGCGAAGGAGATCTTCTGGCTCTCCAGCAGGTCCAGATAGGTGTCGTAGTCAGTGCCGGCAAAGCCGATGGTCAGGCCGCCGGTCTCGTGGTCGCCGGTGACCACGATCAAGGTTTCCTGAGGGTGTTCAGCGGCGAAGTCAATGGCTACCTGGACGGCGTCGGCCAGGGCCTGGGTGTCGTGGATGGTGGAGGCGGCGTCGTTTGCGTGGCAGGCCCAGTCGATCTTACCGCCCTCGCACATCATGAAGAATCCGTCCTCGTCGTCGGAGAGGACCTCGATGCCCTTGGCCACATAGTCGGCCAGAGACCACATGTCCTCGGCGCGGTCGATCTCATAAGCCATGGCGTCGGAGTCCGCCAGGTCCTCGTCGATGAGGATGGTCTTGGCCGTGTTGGCGTTCACCTTCTCGGCCTCGGCGTGGGTCTTGGCCACGGTATAGCCCGCCTTGGCCGCCAACGCATACAGGTCCTCCTGGTCCCCCTCCTTGCCCGTGGGGGAGAGCAGGCCGCCGCCGGCGAAGTACTCAAAGCCGGAGTCGATCAGCTCCAGGCCGATTTCGTAGTAGCTGGAGCGGCTGGCCTGGTGGGCGTAGAAGGCGGCGGGAGTGGCGTGGTTGAGGTTGACAGAGGTGATCACGCCCACGGAGTAGCCCTTCTGGCTGTGGAGCTTCTCGGCGATAGTCTCATACTCGATGGTACCCGTCTCGTCCACGTTGATGGATCCGGAGTAGGTCTTGTATCCAGTGGCGATGGAAGTAGCGGTGGAGGCGGAGTCGGGGGCGAAGGAGTTGGAGTCGTAGGTAACAGCGGAGCCGGCGGCCTCAAAATTCATGAAGTTGAGGTAGCTGGGGCCGTCCAGAATGGCGCCTTGGTTGTCGTCCAGGCTGGGCTGGGCCTGCCAGTAGTCCTCGTCATCCAGGGCACCCAGGTAGTCGGCGGTGGACTGGATCTGAGGATAGCTCATGCCGTCGCCAATAAACAGGAACACATACTTGGGGGCAACGGCTTCATTCTGGGCTGTCTGAACGCTCAAGTTCTCCACCGAGGGGGCGATTCCGGCCCCAGCGGGGCTCTGGACAGCACCTTGGCTGGAGCAGCCTGCCAGCAGGCCGAAGATGCTGGCGCCTGCCAGCAGACCGGCAAACAGATTTTTGCGCTTCATGTTGAAGATCTTCCTTTCTCATGCTCTTAATCAGGGCTCCTGTCACATCAGGGCTGTCCCTATGGTATAGGAAATCCCCCGCCGCTTCCACCAACAACTGGTAAAAAAAGCCCGCTCAATGTGGCCTTCCGGTAAAGAATCGTAAAAATCTGTCCGGACACTCGCCGGCCCGTCCTCCCGCCCGCTCACCCCCTGGGTAGGTCTGCCGCCTCTTCCCTCAGAGAATACAAGCGACGGGGGCGGCCTAATGGCCGCCCCCGGCGCTTATCCGTCGCTTTGGCGCCCCGTCCCCCCTTCGCCCTTTCTCAATCAAGGCTGGGACGATTGGATCCAGGCGCTTCCCAGCACCATGTCCCCGTCATAGAACACTGCCAGCTGCCCTGGCGTGGGGGCCCGGGCGGGGCGCTCCATGTGCAGCTCCACTTGGCCGTCCCCCAGGGGGAATACCCGGGCCGCATCCTCCCGCTTGGAGTGGCGCAGCCGGACGGAAACCGTCCGGGGACCGTCTAACGGGGTGTCCCCCAGCCAGTTGAGCCGGGTACACTCCACCACACTGGCGTAAAGCCCCTCCCCGTGGGAGAGAACCACCTCATTGGTTTCTGGCCGAATGGCCGCCACGAACAGCCGTCCGGTGGATGAGATACCTAGTCCCCGGCGCTGACCCAGGGTATAGTGGTGGATACCCTTGTGCTCCCCCAGCACCCGGCCCTCCAGGTCTACGAACTTTCCCGGCGGCGGGGTTCCTCCCCGCCGGTCCAGCCAGGCGGCGTAATCGTTGTCCGGAATGAAACAGATCTCCATGGAGTCGGGCCGCCGGGCAGCGGACAGATCGCTCGCCTCCGCCTGAGCCCGGGTGCGCATTTTTTCCACATCCCCCAAAGGAAAGCGCACCCGCCCCAGCATATCCCGGGGCAGGCGGGCCAGCATATAGCTCTGGTCGTTGGCTGGCCTGCCTCGAAGCAGCAGCGGCCCGCCGTCCGCCCCCTGGCTTACCCGGGCATAATGCCCGGTGGCCACATAGGCGGCTCCCAGCTCATCGGCCAGGGCCATCAGGGCGGGAAACTTCACTGTCCGGTTGCACCGGGCGCAGGGCAGGGGGGTGCGCCCGGCCAGATAGTCGGCGTAAAAAGGGCGACACACCTGCTCCTCCAGCTGTTGGGAGATATCCCGGACGTAGAAGGGCAGGCCCAACTCCTCCGCCGTCTCTCGGGCCGCCTCCGCTCCCCCCAGGCCGATGTCCAAATAGAGGGCGTGGACCTCATATCCCTGCTCCCGCAGCCGCAGGGCCGCCACCGACGAGTCCACCCCGCCGGACAGCCCCAGCACTACCTTTTGACGGTCCGTTCCGCTCATTTAGGACCACCTGCCTTTCCTTCCGTTTTAATATAGTATACCATAAAGACGACTTTTTTTCCATTCCCTCTTGACAACTGAGTTTGACAATGATATATTGCATCTTGACAATGATAATTGTCAAAACGACAACCAAAGCTGTCAACGGGAGGGAGCCACATGCCCGCTGCCGTCTGGTTGGCCATGATCGCCATGTTTCTCATCTTTCGGTCCTTGGGAAAGCAAGGCCGGGGTGAAAATGAGCGGGAGGGGAAGGGATGAGAAGATGCCGCTGAAAAATCGTCTGAAGGAATACCGCGCCGCCCTGAACGTCAACCAGCAGGAGTTGGGGCGGCTGGCGGGGGTTTCCCGCCAGACCATCAGTCTGATCGAGCGGGGGGACTACTCCCCGTCGGTAGCCTTGGCCCTCAAGCTGGCAAAGATCTGCAATGTCAAAGTGGAAGACATCTTTATCCTGGAGGAGGATGGGACTGTATGACCAACCCCAACGACGAGATCCGGCAGGCTAACCGAAAGGCCCTGCCCAAATTTCTGCTGACTCTGTTTTGCGCCGCCCTGGTAGGGGGTGTCTTCGGATACTGCGCCGCCTTTTTCGGCCTGGACGGGATTGCCGATGGACTGAAGCAGGCGGGGGAGTATTTCTCCCTGTCCATCGCTCCCTGGCTGCTGGCCGCCTGTGCCGTTGGCCAGCCCCTGGTATGCATCCCCATGTACCTCCGGGCCAAGCGCCGCTTGGCCGGGTGGGACGGGGAGGACGAGACCGTGTCCGAGCAGGCCGACCACGACCTGTCCATCCTGCTTCTGGTGTCCGCTATCTTCACCTTGGGCGGGATGTTCCTCCTGGGGGCCGCCTATGCCGGCCCTATCTTGGACGGGGATACGCCTCATGTGTTCAGCCTGGTGGGTGTGCCTGCCTTCTTCATCGTTACGATGGCAGAAGCCATTCTCATCCAGCAACGCATCGTGGACCTGAGCAAGCGCATGGCCCCGGAGAAGAAGGGCTCTGTCTATGACATACACTTCCAGAAGAAGTGGTTTGAAAGCTGCGATGAGGCGGAAAAGCTGATGGCCGGCCAGTGCGCCTATAAGGCCTACTCCGCCTCCACCAAGACGTGCGCCGGCCTGTGGCTGGTGTTCACCCTGTCCGCCTTATTTCTAGGCACGGGGCTGCTTCCCATCCTGGCGGTGTGCCTCATCTGGGCTGTCAACCAGTGCGTGTACAGCTACTGGTCTATCAAATTGTCCGCATCCGGCACAAACATTCTTTGAGCAAAAGGAGCAAGCGATATGAACGAGATCTTACAGGTGCGGGGCCTGCGAAAGACCTTCCGGCTGTCCGCCAAACAGCAAAAGATCGAGCGAACGAAAGAAAAGGTCAAGGTGGCGGTGGATGACCTTTCCTTTTCCGCCCGCCGGGGGGAGATTTTCGGCCTGCTGGGCCCCAATGGAGCGGGCAAAACCACCACCCTGCGTATGCTGGCCACCCTCATCAGGCCCGACGCCGGGGATGCCCTGGTGGACGGGGCCAGCATCGTCACTGAGCCGGAGCGGGTGCGGGAGCGGATCGGCTTTCTCACCAGTGAGCTGAAGCTGGAGGACTTTTTCACCCCCAACTATCTTTATGACTTCTTCTCCGACTTGCATCAAGTCCCCGACCAGATGCGGAAGCAGCGCAAGCAGGCCTTGTTCACCCGTTTCGGCATCGACCAATTCGCCGAGGTGAAGGTCGCCGACCTGTCCACCGGCATGAAACAGAAAGTGTCCCTCGTCATCTCCATCGTCCACGACCCTGACATCATCATTTTTGACGAGCCCACCAACGGCCTGGATGTCATCACCGCTAAGGTGGTCACCGACTTCCTCCAGGAGCTGCGCACTCAGGGCAAGACTGTACTGGTGTCCACCCACATCTTCTCCCTGGTGGAAAAGCTGTGCGACCGGGTGGGGGTCATCATTGACGGCACCATGGCCCTGTGCGGCACCCTGGACGAAGTATGCCGCGGCCAGAACCTGGAGGACCGCTTCTTCAAACTGTATGTAGAGCGAAAGGGGGAGGGGGCATGAAAAACGGGATGCTCACCATTTTCCGCAAGGAGCTGGCCCGCTTCTTCGGCGACAAGCGCACCGCCCTAGGCACCATCCTGCTGCCCGGCATTCTCATCTTCGCCGTGTACACCTTTATGGGCTCCGCCCTGTCCGACCAGTTCTCCGTGGATGAGGACTTCGTACCCACCATCCAGGCCATAAATCTGCCGGACTCTGTGGCCGCCTTGGCCGGCCAGGCAGGGTTGGATATTCAGGCCGCCGAAGGCACGGACCAGTCCAAGGCTCTCATCCAGGAGCAGGAGCTGGACCTTCTGGCGGTGTTCCCCGAGGGCTTTGACAACCAGGTGGCCGCCTATGAGGTATCCTCCGGCGCACCCGCCCCGGCGGTGGAGCTGTACTACAATTCCGCCAGTGTGGATTCCTCCGCCGCCTATGAAATGTTGTACGCCCTGCTGGATGGGTACGAATCCTCTCTATCCAACAAGTTCGACATCAACTCTGGATCAGGCTCCTATGACCTGGCCACTGACGCGGACACCGCCGGCACCTTCCTGTCTTCCATGATGCCTATGCTGCTGATGATCTTCCTGTTCTCCGGCTGCATGTCCACTGCCCCGGAATCCATCGCCGGTGAGAAGGAGCGGGGCACCATCGCCACCTTGCTCATTACTCCCCTGAGGCGGCGGGACCTGGCCCTGGGCAAAATCTGCGCCTTGTCCATCATCGCCCTGCTCTCCGGCCTTTCCAGCACCGTGGGTACCCTGCTGTCCATGCCTACCCTCATGCAGATGGAGGGCAATGTGGGTGCCGCCTATACTCCAGTCCACTACCTGGCGCTGTGCCTCATCATCTTGTCCACGGTGCTGTTCATCGTGGCCTGCATCTCCCTCATCTCCGCCTTTGCCAAGACCATCAAAGAAGCCCAAACCTATGTCACTCCCCTGATGATCCTGTCCATGGTGGTGGGGGTCACCGCCATGTTCGGCGGCGGAGCCAGTGCCCAGCTGTGGGCCTACTTCATCCCCTTCTACAACAGCGTCCAGGTCATGGTGGGCATCTTCGCCCTGGAGCTGAATTGGACCTATCTGCTCATCGCCGTAGCCTCCAATCTGGTATACACTGCCATCGGCGTGTGGGGTTTGACCCGGATGTTCAACAGCGAAAAGATCATGTTCCAGCGCTGATGCCAGCCCCGCCTCCCGTACGGGAGACGGGGCCCTTGGCCCATTTGGGAACGCAGTCTTTGAAAAAGGAGAGAGCCCATGAGTCTGTTCATCTGCCCCATCTGTGCCGCCCCGCTGGCACGGGAAGGGAATATCTACCGCTGTCCCGGCGGCCACAGCTATGACGTGGCCCGGTCGGGATATGTCCACCTGCTGCCCGCCAATAAAAAGCACTCTGCGGACCCGGGGGATGACCGGGAGATGACTGCCGCCCGCACCCGATTTCTGGATGGCGGTTGGTACTCCCCTCTGCGGCAGGCGCTGTGCGATCTGGCCCTGACCCACGCCGGCCCAAGCTACACCATTCTGGACGCCGGCTGCGGGGAGGGATACTATACCGAAAACCTTTTCTCTGTCTTTCATAACGCTGGCCGTTCCTTTCAGCTGGCGGGAGTGGACCTGTCCAAGAGCGCCCTGAAAAAAGCGGCCCGCCGGGTACCGGCGGGAGAATTTGCCGTGGCCTCAGTCTACCACCTGCCAGTGGCTGGGGCATCGGTGGACCTGCTGGTGGACTGCTTCGCCCCCCTGGCCCTGGACGAATACCGTCGGGTGCTGCGCCCCGGGGGAACGTTGCTCTATGTGGTTCCCGGTCCTCGGCATTTGATCGAGCTCAAACGGGTGCTCTATGACCGTCCCTATGAAAACTTGGAGCAGGACATCCCCTACGACGGCTTCACGCCTCTGGGCGTCACCCCGGTGAACTGCCATTTTACCTTAGACCGGAAGTCGGCCCTGGACCTGTTCCGTATGACTCCCTACGCCTGGAAAACCCCCCGGGAGGGAGTCGCTCGGCTGGAGGCGCTGGACGCCCTGGAGGGGTCCGCCTGCTTCCGGATTCATGCTTTCCGGCGGGAGTGAGGGACCAAACGTTAAAAAAAATTTGCATTTTTCTAAAATTTCCCGTATCATGGTATCACATTACCTTACGATGATACGGGAGATTTTTTATGGAAGAACACGCTAAGTCCAGCACAATTCGTGACCTGACCCAGGGGCCACTGGTCCGCCAGCTGCTGCTATTCGCCCTGCCTATCATGGGCGCCAACCTGCTCCAGTCCCTGTACACCCTGGTGGATCTGTGGGCGGTGGGCAATTTCGCCAGCGAGGCCGCCATCTCCGCCGTGGCCAATTCCGGGCAGATCGTATTTCTCATCCACGCGGTGGGCATCGGCCTGGGCAACGGCGGCCAGGTGCTCATCTCCCAGCAGGTGGGAGCCAAGGACTTCCGCCGGCTGAGCACCACCATTGGCACACTGCTGTCCTTCTGCGTGCTGTCCTCCACGGTCATCGCCGCCATCGGCGCAGTGGGCACCAACTGGTGGATGGACCTGTTGCATATTCCGCCGGAGGCCCGGGCCTCGGCTGTGTCCTATCTGCTCATCTGCTGTCTCGGGGCCCCTTTTATGGCCGCCAGCGGAACTCTGTGCGCCATCCTCCGGGGGGTGGGAGACTCCAAGCGCCCCATGTTCATCCTGCTGGCCTCCGCCCTGTCCAACATGATCCTGGACATGTGGTTCGTGGCTGGGCTGGGCTGGGGGGCGGCGGGGGCGGCCTGGGCCACCATCATCGCCCAGGCGGTGGGCTCCTTCTACGCTCTGTACTGCGTCTACCGCCGCCGGGAGGATCTGGGCTTTGACTTCCGGCTGTCCTCCTTCCGCATTCATGGCCCCACCCTGAAGGTCATTTTGAAGCTGGGTACGCCCCTGGTCATCATGAGCGCCTCCATCACCATTTCCATGATGGTGGTCAACTCTTTCGTCAACACCTTCGGCGTAGCCGCCTCCAACGTCACTGGCATCGGGGCCAAGCTCAACTCCCTGGTCAGTGTGGTCACCTCCTCCATGCAGACCGCCGTGGGCAGCATGGTGGCCCAGAACTTTGCCGCCGGGCGCATCGACCGGGTGAAAAAGGTCAACGCCGTGAGCAACCTGGTGTGCATCCTCTTTTTCGCGGTGGTGGGCACGGTGTCCTTCCTCTTTCCGGAGCAGATCATCGGCATCTTCACCCAGGCCACCGACACCGGCACTCTGGCGCTGGCCACACCCTATATGCGGGCGGCCTTCTGGCTGTACCTGGCCTTCTGCCTGATGGCCACCTCCCTGGGCCATATCAACGGCGTGGGCTTCACCACCCTCAACCTCGTGATCGCCGTGCTGGACGGGGTCATCGGCCGCATCGGCCTGTCCCTGCTGTTCGGCTTAGCGCTGGACTGGGGGGTGGAGGGCTTCTGGTGGGGCAACTCCCTGGCAGCTTTCATCTCCGTGTTTATGGGCCTGGGGTACTACTTCTTCGGCCATTGGGAAAAGCGGGAGCTGATGCTCAAAGACACAGAATAAAAGGAAAAGGCCCTGGGACCGGCATAAGCCGGTCCCAGGGCTTTTCGCTGTCACACGCTGGCGCCGGCCAGCTCTCTGTCCCACCGCTCCCGGCTGTCCCGGGTTGGCTCCACCTTGGGCATGGTCAGCTGGCGGATGATGTTCTGCCGGGTGACGATGCCCACAAAGGCCCCCCGGTCGTCCACCACCGGGATGAAGGACTGGCGCATGGACCGCTCCAGCAGCTCCTCCATGGACACCCCCACACTTACCGGAGGGTTGAAGGACTTGCGCATTACGCTTTTCAAAGGCTGCTTTTCCTTGCTGCGCAGGCTGTTGTCCTGTCGGTCCACCAGGTTCCAAAGAAAATCGCCCTCACTGACCGTACCCACATAACTGCCGTCCCGAGCCAGGACGGGGATAGCGGTATAGCCGTGGGCCCGGAGCTTTTCCAGCCCCTGGCGCACGGTGAAGTCGTCGTATAAATAGGCCACCTGGGCCTTAGGGGTTAACAGGGATATGACGTTCACGGACCAAGCTCCTCTCCTGAGATATTTGGCCCCTTGGGGGCTGCTCACTATTATCAGCATAACACAGGCACAGGCGGAAATCTAGTCGTGAATTGTGAATTCAGCGCACTTTCAGCTCACAGGATGCGCAGGGCCGCGAAGTGGGCGGAGTGGGTGGCGTCATAGAGGTTAGCGCCGCCGTCCACGTCCCCGGCGCTCAGCACCTCCAGGGGATACTTCTCCCGAAGCTGGTCCAACAGGGTGGTATCCGCCCGGACACCCAGGGCGATGACACAGGTGTCCGCCTCCTCTTTCATCGTTCCGTCCGGGCCGGACAGCACCGCTCCCTGGGCGATGAACCGCTCCACCCGGCGCTCCGGCAGCAGCCGCACCCCCCGCTGGGCCAGGGACTTGAGCAGGTCCAGCCGGGGGAAATAGGGCATACCGGCGGCAAAGCCCTCCAGAGGCAGCTGGTCGGCCACCGCCACCTCGTGCCCCTCCATGGCCAGGCCCAGGGCGCACTCCAGCCCGGCGGAGCCGCCCCCGCATACCAGCACCTTGCGGCCCGGCACGGTGCGCCCCCGCTCCACATCGGTGAGCATGGCCACATTGCCCCCGTTGATGCCGGGAATGTTGGGCCGGAGATAGCGGGACCCTGTGGCCACGATGACCGCGTCCGGGGCCAGCTGGTCCACCAGCTCCGGCGTCACCGGGGTATCGAGCCGGATGTCCGCTCCACAGCCCTCCGCCGCCGACACCAGCCAATGCAGATAGTCCTTCATGTATCCCTTGCAGGCAGGGGCCGCCGCGTCAATGAGCAGGCCGCCCAACTCCCCGGTGGCCTCGCACAAAACCACCTGGTGTCCTCGCCGGCGCAGGGTGAGGGCTGCCTGAAGCCCCGCCGGGCCGCCCCCGGCCACCAGTACCTTCCGCACCCCCTTGGGGGTGGGCAGAGTGCGCTCCAGCTCCTCAAAGCCCAGGGAGGGATTGACGGCGCAGTGGATGGCCTTGCCCCGGGCGGAGTTGTCAATGCACCCCCGGTGGCACCGCAGACAGGGCCGGGCGGTCTCCGGCTGTCCAGCCAGGGACTTTGGGATGATCTCGTGGTCGGTGAGGTACATCCGGGCGGCGCACACGATGTCCGCCGCGCCGGAGGCGATGACCTGCTCCGCTTCGTCCAAGGTGGAGAAGTTGCCCACCACTGCCACCGGGATGTGCAGCCGCTCCTTCACCTTCCGGGCCCAGTCCACGTTGAGCAGCCGGGGCCGCAGGTAGGTGGGCAGGGTGTAGATGCCCGCGTCGTCGTAGACGATGCCCCGGGATACGTGGATGAGATCGCAGTATTGCTGGGCCTGCTCCATGAAAGCCAGGGACTCGTCGAACTGCAGGCCGCCGGGGGTGATCTCCTCGGCGGACACCCGCACCTCAATGGCCACGTCCGGCCCCACCGCCTGGCGCACTGCGGCGAGCACCTCCAGGGGATAGCGGCGGCGGTTTTCCGGGCTGCCGCCGTACTCGTCGGTGCGCAGATTGGACAGGGGGGAGAGGAACTGGCCCAACAGGTTATTGTGGGCGCAGTGGACCATGAGCATCCGAAAGCCCGCCCTGACGCACTGTTTGGCGCAGTGGACAAACAGCCCCTTCACCCGCTCCAGGTCGGCCCGCTCCATGGGCCGGACGTTCTGGCTGCACCGGGGGAAGCACACGGCGGACGGCCCGATGGGCTGACCGTTGGTCAAATCGTCCTTGGCTCCCCGGCCGGAATGGTTGAGCTCCACCGACAGCACCGTGCCCCCGAACCCGGCCGCCTCAGTGAGCTTGATCATGCCGGGGATGCTGGTCTTGCGGGCGATGTTCAGGGTGGCCATGAAGGCCCCGCCCAGGTCGTCATCCACCTGGGTATCACCGATGGTGACATAGCCCACGCCGGTGGACGCCTGCTGGTAGACGAACTCCACCATGGAGTCGGTGACCGTGCCGTCCACGGTGCACTTGTTGCACACCATGGGGGCGAAGCCCAGCCGGTTTTTCAGCCGCACCGGGCCGATCTGAATGGGGGAAAACACGTGGGGATAGCGGTTGGTCAGCATAGGGCGCCCTCCTGTTCGTTGTTTTCCTCTATTATAGCGGTTTTCCCGCCGGAGAGCAACGGTGGAAGGTATGCCTTTGGCGGCGGGAGCTATTCCAAAAGGCCCTGCCGAACCTCGTGGCCTGGTCAGGTTTCGCCTGACGGCGGCTTCCTTTTCGCTCGTAAAGGCCAAAGGCTGCGCCTTTGGGCCCTATTCTCCCAAAACCGTTTCTTTTCGCAAGGCAAAAAAATGGGGGCGGGAAAACAGCATCCCAAGGACGCAGTCCTTAAAATGGGCTAAGGGCATCAGTCCTAGCCCCAGCCGCCGAAAAGGGCTGCGCTTTTTTCGGCGGCAAAAAAGGCAGAGCCTGCGCTCTGCCTTTTTCTCAGGGTTCCTCTTTTTCAAAAATCGAGCAAGATACCGCAAAGGACAGCAGGGACAGCGCCGCCAGGATGAGCACCCCCGCCACCGGCAGGGCCAGGGCGGGCAGGGCGGCGATCCTCTCCGCCGCCGCGGCCAGCAGGCCGGACTGGCCCGCCTGCTCCATCCCCCGGATGGCCAAAAACACCACCAGCACGAACCCGCCCATAATGGCCAGCATGGCGATCCGTGCTTTTTCCGGCCCCACTTTATACAGCACGGGCAGCATTACCGCGTTGAGCAGCAGTCCCGCCCCGGCGGCCACACTGGCGGCCATCAGGAAGCCGCCCCAGTCCTCCATCCGGCCCAGAGCCATGGTGAGCCCGCCCATGGCCAGAGAGAGGACCAGCCCCACACACACCACCAGCAGAGTAAACAGGTATCGTGCAGCCACCACTCCGTTCCGCCCCACCGGGAGGGTGAGGGCGTATGTGTCCCACTTTGCCGCAGCATCCAGGGCGAACAGGGACAAGGGGATCATAGCGGCGATCAGGGTGAAAAACCAGGTGAAAAAGGACACGTCCCACACCCCCATCAGGGTCATCCCGCCGTAGACCACTGTGGCGATGACGTAGACCTTGACCTGCCTGCGCAGGCACAGCAAATCCTTGATGAGCAGTCCCATCATGACCGCGTCCCCCTTTCCAGGAATACCATGATCTCGTCTAGGGTCACTGGGTCCACCGTCAGCCTGGGATATTTGCGGCGGAAGGCCTCCTTGTCCCGGATGAGAGCCTCGGTGGAGTACTCCCCCTGGCGCACCGCCAGCACATAGGCCGGGTCCACCCCCGTCAGGTCCGCCCGGGTGCACACCAGCCGCCCGTGGTCCTCCAGCAGGCGGTCCTTTTCCGCAAAGAACAGCAGCTGCCCTTGGTGGAGGTAGGCGATGTAGTCCGCCGCTTTCTCCAGATCGGTGGTGATGTGGCTGGACATTAAAATGGAATGCTCCCCCTGGGCGGAGAAGGCCATGAGCTCATCCAGCAGCTCGTCCCGCACCACTGGATCCAGTCCCGAGGTGGCCTCGTCCAGCACCAACACGCTGGGGTGGTGGGCCAGGGCGGCGGCCAGGGACAATTTCATCTTCATTCCCCGGGAAAACTCCTTCAGATAGCGGTTGGTTGGCAGCTTCAGCCGCTGGAGCAGGCCGTCGAACAGCGCCTTGTCCCACTGGCGGTACACTTTAGACAAAATTTTGTCCACATCTTTGGCCAGCAGAGTGTCGTGGAACAGGCACTCATCCAGCACCACCCCCACATCCTCCCGGGCCCTCCGGCCCCGGCTGTCCCGGTCCAGGATCCGGACCGTCCCCTCGTCAGGCCGGGCGATGCCCAGCAGGCATTTGAGCAGGGTGGTCTTGCCCGCCCCGTTCTCCCCGATGAGCCCCACAATGGCCCCGGCGGGCACAGTCAGATCGACGGGGCCCAGGGCGAAGCTGCTGTATCCCTTCACCAGCCCCTGAATTTCAATACTATTTGTCATGATAGTTCATCCTTATACAAAGTGGAGAGCATTTCGGTGAGTTCATCCAGGCCCACGGCCCCCGCCTTGGCGGCGTCCACCGCATGGGACAAGTGCTCCTCGATCTGGCACAGAACGGCCTCCCGCCGGGTCTCCTGGTTCTGCGGGGCCACGAAGCAGCCTTTGCCCGGGACAGTGGTGAGAAATCCATCCCGCTCCAGCTCCTCATAGGCCCGCTTAGTGGTGATGACGGAAATGCGCAGGTCCCGGGCAAGCAGCCGCATGGAGGGCAGGGCCTCGCCCTCCGGCAGCTCCCCCGACAGGATGAGGCCCTTCACCTGCCGGACGATCTGCTCGTAAATGGGAACGCCCGAGGAATTGCTGATGATGATGTCCATGGTACACCTCTTGCGTTTTATCGTATATATACTATATACACAGTATATGCACAGTGTTCCTCTTTGTCAAGAGGAAATTTTTATTTGCCCTTCGCCCGTCTGTGTGATATACTAAAGGGCACAAAATTTCCCCCCGGCGGGTCTGACCGCTCCCGCCGCCGGTCATACTATAAGAAACACGACATAAAGAGGGTATCATTATGGAGCTGTCGGAATTCAAGGCCAACGAGGGCAAACAGGTGAACATCCAGGTGGGAGACCGCACCTTTGCCCGCCACGCCATCGCCACCCACTTCGTCCAGGTGGGGGAGAGCTATATGGACCTCATCCAGAAATATGTGGTCCCCATCTACCAGGAGGGGGACATCCTGTCCTCCAGCGAGAAGATCATCTCCTTGTGTCAGAAGCGCATCGTGCGCAAGTCGGACATGAAGCTGTCCTGGCTGGCCAAATTCCTGTCTAAATTCGCCTCCCACTCCTCTGCCGGCATCGGGGTGGACTCCCCCTGGAAGATGCAGTTCGCCATCGACCAGCGGGGGGCACTGTACGTCATCTGGGCGGCCATCTGCGCCGGCTTTGGCAAGCTCTTCGGCAAGCGGGGGGTGTTCTACGAGATGGTAGGGCAGGAGGTGGCCGGGCTGGACGGCTTCTACGACCATTGCTTTGACGTGTATGGCGAGTTTGGCATCCGCATTCCGGAGAACTCTGACGGAGTGTGCGAGGAGGTTTACCGGGAGACAGGCATCCGTATGATGATCGTGGACGCCAACGACCTGGCCCAGGAACTGCTGGGCAAGTGCGCCGCCATCCAGGAAAGCGAGGCGGACCTGATGGCCATGATCGCGGACAACCCCTGCGGCAATGGCACCCAGCTCACCCCCATGGTCCTCATCCGGGAGGTCAAGGACTGACGACTTCATCCTAGAAAACCACACGGCCCCGCTCCTGATGGAGCGGGGCCGTGTGGCTATCAAAAAGCCTCGCAGAGTTCGCGCCCGCAGGCGCGAAAAAATTGTAATCTGTTTTCGGCCGCGACATGTGCGTGGACGAAAACACTTCTCGGCCCGCAAACGTGCGAACTGTTCACGTTCAGTGGACAGTTCGTGCGCTGCCGCGGGCCGCTTTCGCCGGGGATGGCGCTTTGTCCCCAGCGAGAGACTGTCGAAAATACTTTTTCGACAGTCTCAGGCCCTCCCTGCCGGTCAGGGAGGGCTTTGCGTTTGTCGGGGTGCTAGCGAGGATTCCGGGAAGAGGCCATAACACTGCCAGCCCCGGTCGTGCTCCACCAGGATGCTGCTGCTGTCAAGCCGATAGACCTGGTGCCCGTCCAGATCGCCGTTGGCTTTGAGGTTTTCCGTTGGCATTTGGTTCGGCGGAACACAGTTGGATAACTCGCCCAGGTATTCCGCACCCTCAGGCAGTTTCTCATAGACCACGTTCGCCAGGCGATAGTTTTCCCCATTTATGAGGACAGTGGGAGGCATGTCATAGACATCCTGGGTGCAGCCAGCCAGGAGCAGGAGGAACAGGGGGAGGACGCATAGCATGTGCCACTGGCGAAACCGCAAAAAAGTCTGTGCCATAGTAAGATCCTCCTTATATCATAAACGGAGAAAGGGGACAACGAAATGAAGGCATAAAACAACGGTTTTCTGTTGTCATTCCCCTAGAAATATGCTATGATATGAAAAACTGCCTGTCCAGACGGGCAGGCATAACGATACAAAAGAGGAAAGTTTTATGGATATTTTCAAACGCCCGGAGTTGTCTGACCGTCAGTGGGTCAATGACCTGCTCAGCCGGGAGGGCAGCCGGGCCTGCGAGCACAATTTTGCCAGCATCTACCTGTGGGCCACCGCCTACCCCCAGAAGATCGCCCGGGTGGGGGATCGGCTGCTGGTGGAGATGTTGGGCGGTCCCGGCCTGAGCCATTTGTTCCCCATGGGCTCCGGTCCCCTGGCCCCGGCCCTGGACACGGCCAAGGCGGATGCCGCCGACCACGGCGCGCCGCTGACCCTCATCTGCCTGACGGCGGAGCAGAAGACACAGCTGGAGGAGGAGTTTCATGGCCGGTTCACCTTCCAGGAGGACCGGGACGGATTTGACTACCTCTACACGGTGGACAAGCTGGCCGACCTGGCGGGAAAGAAGCTCCACGCCAAGCGCAACCATATCCACCGCTTTGACGAGCAGTTCCCCGACTGGCTGTTCGAGCCCATCGGCCCGGACAACCTGGCCGAGTGCGTGGAGATGGAGGCCAAGTGGTACGCCGAGCAGGTGGAGGCCGGCCGGGCGGACGCTAACCTGGGCCATGAGCGGGATGCGGTGAACACCGCCCTGTCCCACATGGAGGAACTGGGCATCTCCGGCGGACTGATCCGGGCGGGGGGCCAGGTGGTGGCTTTTTCCTTGGGAAGTCTAACCACCGCTGACTGCTATAACGTTCATTTTGAAAAGGCCTATGGGGAGATTCAGGGGGCCTATGCGGTCATCAACCGGGAGATGGCCCGGTGGGTGCGGTCCACCTTTCCCCAGGTAGCATACCTCAATCGGGAGGACGACATGGGCCTGGAGGGCTTGCGGAAGGCCAAGCTGTCCTACTATCCAGATATTCTGTTGAAGAAGTACAGCGCCCGGGAGGTATGAGCAGGAGAAAAGAGCGGCCGCGCCGCTCTTTTCTTTTACAGGTATGCCTTATGCAGAAATAGATATAAATATTTGGAACATACAGACAAGAGGATGGATATTTACAGGCTGTAATTTGTGTGATATGATAAAACAAAAGGGGCGACATGGTATGGTGGAACTGCGAAAAGCTAGGGCGGGAGAAGAGAAGGCGATAGCCGCCCTGTGGGGCCAGGTGTTCGGTGACGACGGGGCGTTTTTGGCGGAGTTCTACCGCCTGTGCGTCCCTTATGACCAGATGTTGGTGCTGGCAGAGGATAGCGTGGTGCGCTCCATCCTGTGTGCACCGGAGATGACCATGCGTCTTCCCAACGAAAAGGCTTTGAAATGCGGTTATATGTATGCCTTGGCCACTGACCCGGAGGCCAGAAACCAGGGCTTTGGCCGGGAGATGATGCGATATGGCGAGGCGCACCTGAAGAACGAGGGGGCGGACTGCGCCATCCTGGTGCCGGCAGAACCATCCCTATTTCGGTTTTTTGACAGCTTAGATTATGTGCCTGCCTTTTCTCATCTCCGGCGAGAGGTCCCTGGGGATCAGGTGGTCCCGGAGAGAGGGGCGGATCCCGCGACTCCGGGGGAGTATAACAGCCTTCGTCGGCACTGGCTGAAGGGACGGTGTTATGCTGACTATGGGGACGATTTGGTGGAGTTCCAGCGGTATCTATCCCAGGGAACTGGCGGCGACCTCTACCGGCTAGACCTGCCCGGCGGAGCGGGCTGTGCCGCGGTGGAACTGGACGGGGAAACCGCTATGGTGAAAGAGCTGCTGTGCGCTCCAGTGGACCTGGACCGTGCCCTGGCCCAGGTAGCGGCCCGGCACCCTGCGGGGCGCTATATTCTGCGGTTGCCTGCCTGGGACAAGGGATTCGGCGGGCAGGTGCTGTGGGGGGCGGTCCGCTGGCTCTACGACCGGCCGTCGCCTTGGTGGCCCGCAGGGCAGGATGCCTATCTCGGGCTGGCTTTTGACTGAACAGGCAGAAAGAGCACGTAAAAACCAGGGCCCAAATTTGTAAGAAACTATTGCAAAACCAACAATGACAGAGTATAATACGTTTTGCGTTTAGAACCAGAGAAAGGATATTAGCCAGCTAATAATGTTGCAAAATCAACAAAAAGGGAGTATAATGCCTTTATTAGCTGGTCCGAAGAAAATCGGTCCGCAAAGGCGCGGCGATTTGTTTTCGGAATGAATCTTAGGAAGGGGGAATCGCTTTGAGCCAAGGCAAGGTATTTATCGAGCTCAAAGACATCGTAAAGATCTTCCCCGGCGTCAGGGCGCTGGACGGCGTCTCGTTTGACATCCGCGAGGGTGAGGTCCACTCGTTGTGCGGAGAGAACGGCGCGGGAAAATCCACATTGATCAAGGTCATGACCGGAGCCCATGCCAGGGACGGAGGCGACTACCTGATCGACGGGCAGTCGGTCAACTTCAGATCCACGACAGAAGGCATCGCAAAGGGCGTCTCCTGTGTGTATCAGGAGTTGTCCATCGCACCGCAACTGGACGTGGCTAAGAACCTATTCATCGGCAACCTGCCCATGAAGGGCGGCTTGGTGGATCACAAGACCCTGTACAAGCGCGCTGCTGAGATTCTGGCGGAGCTGGACATGCACATCTCCCCCAAGACACCGGCGGGCGACCTGTCGGTGGGCCAGCAGCAGATGATCGAGATTGGCCGGGCTCTCACCCGAAACGCCCGGCTCATCATTATGGACGAGCCCACCTCGTCTCTGTCTGAGGCAGAGACGGATACCCTTTTCCAGATCATCAAAAAGCTGGTGGCCAAGAACATTGCTATCGTGTACATCAGCCATAAGCTGGATGAGGTCATGTACCTGTCCGACCGCATCACCGTTATCCGGGACGGTAAGAACATCATCAGTAAGGACAAAGACCAGTTTACCCAGGAAGAGCTGATCGCCAACATGATCGGCCGCCCCTTGGAGAACCTGTACTTAAAGGAACCCGCAGAGATTACCGACACTATGCTGGAGGTCAAGAACCTGACCCGGAAGGGCGTGTTCCAGGACGTGTCCTTCTCCGTGCGCAAGGGTGAAGTAGTGGGCTTCTTTGGCCTGGTGGGCGCGGGACGAAGCGAGATCATGCGCGCCATCTTCGGCGTGGATAAGTATGACTCCGGCGAAGTGTCCGTGGACGGTAAGAAGCTCAGAGGGGGCGACCCCGCCGCTGCGATCGACGCGGGCATCGGCTTCTGTACCGAGGACCGGAAGAAGGAGGGCCTGGCCCTCCGGCTGTCCATCCTGCTGAACATGACCCTGGTTCGCCTGCCGTTCCTGTCAAAGATCGGGGTCATCAACCGCCGCGCCCAGCGCGCCGCCGCCGATGAGTATATGAAGGCCATCTCCATCAAGGCCCCCTCCGTCACCCAGTTGGTGGGCAACTTGTCCGGCGGCAACCAGCAGAAGGTGGTGGTGGCCAAGTGGCTGATGATGAGTCCCAAGGTGCTTATCGTGGATGAGCCTACCCGCGGCATCGATGTGGGTTCCAAGTCGGAAATCTACGGCCTGCTGTCCGACCTGGCCAAGCAGGGCATGGCCATCATCGTGGTGTCCTCTGAGATCGAGGAGATCCTGGGAGTGTGCGACAGCGTGGTTACCATTTTTGAGGGCAAAAAGACCGCGCAACTGGAGATTAACGACCAGCTGACCCGGGAGGAAGTGCTTACCGCCGCCCTGGGCGGGAACTTCAGCGAGGCATTTATGGCCGGAAAGGGGGAACTGCGCGATGAGTGAGAAGAACAACACCGCCACCGTGGCAAAGGACCCCCGTTCCCTGTGGAGCAAGTTTATGAGCCTGAATGGCAGCTCCATCTTGATTGCCACTGTGGCGGCCTTCATCCTGTTTGAGATCGTTTTACAGGTACGCTCAGGCGGAGGCAGCGGCTTAATTTTTATGAGTCCGGCCAACCTGATGCTGATTCTCCGCCAGCAGGTGTATATCGGCGTGATCGCGTTTGGCCTGACCCTGGTGATGCTCACCGGCAATATCGACCTGTCCGTGGGCAACATGCTTACCTTCCTGTGCTGCCTGTGCGCCAAGATCGTCATGAGCACCAATAATGTGGCGATGGCGCTGCTGGGCACCATGGGCGTGGGCCTGGTGTGTGGCCTGTTCAACGGCGTGCTGGTCAGCTATGTCCGACTCAACTCCTTTATCACTACCTTGGGCGCCAGCTCTATTTACAGCGCTCTGGCCATCATGGTTTCCGCGGGCACGGTGCTGGTCATCGACACCAATGCCAGCCCCGCGTTCCAGGCGCTGGGCAAGACCTCATTTGGCCCCGTCCACATTCTGATTGTATGGTTCGTGGTGGTGGCCATCGTGCTGGGACTGTTGCTCAGCCGCACGGTGTACGGCCAGCAGCTGTATGCCATCGGCGCCAACCCCATTGCGGCCCGGTTCTCCGGCATCCGCTATAAGCGCAATACCACCATCGCTTATGTGATCACCGGGTTGTGCGTGGGTCTGGCCGCTGTGATTCAGATGGCTAACTCCCTCAGCGCCAACCCCCAGGGCGCCTCCGGAAAAGAGATGGAGGTCATCCTGTGCGTGGTGCTGGGCGGCTGTGCCGTTAACGGCGGCAAGGGCTCGGTCTGGGGCACTATCATCGGTGTACTGTTCTACGGTGTATTGTCCGCCGGCTTTACCGCGCTGAGAATGTCCCAGTACCTCCAGTGGGTCATCATGGGGGCCATCATGCTGGTGGTCTTGTCCCTGGACGTGCTCAAAGAAAGGGGGGTCAAGCTGTGGAAGAGAAAGTGATGGTCTCCAGCGACCTGCGCAGAAAGCAGCAGATCCGGTTGCTCAAGGACAATAACTCCGTCCTGATCCTGATTTTGATCTTGGCGGCGGCATTTATCTTCATTCCCAATTACAGCAAAGGCTTCTACAACGTCATCAATTACGTGGCCATGTACGGCCCGGTGTGTCTGGGCCTGGGCCTGGTGATGATCACGGGCAACATCGATCTGTCTGTGGGCTTCCAGGCGGGATCCGCCGGTGTGGTATCCGTCATCGTGTTCAATGCGGTGTACAACGGCTCCAACGCCATTCTGGCTCTGGTGCTGTGCATCCTGGCCGCGCTGGTATGCGGTGCTGTTACTGGCTTTATCAACGGCTTTGTAGTGGCCAAGATCGGCGTATCCCCGCTGATTGCCACCATCGCCTCCAACTATGCGTTCCAAGGCTTTGTGTTCTTGTTTGCCCAGAGCTCCTTCCAGGCGGAGGATACGGATACCATTCGTCTCATCGCCAAGACCCAGATCGGCGGGATGCGGTGGTTTACGCCGACGGCCATCATTTTCCTGGTGCTGGTCGTGCTGGTGTTCCTGTGGATGTACAAGACCCGGTTTGGCAACCGCCTGCATGTAGTGGGCGATAATCCGGAGGCCGCCTCCTTCGCTGGCATCAGCGTACCCAGAACGGTGTGGGCGACCTATGTGCTGTGTGGTGTGCTGGCGGCGGTCACCGGCTTCTTCATGGTATCCAACGCGGGCTATGCCGTGTATAACCAGGGCAACAGCCTGTCCACTCTGCCCATCTCCTGCTGCGTCATCGGTGGTATTAAGATGGCTGGCGGTAAGGGCACTGCCGTGCACATTCTGCTGGGCGTGCTCATCATGCGGGTGATTTCCCAGATGATGGCCGCCAAGTTCCTGGGGACTGAGTGGGTCAACATGATTACCGGCATTCTGCTGATCGTAGTGCTTATTATTGACCGGTTTACCAGCACCAAGAACGCTGACGAATAAGGTGGATCTGACAAGGTGATATCCTGCTTTGCGGGTGTCATAAATAATGTTGTATACATTGATCAAGGAAAGGATGGAACCAACATGAAAAAGTTCAAGAAGCTTGCCGCACTGTTGCTGGCCCTGACCATGGTGTTCGCGCTGGCCGCCTGTGGCACCGATGGGGACAACAACAGTCAGGCCCCCAGCGACAACCCCCCTGCCTCTGAGCCTGCCAACCCCGACGATAGCAACAGCGCCGAGCCTGCTCCCGGCGGTGACGTTCAGACCAACGAGGACGGTATGACCTATGTCAACGTCACCGGCGACATCGATCTGTCCGGTGTGGACCTGTCCGGCAAGACCTTCGGCTATGTCACCATCAACTCTTCCGCCCCCTGGGGCGGCCGCGTGGGCACCGAGTTCGCCCGTCTGGCTGAGGAGGCCGGCGCTACGGTCCAGTCCCTGGACGCCAACACCAACCCCGATGACGTGACCAACTACTGCAACCAGATGCTGGACGCCGGCGTGGATGCCCTGGTGGTCTTTGGCGGCACTCCCGATGCCATGGTGGAGATCGCCCAGCGGTGCAGCGATGAGGGCGTGGCCCTGTTCCTGACCGCTCTGGACGTAGCGGAGGCTGGCCGTCAGTACGCCACCGCCTGCATCGGTCCCGACCAGGAGAAGGCCTTCACCGACATCGCCAACTACATCATCGAGGCCAACGGCACTGAGGAGGACTATACTGTGGTCCAGATCTCCGGCGTGCCCTTCCTGGACGACTATATCCAGCGTGAAGCTGGCTTCAAGGCCGGTATGGACGCCGCTCCCAACTACACCCTGCTGGCCGCCGACTACGCCTACTCCAGCCGTCCCGACGCCAAGACCTTCATGGAGAACCACCTCCAGGCTGAGGGCGACGCTATTAACATCGTCATCGGCTATGACGACGACCTGACCATGGGTGCCGTGGATGCCATCGACGAGGCGGGCAAGACCGGCCAGATCAAGGTCTACTCCTTCACCGGCCAGAACGACGCCATCCAGGCCGTAGCCGACGGTAAGATGGAGCTGACCGTCATGAACCGGGCGGACAACATCGCCAAGGAGACTGTGAAGGCTGCTTACGAGTACTTCACCACCGGCTCCACCGCCTACTATCACTACACTGAGCTGACCTACATCACCGCCGACAACGCGGCGGACTTCGTCGGCAAGGGCGAGTTCTAAGAAACACGAAAAGAAATACGGCCAAGGTCCCGCCATCCGGCGGGACCTTGGCTTGTTTTTCGGGGAGAAAAGGTATCCGGCGGAAGAACTGCATAAAAAGGGCACAAAAATGTATAAACATTCTTTTGGGAGTGGTTAAAACCGCCTAAAATGCGGTTTTTGAAAAAAATTCCTTGCGTTAAAGCTGAATAAGATGTATAATCCCTCTATCAAAAGCCCAAGAGGCAATTTGAATTTGAGGAGACTGAATGAAATGAAAGGAATTAAAAAACTGCTGGCCCTGCTGCTGGCCATGTCTATGATGGTGTTTGCCTTTGCCGCCTGTTCCAACCAGGATGCCAGCCAGAGCCAGAACCCCAGCCAGGATGTCACCCCGTCCAATGAGCCCGCCGACTCTCAGGAGCCGGCCAATTCTGATGCTGGCTCCGCCACTGGCGACTACGGTGAGTTCACTACCGTGGAAGAGGGCAAGCTCATCATGTCCACCAACGCCGCCTTCCCTCCCTATGAGATGACCAGCGACGGCGAGGGCTATAACGGCACCGGCTTTGAGGGCATCGACGTGGAGATCGCCGGGGCCATCGCCGACAAGCTGGGTCTGGAACTCCATATTGACGACATGGACTTCACCGCCTCCCTGGAGGCCGCGCAGAAGGGCATGAGCGACATGGTCATGGCGGGCGTCACGGTGGATGAGGACCGTCTGGCGGTCATGGACTTCTCCAACAGCTATGCCACCGGCGTACAGGTGATCATCGTCAAGGAAGGCTCCGACGTGACTCTGGACAACCTGGGTGAACAGCTCATCGGCGTGCAGAACGGCACCACCGGCTGGCAGTACTGCACCGACGACTTCGGCAGTGAGCATGTGGCGGCCTTTGACAACGGCATTACCGCAGTCCAGGCCCTGATGAACGACCAGGTGGACTGCGTGGTCATCGACCAGGCCCCCGCCCAGTCCTTTGTAGAGCAGAACCCCGGCCTGACTATCCTGGATACCGAATACGCCGTGGAGGACTATGCCATCGGCGTGGCCAAGGGTAACACCAGCCTGCTCAACGCCATCAACACGGTTTTGGAAGAACTGCAGGCGGACGGCACCATCCAGTCCATTATTGACAAGTACATCCCCGCCGAATGATCTGAACCATGCATTCCGCAAAGAGGGCGGCGCCAGCCGCCCTTTTTGTCATGAGTATTGAAAAAAGAAAGGGGAAATGGCATGGACTTCGCACAAATATTTGAGACCTGGAAGGCCATGATGGCAGCGGGAGAGGATCTGCCCTGGTGGCAGGACTTCTATGTAAAATTTTACCAAGCTTTCATCGAGGCCGGCCGCTGGCAGGAATACCTTCAGGGCGTGGGAGTCACTCTGGTTGCCACGGCTCTGGCTCTGCTCATGGGCGTAATTTTGGGTGTAGCGGTGTCCATGGTGCGTACTGCCCATGACCAGCAGCGCCCAGGCAGGAGAAAGAACCCCGCATTGGGGGTGGTCAATGCGGTCTTCAAGGTGTATGTCACCGTCATCCGGGGCACCCCTATGATGCTCCAGCTGCTGATCTGGGCCTTTGTGGTCTTTAAAAGCCGACAGTACACCCTGGTGGGCATCTTCGGTCTGGGCATCAACTCAGGGGCCTATGTATCCGAGATCATCCGGGGCGGCCTGATGGCGGTGGAGGTTGGCCAGATGGAGGCCGGGCGCTCCCTGGGGCTAAACTACCTGGACACCATGCGCTTCATTGTCATCCCACAGGCCATTAAGGCCATTCTGCCTGCCCTGGGCAACGAATTTATCATTCTGCTGAAGGATACCTCCCTGCTCAGCGTTATCGGCGGACAGGAACTGATCTACTTCGCCCAGGCTATCGCTAACCGCAACTACGAGCAGATGTTTCCCCTCGTCGGGGCGGCGTGCATGTATCTGGTGTTGGTGATGATCTTTACCTGGCTGCTGGGCAAGCTGGAAAGGAGGCTGCGTCAAAGTGATCGACGTTAAAAACCTGTCCAAATCCTTTGGGGATCATCTGGTGCTGGACAACATCTCCGAGCACATCCGGGAAGGGGAGAAAGTGGTCATCATCGGCCCCTCCGGCTCAGGCAAGTCCACCTTCCTGCGCTGCCTGAACTTGCTGGAGCTTCCCACCTCCGGCACCATCACCTTTGACGGCACCGTCATTACCGACCCCAAGGTGGACATCGACGCGGTACGCCGCCAGATGGGGATGGTGTTCCAGCACTTCAACTTGTTCCCCAATATGACCATCCGGAAAAACATCACCCTGGCCCCGGTGCGCACCAAGCTCATGAGCCAGCAGGAGGCAGACGACACCGCCGTCACCCTGCTGCGCCGGGTGGGGCTGGAGGACAAGGCGGACGCCTATCCCGCCCAGCTGTCCGGCGGGCAGAAGCAGCGGATCGCCATCGTCCGGGCCATGGCTATGCGGCCCAAGGTGATGCTCTTTGACGAGCCAACCTCCGCTCTGGACCCGGAGATGGTGGGCGAGGTGCTGGAGGTCATGAAGGAGTTAGCCCAGGAGGGCATGACTATGGTGGTGGTCACCCATGAGATGGGCTTTGCCCGGGAGGTGGGCACCCGGGTCCTGTTCATGGACGGCGGCCATATCCTGGAGCAGAACGAACCCCACGCTTTTTTTGCCGCCCCCAAGGAACCCCGTACCATCGAATTTTTGTCCAAGGTCCTGTAAGAATTGGTATAGCACACCCGCTGCGGGTGTGCTATACTTTTTAAGAACGGCAAGAGCTTGCAGAGCCGCTAAAGCGGCCTGTTCCACCGGAACAGGGGAGAGAGGGTGACACCATGGAGCATGAGAGCGTAACTGTCCAGATCATGCTGGGAGGCAGGTCTACCCGCATGGGCCGGGACAAGGCCCTGGTGGAATTGGGCGGTCGGACGCTGCTGGACCGGGCGCTGGACCGCTGGCGGGAGTACGGAGCCGGAGTACAGCTGTCGGTGGGAAATCCAGAGCGGCGGGCCATGGCTCCGAAGGGGATGCCTGCTGTGGCGGACTTCTATCCGGACCGGGGGCCTCTAGGCGGACTCCACGCCGGGTTGCGCACCTGTCCCACCCCGCTGCTGCTGCTCACCGCGGTGGACTGCCCCTTCCTCACCCCCGCCCTGGCGGATGGGCTGCTGGCGGCCATCGGCACGGCGGACGCCTCCGTCTACACCCTGGACGGCCGGCCTCAGCCCCTGTTTGGCCTGTACCGGAGGACCTGCCTGCCGGAAGCGGCCGGGATGCTGGCCGTGGGAGAGAATAAGCTGCAGCTGCTGCTGGACCGGGTGGCCACGGTATATCTGCCCACGGCGGACCCGGATCCGTTCCGCAACCTGAACACCCCGGAGGAGCTGGAACGTGCCCGCAGGTCCGTTTGGTTGTGACCGGAACAGGGGAAAATTGTGTCCACTCAGAGCGAGCGTACTTGTATTCCGGCGGAAATCCCCGTATACTGAATAAGAAAGACAGATGATCCGAGTCCCGGATGCCTACGGCTCCGGCTATGGCGGCGGGACCGGGGCGGCGCGGGAAACGGCGCCGCCTTCCTCGTTTGAAAAGGGTCAGGGATTGCGCGCCTTTGGACGGCCCTGCCCTTTTTGGCGGGGCCGCTTTTTGCGTGAGAATGGAGGAAACGACGACATGAAGCTGGTCAAGACTGAGGATGCGGTGGGCCATGTCCTGTGCCACGACATGACCCAGATTATCCCCGGCGTCATCAAGGATGCCCGGTTTCGCAAGGGCCATGTGGTGGCGGAGGAGGACATCCCGGTGCTGCTGAGCATGGGCAAGGAGCATTTGTATGTCTGGGAGAAGGAGCCGGGGATGCTCCACGAGGACGAGGGGGCGGACCGCCTGCGCGCTCTGTGTCAGGGTGCGCACATGTCCGCCACTCTGCCCAAGGAGGGCAAGATCGAGCTGAGGGCGGAGTGCGACGGCCTGTTCCGGGTGGATGTGGAGCGGCTGTATGCGGTCAACAGCCAGGAGGAGCTGATGATCGCCACCCGGCACACCAACACCCCGGTGAAAAAAGGGGACAAGCTGGCGGGGATGCGGGTCATTCCCCTGGTGATTGCGGAGGAAAAGGTGCAGGCCGCAGAGGCGGCGGTGGGGGCGGGCGGCCCCATTTTGTCTCTGCACCCCTATGTGTGCAAAACCTGCGGCCTGGTTGTCACCGGGAGCGAGGTGCAAAAGGGCCTGATCGCCGACCAATTCTCCCCGGTGGTCAAGGACAAGCTGGCCCAGTACGGCATTTCCGTCATCCTGGAGCGCACGCCCGGGGATGATCGGAGGGCTATCACCCAGGCCGTCCTGGACTTCCAGGCCGCCGGGGTGGACCTGATTTTGTGCACCGGCGGCATGAGCGTGGACCCAGACGACCGCACCCCCGGCGCCATCAAGGACACTGGGGCGGACATTGTCGCCTACGGCGCGCCGGTGCTGCCTGGGGCCATGTTCCTGCTCAGCTACCTGAAGGGCACCCCGGTGTGCGGCCTGCCCGGCTGCGTGATGTACGCCAAAGCCACCATCTTCGACCTGGTGCTGCCCCGGTTGGCCGCTGGCCTGCCCGTCACCCGCTCCGAGCTGGTGGGGCTGGGCCACGGAGGACTGTGTCTGGGCTGTGGGGAGTGCCGCTACCCCATCTGTCCCTTTGGAAAAGGAGTGTGAGCCATGAAAACAGGCATCACTCTGGAGGAAGCCCTCGCCATCGTCCGGGAACATACCGCCCCGCTTCCGCCGGAGCAGGGGGTGGGGGAGGAGCTGTTGGGCCGGGTGCTGGCGGAGAACATCATCGCCCCCATGGACCAGCCCCCCTTTGACCGCTCCCCCCTGGATGGCTACGCCCTTGTTTCTGCCGACACCCGAGGGGCGGACCGGGACCACCCCGTCCAGCTGGAGGTGGTGGACACGGTGTACGCCGGGGGCTGGTTACAGGTCACGATTCGCCCCGGACAGTGCGTGCGCATCATGACCGGCGCGCCCATTCCGGCGGGAGCAGACTGCGTCATCCGCCAGGAGGACACGGACCTGGGCCATCCCTGCGTCCAGATCTATCAGGAGCTGCGGCGCCATGAGAACTACTGCTTTGCCGGGGAGGATTACCAAAAGGGCGGCGTCCTGCTGGCAGCGGGCACGGTGCTGGACGCCGCCGCCCTGGGTGTGCTGGCTGGGGCGGGGCTGTGGGAGCGGCCAATGGCCATCTACCCCAGGCCTCGGGTGCTGCTTGCGGGCACCGGAGACGAGCTGGTCCGGCCGGGCCAGCCCCTGAAACCTGGACAGATCTACAACTCCAACCTACCTCAGCTGGCTGCCCGGTGCCGTCAGCTGGGACTTGCGGCGGATACGGTCTGGTGGCCGGACGACCCCCAGGCGGTGGCGGACGGTTTGACAGCCGGCGTGCGGGACTTTGACTGCGTTATCACCACCGGCGGCGTGTCCGTGGGAGACAAGGATATCTTCCATCAGGCCCTGCCCCTGGCGGGGGCGGAGCGGCTGTTCTGGCGGGTGAAGCTCAAGCCGGGCACCCCGCTGATGTTCTCCCTGCTGGAGGGCAGGCCGGTGCTGTCCCTATCCGGAAATCCCTTCGCCGCGGCGGCCACCTTCGAGCTGCTGGCCCGGCCGTTGCTGGCCGCCCTGGCGGGGCAGAGGGACTGGCAGCCGCTTACCCTCACCGCCCCGCTGGCTACTCCCTTTTCCAAGGCCAGCGGCGGGCGGCGGTTCGTCCGGGGCATTTATCGGGACGGAGCCGTGACTCTGCCGGAGGGCCACTCCTCCGGCCAGCTGCGCTCCCAAGTGGGGTGTAACTGCCTGGTGGATATCCCGGCAGGCTCCCCACCTCTGGCGGTCGGGACAATGGTAAAGGTGGTATTGCTGTGAACGGATTTAATCACTTTGACGCCCAGGGCAAGGCCATCATGGTGGACGTGACGGACAAGGCCGCCACCCACCGGGTGGCAGAGGCCCGGGGAGAGATCTTGGTCAATGAGGCAGTCATGTCTGCCATCCAGACGGGAACCGCCAAAAAGGGCGACGTGCTGGGTGTGGCCCGGGTGGCGGGCATCATGGCGGTCAAGCGCACCAGCGACCTCATCCCCATGTGCCACCCTCTGGCGGTGTCCGGCTGCTCGGTGGACTTCCAGCTGTTCCCTGATGAGGGGAAGGTGGAAGCGGTGTGTACCGTCAAGGTCACCGGAAACACCGGGGTGGAGATGGAGGCCCTCACCGGGGTGTCGGCGGCCCTGCTCACCATCTACGATATGTGCAAGGCTGTGGACCGGGCCATGACCCTCACCAACATCCGCCTTATGCGGAAAGAGGGGGGAAAATCGGGGGTGTTCGTCCGTGAAGAATAGGGCCATCGCGGCCATCTCCGGGGTGAAGAACTCGGGCAAAACCACGCTGATGGAAAAGCTCATCCGGGTGCTGACAGGCCGGGGCCTTCAGGTGGCGGCGATCAAGCACGACGGCCACGACTTTACGCCGGACGTGCCCGGAACCGACTCCTGGCGGTTCGGCCAGGCGGGGGCCTGCGGTTACGCCATCTACTCCCCCTGGCGCTATCAGCTGGTGCGGCAGACTCAAGGCGTGTGCGAGCGGGACTTTTTTCAGGCTTTTCCCGAGGCGGATGTGATCTTGCTGGAGGGATTTAAAGACAGTCCCTATCCCAAGATCGAAGTGGTCCGGGCCGGAAACTCCACCGCCCCGGTGTGCGACCCTCGCACGCTGCTGGCAGTGGCCACCGACCTGCCTTTGTCGCTGGACGGGATTCCGGTGCTGGGGCTGGACGATGTGGAGGTTATTGCGGATCTGATTTTAGAGCAAAGGCGGTGAGGGGATGAAAGACAGTCTTGGCCGGACCATTGATTACCTGCGTGTGTCGGTGACAGACCGGTGCAACCTGCGCTGCCGATACTGTATGCCGGAAGAAGGGGTGGAGTGGCTGCCCCATGAGGACATCCTCAGTTATGAGGACATCCTCCGGCTGGCGGCGATCTTTGCCCGGCTGGGAGTAGAGAAGGTCCGTCTCACCGGGGGAGAACCGCTGGCCCGGAAGGGGCTGGCTGCCCTGGTGGCGGGGCTGCGGGCCATCGACGGTATTCAGGAGGTAGCGGTCACCACCAACGGCACCCTGCTGGAAGAGCAGCTGCCCGGCCTGCTGGCAGCAGGACTCACGGGGGTGAACATCAGCCTGGACACCCTGAACGAACGGACCTTCCGGCAGATCACCCGGCGAGAGGGGGTGGGGCGCACGGTGAAAGCCATTGACACCTGTCTGGCCGCAGGGCTGCCCGTGAAGGTCAACTGTGTGCCCATCGCCCCGGAGGAGGAGCTGGTGGAGCTGGCAGGGCTGGCCAAAGGCCGGTCGCTGGCGGTGCGCTTCATCGAGCTGATGCCCATTGGTCTGGGCAAAGACCTTTGCGGCAGGAGCGAGGACGAGCTGCGCGCCCTTCTGGAGCGGGCCTACGGCCCCTTGGTCCCTTTTGAGGGGCGCCTGGGCAGCGGGCCAAGCCGGTATGTGTCCCCGCCCGGCTTTCAGGGACAGATTGGCTTTATCTCATCCCTGAGCCATCAGTTCTGTCACCGGTGCAACCGGGTGCGGCTGACGGCCAACGGCTTTCTCAAAACCTGCCTGCAATATGATAAGGGAGTGTGGCTGCGCCCCCTTCTGTCCGGCTCTGACGAGACGCTGGAAGCGGCCATCCTCACGGCGGTGCGGGACAAGCCGGCGGCCCACCAGTTTGCCCAGCGGCAGGTGGACGGCGGAGAGCGGCATATCATGAGCCAGATTGGGGGGTAGGCCAAGGGTGCTAGCCTTTGGTTTTTGCATGCCTCTACAAAACAGGGGCGGAAAAATGGTTGGAAGGGCGTCAGCCCTTGGTATACTTGAGCACAAGGAGGAAACAGACATGGGAAATGTCATCGCGGTGTGCACCAGCCCTGCCAAGGGCACCCAAAAGACCAACGTGGGCACTGCCCAGTTTCAGGAGGACTGGGGCATTGTGGGAGATGCCCATGCGGGCAAGTGGCACCGGCAAGTGTCCCTGCTTAGCTGGGATAAAATCGAGGCGTTTCGGAGCCGGGGGGCCGAGGTGAGGGATGGCGACTTTGGGGAGAACCTAGTGGTGTCCGGCATCGACTTCCGCGCTCTGCCCATTGGCACGAAGTTTCGGTGCAACGACGTGGTGCTGGAGCTGACCCAAATCGGCAAGGAGTGTCACCACGGCTGCCAGATTTTTCAGAAGATGGGGGAGTGCATTATGCCCCGTGAGGGCGTGTTCACTAGGGTGCTCCACGGCGGGACCATCTCCGTGGGGGATACTCTGACCGTATGGGAGGAATGACAGTTGGGATATCGTGCAGCAATTATTACAGCTAGTGATTCCGGTTACGCCGGACAGCGGGAGGATCTGTCCGGCCCCGCCGCCCGGGAGCTGCTGGAGCAGGCGGGCTATCAGGTGGCCTATTACGCCCTCCTCCCGGATGACCGGACGATGCTGGCCCAAGAATTGGCCCGGCTGTGTGATGAGGATGCCGCCGCCCTGGTGGTTACCACCGGGGGAACTGGCTTCTCCCCCCGGGATTGTACGCCAGAGGCCACTATGGACGTGGTGGAGCGGCCCACCCCCGGCATCCCCGAGGCCATGCGGGCCTATTCCGCCCAGTTGACCAACCGGGCCATGCTCAGCCGCGCGGCAGCGGGGATTCGGAAGGGTACTCTCATTGTTAACCTTCCGGGTTCTCCCAAGGCGGTACGAGAGTGTCTGGAGCATATCCTGCCTGCCCTGGCGCATGGGCTGGATATTCTCCGGGGAAATGATTCCAACTGTGCCCGGCCATGAACAGCACACAAAAAGTTTGTGAAAAATGAGGGTAGAAAAAGCCCTTGACAGAAATTATGTCAATCGAAAATGTATAAAAAGGGGCGGATGTAAGGCTGACACCCCCTGTGGAAAACTCTGTGGAAGTTGTGGAACTCTTGAGACAGCTTGTGTTCAGGGAAAGGAGATTTCTGGGTGACGCTGGGGATATTCATTGACCGATGTATATGAAATGTCAAAAGATTATGAAGGGTGGGTCAACCTGTTGTAACCAGTAGCGGGAGCAGCGCTGTCTGCACAGAGACTGTCTGGACTGGTTTTTGGAAAACACCGTTGCAAGGGGACCTGGGCCGTGTTATCATGGACCTATGGACCGATGAAGCGTATGACGACCATCAAATAGGAGGAATGATTCATGCTGATCAGTGAGATTCTGGAAAAGACCCAGCAGATGTCTGCAGCGGAAAACATGGCCAATCGTCTGGCGGACAAGGTGCGCAATCTTTGGCTGACCAACCGGGCAGAGGGCAGGAACCGTTGGGAGGAAAACTTTTTTGAGGATCCCGATGGAGTGAGCTTCCTACGCAGAGAGAGCTTTCCTGGTCTGCTAGGCATTGACTACATTTTCAAGTGGTGGGGTAACGATGATATCGAGGGTCTTGCGGGCGAGCTGGAAGTCCTGTGGAAAGTGGAAGAGGACCACGGCGTGGCCATCTATAAGACGTGGATCCGTCTGGCGGACCGTGACTTTGTCATCGGACCCGTTCGGGAGGAGAGCGAAAAACGGGAGGTCAACCGCAAGGAGTTCCGCCGGGCTTTCGCCCAATGGGAGCAGTTGTACAACAGCCGCAAAGTGTGACGAGATCAAAAACAGAGGGCCCCGGGCATATCTGCCCGGGGCCCTTTTCCGTCATGGGTCGCACTGTCCGCAGGGGGAGTAGCCCTGGGCGATCAGCTCCTCCCGGCTGCCGGTGTAGGTCTGGCGGTTGGCCTGGCTCATGGAGGCCGCGCCGGAGCAGTCAGGGCGGTGGAACTTCTTGGAGCTGGTGTTCAGGATGTAGGTGGCGTCTGCCGACGTGCCGGGGGCGGCGTCCTCCAGATGGCTGTCCCCGGTGGCGTAGTCGATGACCACCCCGGGCTGGCAGTTGTAGACATACACGTCGAAGCACACCCCGTCCCCCTGGTCCTCCACCGACCAGGCCTCCATGCGCACGCCGCTGGCCACCAGGTCGTCCCCGTCGAAGATGGGGGTGGACCGGTAGAGCACGTGGTATCCCGTCTCCTTGACGAAGTCGGCCACCAGGTCCTCAAAGGGGAGCATCCCCTCCACGTTCATATAGCGGGTGCCGGTGATGAGGTTCTCCTCATTGGCGTTCTCCCCGGTGAGCTGATAGCCGATGAGGTGGCAGCGGTTGTAGAGGTACTTGCCGTCTACGCAGTCGTATCTCACCGTGTGCCAGCCGGAGGGCTTCACCTGGCCGATGCTCCCCCGGTCCTCGGTGGGCATGGTGTCCTGGGACACGCAGGCGTAGGCGGCGCCACACCGGCCCAGGCTGTCCAGGGGGCTGTAACTCTCAAAGGAGACGGGGACCAGGTCCTCATCCGGGAACTGCGGCGTGTTGTCCCCCACCACCACATAGGGCTGGCCGGAGAAGGCGGGGATATCGGACAGGGAAAAATCCTCATCCAAGGCGGGGGCGGCAAGTGCCTGGTTCAGCGGCTCACAGCCCGGCAGGACCAGCAGCAGAGCCAGCAGCAAAGCCAGGATTGGGGCACGTCTGCCTTTCATCGGCGGTAAACCTCCTTGGTGATGGTGTCATGGGACCAGCCGGGGAACTGCTCCTGGCTGACCAGGGCCCAGCCGTCCGCCAGGTCCAGCCCCAGCCACACGTCGGCGGGGTAGACCCGGCCCCAGCGGTACAGCCGGACCTCCTCCAGCCGGTCCAGCCAGGGGGCGGGGGAGCGGTCCTCCACGAAGCAGAAGTCCCCGGCCTGTGCCCGGTCCAGATAGTCCTCCGCCACCAGCAGCAGCCCCTGCTCCGACTGGGCGAACTGCCGGGCGGACCGGGCGTTCATCCACAGCCGGGCCCCGGCGGCGTCCGCCAGGATGTGCTGCCGCACCACCCGGTCCCGGCTCTGCCGGCGCTGGTGGAAGGCCATGCCGTCCCGGTCGTCCACGCAGGCGATGAGGCGCACGGAGCGCCCCTCACAGCCGGTCCCGCTCCTCCGCGTAGAGGGAGGGCAGGATGGCGGCCAGGTTGGAGAATTCCTTGATGTTGTGGCCGAACAGGGCCCGGGGGACCATCTCGGGCACCGCGTGGCCGTCGGGCACCAGCTTGACCAGCTGCCCGTCCCCGTCCAGGCCGTAGCCCATCCAGAAGTGGGACTTGAACCAGACGCCCCCCTCCGCGGGGACCACCTTGTGGGTCATGAGGGCGGGGGAGCTGCTCTTGCCCACGGCGCACACCATGGCCGCGCAGGCGGGGGTGCCGATCTTGGACATGTCATAGCCCAGGTCGGCGGGCTTGCAGAACTGGAGCAGCAGCCGCTCCATGCCCAGGCCGATGTCCTCCATGATGTCGTGGGTGACCCCCCAGGTCTTTTCCGCCCAGGGCACGGCGGGGTCCCGGACGTAGTCGGCCTGGATGGCCCGGGCCTGGAGGTGGTCGTCCCGGTCCCAGATCTTATAGCGCAGGTCGGGGCCCACGCAGTGCCAGGCGAACCACCACAAGAACATCTCTGGCGTCACGCCGGGCATGAAGGTGCTGTTGGCCACGAAGCCCGTGCCGTTGGGGGCCACGGTGAAGCCCACCTTCAGGGCCACCTTGCCCTCCTCTAAAAAGTCGTTGCGGCGTTCCACCGGGGTGGCCAGGGCCGGGTCGGCCATGGGGCCGTGCCAGATGTCCAGCTTCTCCTGGGGGATGGGGGCCAGGTCCTGATAAAAGTATTTGGCATAGGGCAGGGCTTTCTCCTCCTGCGTGATGACGACGGGCATAGCGTGCGCTCCTTTCATGGGTGGGATGTGTGGGATGGATCGCCCTTTAGTGTACCACAGACCGTGGGCGCTGGCAAGGGCGGCCCGCCGCCGGAGGCGCGCTCCCGTCAGGGAAAAAGTCGCAAAAGGAGCTGTCATCCCGGCGGAGATATGATATAATAGGAAAAACGCCGCCCCCCGGCCTGCCGGGCGGGCGGGAGGAGGAGCGAAGATGGGCAGACGATACGCCATCGTGGGCTTTGGCTGCGCGGGCTACCACGCGCTGGAGGCCCTGCGCCAGAGCGACAGCCAGGGGGAGATCCACGTGTTCTCCGAGCTGGACCAGCCCCCGGCCAACCCCATGCTGACCACCTATTATGCCGCCGGGCGGCTGCCCTATGAGGCGCTGTTCCCCTTCGGCGGCCTGGAGGAGGTGGAGCGGAAGCTCTCCCCCGTGCTCCACATGGACGCGCCGGTGGCCGCCCTGGAGAAGGACGAGCGGGCCCTCACCCTGTCCACCGGGGAGCGGATGGCCTTCGACGCCGTCCTGCTGGCCACCGGGGCCCAGCCGGTGGTGCCCCCGCTGGGGGTGACGGTGGGGGAGCGGGTGCTGTGTATGCGCACGGTGGCCGACGCCCGCCGCCTGCGGCAGCGGCTGGAGGCCGGCGATGTGCGCTCGGTCACGGTGATCGGCGCGTCCATGGTGGGCATCAAGATCGTGGAGCTGTGCCGGGAGGCGGGCATCGCCTGCACCCTGGCCGACCTGGCGGAGCGGGTGTTCCCCCTGGCGGCCCTGCCCGACGTGTCCGCCGAGATCCAGCGGCGGCTGGCGCAGCAGGGGGTGGCCCTGCGCTTCGGCGCGGCGGTGACGAGAGCGGAGGAGAGCGCCCGCCAGGTGACCACCTGGTTCGCCCAGGGGGAGGCGGTGACGTCCGACCTGCTGGTGCTGTGCATCGGCACCCGGGCCCGGACGGAACTGGCCCGGGCGGCCGGGCTGGAGGTGGACCGGGGCATCGTGGTGGACGACTCCATGCAGACCTCCGCCCCCGGGATCTACGCCGCCGGAGACTGCTGCCAGGGCCGGGAGATCATGTCCGGCGGCCACCAGATCATCGGCCTGTGGGCCAACGCCGCCTACCAGGGCCAGACCGCCGGCCACTGCATGGCCGGCGACCCGGTGATCTTCTCGGGCAATATCCTGCACAACATCACCCACTTCATGGGGATGGACTTCGTGGGCTTCGGGAACGTGAGGGCCCAGGGGGAGGTCCACCGGGTGGGCAGGCCCACCGACCGGCGGTATATCGAGGCGGTGGTGGCGGATGGGGAGCTGCGGTGCGTCAACCTGCTGGACAGCTATCACATCAGCGGCGTGGTGAAGAACTACCTGATGAACCGCTTCACCGGCAATCGGGCCCCCCTGCCCACCGCCCTGCGGGGCCTGCTGGCCCGGGAGGGGTTCACCGATGAGTTCCTATCCTTGTTCGAAGGGGAGGCAGAGACATGAGCACACTGGAAGAAAAGCGCCGGGGCAAGATCCCCGGGGAGGACACGGGGATCGTCACCCGCAACTCCTTCTGCGACGTGTGCGCCCCGGGGCCCCACTGCGGCGTGACGTGCTATGTGAAGGACGGCAAGATCGTCAAGGTGGAGGGCACCGACGGCCACCCCACCAACCACGGCCTGCTGTGCCCCAAGGGGCAGGCCAACCGGCAGTACGTCTACCGGAAGGACCGGGTGCTCACCCCCCTGCGCCGGACAGGGGCGCGGGGAGAGGGGAAGTTCCAGCCCATCACCTGGGACCAGGCCTATGAGGAGATCGCCGCTCGGCTGGGGGCGGTCCGGGAGCGGTACGGCCCGTCATCGGTGGCCTTCTACTCCGGCTACAACAAGTGGTACCGGCCCTTTTTGCAGCGGCTGTGCTACGCCTTCGGCTCGGTGAACTACGGCACCGAGTCCTCCTCCTGCTTCACCTCCACCATCATGTCCTGGCGCCTGGCCACCGGCGCGGACTTCGCCGCCCCGGATCTGGGGCGGGCGGGGGGGTTTTTGGGGTGGTGCTGCAACCCCTATCACTCCTCCTACCTGATGATCGCCGGGCTGGAGCGGGCCCGGGAGCGGGGGATGAAGGTCATCATCATCGACCCCCGCATCACCCCGGCGGCGGAGCAGGTGTGCGACCTGCACCTGCGCCCCCGGCCGGGCACCGACTGCGCCCTGGCCCTGGGCCTGGGGCGGGAGCTGATCGTCAACGACTGGGTGGACCACGACTACATCCGGGAGAACGTCTACGGCTACGAGCCCTATCGGGACTATGTCATGGCTTTCACCCCCCAGCGGGTGGAGGAGCTCACCGGCGTCCCCGCCGACCAGGTGCGCCAGGCCGCCCGGATGATCCATGACCACGCCCCCCTGGCCATCAACCAGTCCGGGGCCGCCCTGGTCCACCACAAGAACGGGATGCAGACCCACCGGGCGGTGATGGCCCTGTCCGCCCTCATGGGCAGCTATGACCGCCCCGGCGGCATGATCCCCGGCCCGCTGACCTACGCCCACTCCATGGCGGGCTTCTCCACCCTGGACCACCAGTTCCCCTTTGAGAAGTACCCCCAGGGCCAGCCCCGCCCGGTGGGGGCGGAGCGATTCCCCCTGTGGGACGAGGTGGTGGGGGAGATGCAGGGGTGCGACCTGGCCCGGCAGATCCGGGAGGGCACCCCATACCCCATCAAGGCCGTGTGGGCCCACGGGATGAACTACCGGATGTTCAACGCCGACCAGGAGCTGGAGCAGGCGCTCAAGCAGCTGGACTTCTTCGTGGACATCGACCTGTTCCTGACGGACACCGCCAAGCTGGCGGACATCGTGCTGCCCTGCTGTTCCAGCTTCGAGCGCAGCGAGTTCAAGGTGTTCGGCGGCGGCTACGGCCAGTGGACCCAGCCAGTGATCGCCCCCCTGGGCCAGTCCCGGCCGGATGACGAGATCATCGTGGAGCTGGCAAACCGGCTGGACCTGGACGACCAGCTGCTCCGCGCCGGGTCCGAGGCCTGTGTGCGCCATATGCTCCGGGAAACGCCGGTGGACGTGGATTTCCTCAAGGCCCACAGCCAGTTTCCCCAGAAGCTGGAGGGGGTGAAGGTTATCCCCGTGGGGGAGCACGGTTTCCAGACGCCCACGGGAAAGTTCGAGCTGTGGTCCACCGTCATCGAGAAGCACCCCGGCCTGGACCCCCTGCCCACCTGGCGGGACAGCGCCGACGACGCGGACCCGGCCCAGTTCCCCTTCCGGCTGGTGGCGGGGGCCCGGCTGCCCAACGCCCTCCACTCCCGGCTCCACGACGTGCCCTGGCTGCGGTCCCTGCGGCCGGTGCCCATGGCGGACCTCAACGACCAGGACGCCGCCCGCCTGGGGGTGGCGCGGGGGGACCTGATCCGCCTGAGCACCAGCGCGGGCAGCCTCACCGTGGCGGCAAATCCCACCCGGCGGGCCCTGCCCGGGACGGTGTGGCTCTACCACGGCTACCGGGAGGCGGATGTGAACGCCATCATCCCCGCCGGACACAACGACCCCTATTCCGGCTTCCCGGGCTATCGCAGCGTCCGGTGCCGGGTGGAGAAGGAGGCGCAGGAGCGGTGAAGATCCTATTTGAGTTCGACGAGAAGAAGTGTTCTGCCTGCGGGGCGTGCGCCGTCGCCTGCATGGACCAGAACGACGTGGACGTGGCGGCGGGGCAGGAGCACTACCGCAAGGTGTACCAGTATGAGAGCGGGGACGACATGGTGTGCATCTCCATCGCCTGCCTCCACTGCCCGGACGCGCCCTGCGTCACCGCCTGCCCGGTGGGCTGCCTGTACAAGGACCCGGCCACCGGCCTGACCCGGTACGACACCACCCACTGCATCGGCTGCCACTCCTGCGCCATGGCCTGCCCCTATGGGGCGCCCACCTTCCGGCCCACGGGGGAGGGGCGGCCCCGGGAGAAGATGGAGAAGTGCCACGGCTGCCTGGAGCGGATCCAGGCCGGGCTGCAGCCCGCCTGTGTCCACTCCTGCCCCACCGGGGCCCTCACCTGGCGGTGGGCGGAGGACGGGGAGAGCTCCGCCCTGTCCCAGCTGTACCAGAGCTGGACCGCCCTGCGGCCGGCGGACCGAAAAAAGTGAAACGGTAGAAAAAGGGCCGTCCGGCATCGCCGGGCGGCCTTTTTAGAAGTATCGTGTTTATTGCCAGCCCAGGTCGTACACCACCGTGCCCAGCAACAGAAGCAGCACGGTGAGCATCATAGGACGGATAACCGCCGCTCCCCGGCGGAGGGCTAGGCCGGAACCCAGGTAGTTGCCCGCGATGTTGAACAAGGCCGCGGGGATGCCCAAAGTCCACAGGATGCTGCCACTCAGGGCGAAGGTGACAAAGGCGGCCAGATTGGAGGACAGGTTGATGAGTTTGGTGTTGCCTGAGGCGGTGAGCAGGTCAAACCCGCACAGGGTGGTCAAGGCCAGCATGAGAAAGGTGCCGGTGCCAGGGCCGAAAAACCCGTCGTAGCAGCCGATGACCAGCGCGATGGCCCCTACCCGGGTGAGCAGTCCAGCGGAGGTGTAGCGGTCCGTGTGGTCCTCGTCCACCGCCTTGCGGCGAAAAAACAAGATGACCGCGATCACTGGCAGGCATGCCAGCAAAAAGAGGTACAAAAACCGCTCCGGCACCCACAGGTTCAGCCGGGCCCCCACCCAGGAGCCAGCCAGGGCGCAGGCCACCGACAGGGCAGCGGACTGGCGGTGGAGTTTTCCCCGGCGCAGGTAACGCACCGTGGCCAGCAGGGTGCCGAAGGTGGAGGAGCACTTGTTGGTGGCGGTGGCCAGATGGGGGGGCAGGCCGGCCAGCAGGTAGGCGGGCAGGGAGATGAGTCCGCCGCCGCCAGCCACCGCGTCCACCAGCCCGGCCAGGAACAGCAGCGGGCAGACAATGAGAAAGGTCAACACAGACAGTTCCGGCATGGGAAAGACCTCGTTCCATTCCAAAGTGTGCACGTGAAGAAAGAGCCTTTTCAGGCCCGGAGGCTGTTGTATCATAAAAGATGGGCGGTGTCAATATCCCCGCCGGGAATCTTGGGGGAAAGGGAGGAAATCCGCCCTTGTCTGTTCCGGGGGTTTGTGGTAGAATTTTAAGGAAAACGACAAGGGGAGGATAGGCCCGCCGCAAGAGTGGCGGGCTTGACACTGTTATGGCTAAGGACATCGGATTTGACAACCAGCGGTATCTGGAGACTCAGTCTGCCCATATTCGGGAGCGGATCGCCCAGTTTGGCGGCAAGCTGTATCTGGAGTTCGGCGGAAAGCTGTTTGATGAC
>ERZ1106929.382-NODE-382-length-51545-cov-9.472577_pt1 | contig 51545 bp, 68 predicted proteins | sample MGYA00403662_ERZ1106929 | MGnify/ENA primary metagenome ERZ1106929 (study PRJEB35170, sample SAMEA104062442) | human gut metagenome | biome: human gut; feature: human-associated habitat; material: faeces | place: Denmark | collected 2013-02-20 ... | reverse complement strand
TTCGCTCCGGATCCATCTCCTCCAGTTCCTTGCGCTGGAAGCTGAAATTCCCGTTGGGGGACACGAAGGGCGTCACATACAGCGCTGCCCCGCCGAACATCTCGTGCTGCACCTGCCGCCAGCGCCAGCCGGTGAGCCCCTCCATAGGGGCTGCATACCACTCATACATCGATTTTCCCCTCCAAACACATCTCCAGCGTTATGCCCGGTCTGCGCCGGTAGCGGGACACCTCCAGCTGCGGCAGCAGCAGTGAAAATGCGGTATCCTCATGGATGAGGCGTTCCTTCTCCGTCCGGGTCAGCTGCTTGATGCGGTATTCCAGCCGCAGGGCCGTCCCTTTGTCCTCCGTCTCCCACAGCGCCGCCAATGCCTGTATCGGGTGGGCTCGTGTATACCGGGCGCAGGCCGTTCCCCGGTCGGTGTGCTGCCGCATCCGGCGGCAAATGTCCTGTGCAACTCCGGTGTAAAGGGTATCTCCTTCGCAGTATACCATGTATACGAAATACACGCTCCCACCTCCTTTTTCCCCAGTATAGCACGGATGCCCTTGCAATTACAACCGCCATGTGATAGAGTTTTGGGGAAAGTGAGGAGAAAGTATGACTCTTTTTGACCACTATTTGGAATACATGACCCAGCTGATGGAGGGCCGCCGCACGCCGCCGGAGGGCATCACTCTGCCGGAGGGGGACATGACGGAGAAGGCCGCCTCCCTGAGCCGCCAGCTGCAGCAGGTGGGAATCGCCGCCTTTGTCCGGGCCTGCGCCCGGCAGGACGGCGTTACGCTGCCGGAGGAAATTTACCGGCAGGCGGACGATACCACAAGCCTTCAGCAGCTGCTGCAAAGCGCCGTACAGCTGCCCCCCGTACAGGAGGCTTCCCCGGCGGAGGAGCCCTCCGAGACGGCCCCGGACCCCGATGCAGGCAAGCACGCCTTCGAGGTCTTTCTGGACTGCGTGGCGCTGGATGACGGTCTGGTGCAGTACCTGATGGAGGTGCTGCAAAAACGGGACTGGAAGGAATTTTACAAGCTCAGCCAGATCACCACCAAGCTGGATCTGGACCCGGAGGAATTTCTCTATTGGCTGGGCAACAAGGAGCTCTACGCCGACGAGGAGGAGCGCTCCTGCGCCGTCATCATGGATGCCTGTCTGGAGCGGCTGCGGCAGGAGGGACAGCTGGAGCTGATGGCGGCACTGCTCTCCGGTGACCGCCGGACCTTCGAGCTGTTCCGGTGTCAGGCCCCGGAGCTGCAGCATCTGCCCGCCGCCACCTATGAGTGGTACAGCAAGAACTATTTGGATCGGGACTACCCCATCCGGATGCTGATGAAGTGCCGGGGCATCCGGTTCCCGGAGCATATCCCAGGAAATGAATCTAAGTAAGGAGCAACGATCCCATGACCACCAATGAAATGTATCAGCAGCTGGGCATCAGTCCGGAGGTGCTGAATTTTGGACAGCGAGTACTGGACGGACTGGACGAGGAAATGTCCCGTGTGGACGACATTGCCGAGTATAATCAGGCCAAAGTTCTCTCCGCCATGCACAAGAATCGTCTCAATGCCACCCACTTTAACCTCTCCTCCGGCTACGGCTACGACGACGAGGGCCGGGACAATCTGGAGCGTGTCTATGCCGACGTGTTCCACACGGAGGCGGCGCTGGTCCGGCCCCAGATCACCTGCGGCACCCATGCGCTGGCACTGGCGCTGGGGGCCAACCTCCTGCCGGGCGACGAGCTGCTGAGCCCCGTCGGGGCGCCCTATGACACCCTGGAGGAGGTCATCGGCATCCGCCCCTCTCCCGGCTCCCTGCGGGAATACGGCGTCAGCTACCGCCAGGTAGACCTGCTTCCGGACGGCAGCTTTGACTACGACGGCATCCGGGCCGCCATCCACGAAAAAACCAAGCTGGTGACCATCCAGCGCTCCAAGGGCTACGCCACCCGCCCCTCCTTCTCCGTGGAGGAGATCGGTCAGCTGATTGCCTTCTGCAAGAGCTGTAAGCCCGGCATCATCTGCATGGTGGATAACTGCTACGGCGAGCTGGTGGAGCGACAGGAACCCACGGATGTGGGGGCCGATATAGTGGTGGGAAGCCTCATTAAGAATCTGGGTGGCGGTCTGGCTCCCACCGGCGGCTATGTCTGCGGCCGGCAGGATCTCATCGATCGCTGCGCCTACCGGCTCAGTGCACCGGGCCTCGGCAAGGAGGTGGGCGCCAATCTGGGTCTGCTCACCAGCTTCTATCAGGGGCTGTTTCTGGCTCCCACAGTGGTGGCCTCCTCTGTAAAGGGTGCTATCTTTACAGCGGGGTGCTATGAAGCGCTGGGCTTCCGTGTGATTCCCGGCAGCCGGGAGGTGCGCCGGGATATCATTCAGGCGGTGGAGCTGGGCAGCCGGGAGGCCATGTGTGCCTTCTGCAAGGGCATCCAGGCCGCTGCACCGGTGGACAGCTATGTGACCCCGGAGCCGTGGGCCATGCCCGGCTACGACAGCGACGTTATCATGGCCGCCGGAGCCTTCGTGCAGGGGGCCTCCATCGAGCTCTCCGCCGACGGCCCCATCCGTCCCCCCTACGCTGTGTATTTTCAGGGTGGCCTGACGTGGTATCACGCCAAGCTGGGGGTCCTCATGAGCCTGCAAAAGCTCCATGATGCCGGACTTTTGCCTAATTTGTAAGCATCCCCTGTCCTGCACGGCAACCAGAAAAAACACAGCCCCGGGCGCCGAAGCGTCCGGGGCTGTATGTTACTCACATCCACATCTCAAACAGCCGCAGCAGGGTACTCAAAAGCTTGCGGTACCACGGGCGGCTCTTCCACTCCTGATACGTCACCCGGCGGGAACGGTCCGTGATACGCTGGATATCCTCCGCCAGCCCCTCAATGGCCGGTACGCCGTAGAGTACCGTACCGCACTCAAAGTGCAGCTGGAAGCTGCGGTAGTCCATATTCACAGACCCCACAAAGGCCGCCTCGCCGTCTGACAGCACGGTCTTGCCGTGAAGCAGACCCGGCTCGTAGATGTAAATTTTCACACGATGCACCAGCAGCTCACCGTAGTGGCTCTGGGCCGCCAGATAGGCGAACTTGTGGTCCGGTATTCCCGGCAGCAGCAGCCGCACATCCACGCCGCTGTCCCCGGCAGAGCACAGGGCCTGCCGCATGGGCTCATCAATGGCCAGATACGGCGTGGTGATATGGACGGAGCGGCGGGCGTTGTTGATGAGGTGCAGGAACACGTCCTCCGCCGTGGAGATGGGATTGTTGTCCGGCCCGTCCACAAAGGGCTGGCAGAAGCCCGCCGCCTCCCGATGGTCGTGGGGGCGGTAGTAGTCCCGCTCCTGCATCAGCTGTCCGCCGTTGCGCTGCCACATATGGAGGAACTCCCGTGTCAGGCCCCATGCGCCGGGGCCGTCCAGCCGGATGCCGCAGTCCTTCCAATAGCCGAAACGGACGGTAAGGTTGGCGTATTCGTCTGCCACGTTGGCTCCGCCGGTGTAGGCCGTGCTGCCGTCGATGCAGACGATCTTCCGATGATCCCGATAGTTGAAGTACAGGCGGTTGACGTAGTGGTGAACCGGGTTAAAGACCTGTACCTCTACCCCGCCCTCCCGCAGGGCCTCGATCTGTCCGGCGGGAAAGCGCATCATGCTGCCGAAGTCATCGAAGATAATCTTGACCTCCACACCTGCCGCCGCCTTCCGGCGGAAGATCTCCGCCATGCGGTCCCATATCTGTCCCTGCGCAATGATGAAGAACTCCAGAAAGATGAAATGCTCCGCCTGCTCCAGCTTCTCCAGCATATCCTGCAGGAACATCTCGCCGGTGGGCAGATATGTGGTCTCCGTGTCACCGTAAAGGAGATACCCTTGACGGCTTAGATAGACACTGAGCCGCTCCCACTGGGGGAATTTTCGCCGCAGCTTCTCCATCTGGATGCGGTGGGCGGCCTGTTGGGCTTCCGGCTCCTCCGGCATGGGCAGCTTTTTCAGGTCCAGCCGCTTTTGCTGCCGGTCACCGTTCCAGAGAAAGTATAGAATGAGTCCCACCACCGGCACCGTCAGAACGAGGAAGATCCAGCCGAACTTATAGCTGGTGCCGTCGGTGCGGTTATAGATCCGCACGGCGTAGCCGAAGGCCGCCAGCTCCAGCACCGTGTAGATGATGGCAGCCCGCTGGCGCAGCTCCGTGCTGAGAAAGAATGCCAAAGCGATCTGCCCCAGCAGCAGCGCCGCCACGAAAACCAGCCGCAGCGCCGCCGAGATACGACGTTCCGTTTTCTGTTGTACCTGATGCGTTTTCAACGGGTCACCTCCTGTTCCCTTTGGGATACCACGCAGAGCTGTCCGCCAAATCGGACAGCTCTGCTTTTTTGCTTATTACCGATTGCGGAGCAGATCCTGCTGGATGTTCCACAGCCTGTCGGACAGGTCCACATAGTAGCTGTGAGGATTGTCGAAGCGCTTCACCTCGTCCCACAGGGAGTCCACCTGCCGCTGGCAGTAGGCCCGGCTGGCCTGGAGGTTGGGGACCTGATAGACCAGCTTGCCCTGCTGGAAGATGGGCACCATCAGCTCCTTGGCTTCGATGTTGGTATACACCTTCCGCTTCCAGGTGGCGTCCGGATCAAAGAGCTCCAGGGGCTGCTCAAAGTCGATCTCCTCGTCGTGGAGACAGATCAAATCAGCCTCCGCCTTGCCCGTGGCCTTGGAGAAAATGCGGTAGATCTTCTTGAAGTGGGGGGTGGTAATCTTGGCGGCGTTCTCGCTGATTTTGATTTTGGGGATGATGTTCCCGTTGTCGTCCTCGATGGCCACCAGCTTGTACACCCCGCCGAACACCGGCTCGCTGCGGGAAGTGATCAGCCGCTCGCCCACGCCGAAGGAGTCAATGCGGGCCCCCTGGCGCACCAGGTCCCGGATAATATACTCGTCCAGGGCGTTGGAGGCGATGATCTTACAGCCGCTCAGCCCCGCCTCGTCCAGCATCTCCCGGGCCTTCCGGGACAGGTAGGCCAGGTCGCCGGAGTCCAGGCGGATGCCGCACTTGGTGATGCCCTTGGGCTCCAGCACCTCCTTGAACACCCGGATGGCGTTGGGGACGCCGGATTTTAAGACGTTGTAGGTGTCCACCAGCAGGGTGGCGTTGTTGGGGTAGAGCTCGCAGTAGGTCTTGAAGGCGGTGTACTCGTCGGGGAACATCTGGACCCAGGAGTGGGCCATGGTGCCGGTGGCGGGAGAGCCGTAGTGCTGGTCGGCCATGGTGCAGGCGGTGGCCGAACAGCCGGCGATATAGCTGGCCCGGGCGCCCAGCAGAGCGCCGTCTGGGCCGTGGGCCCGGCGGGAGCCAAATTCCGCCACCGGGCGGCCCTCGGCGGCCCGGACGATGCGGTTGGACTTGGTGGCGATCAGGCACTGGTGGTTCAGGCACAGGAGCACGAAGGTCTCAATAAACTGGGCCTGGATGGCGGGGGCCCGGACGGTGAGGATGGGCTCCCCCGGGAAGATGGGCGTTCCCTCCGGAACCGCCCAGATGTCGCCGGTGAAGGAGAAATTTTTCAGATAGTCCAGAAACTCCTCCGAAAAGCAGTCCTTGGACCGCAGATAGGCGATATCCTCCTCGTCAAAGTGCAGGTTCTCAATATACTCCACCACCTGGGCCAGGCCCGCCGCAATGGCAAAGCCGCCCTGGTCGGGGACTGAGCGGTAGAACACATCAAAATAGCAGATGCGGTCGGTCAAACCGGTTTGGAAATATCCGTTGCCCATGGTCAGCTCATAAAAATCACAGAGCATGGTCATATTTGTTTTTGCTTTCATTCCGGGGCTGCCTCCTCATTTGAAGGGTGACATGACACCCTAGGTTGGCTTTATTATACTCGTTTCCCAAGGAAAAGGCAAGGAAAAGCGGCTGCTTTTGTAAATTCCCCGTTAAGAAGGATACCCGGAACAAATTGGGGCATACTGGAAGCGAACCCAAATAATCTGAGGAGGGACTGTTCCATGCCAGAGAAAACCGAAGCCTTTGCCCACAGTCAGACCCGGGAAAACCTGATGCGGGCCTTTGCGGGGGAGAGCCAGGCCCGCAACCGCTACACTATTGCCGCCGGAATCGCCCACAAGAGCGGCCTGGAGGTCATTCAGGGGCTGTTTCTATTCACCGCCGACCAGGAGAAAGCCCATGCCAGACAGTTCTACCGGCAGCTTCACGACCTGGGCGGGCAGACCATCCGGGTGGACGGCACCTATCCGGTGGACCTGTACGCCGACCTGCTGGACTACCTGCGGGCGGCCCAACACAACGAGTACGGAGAGTGGGAGCACGACTACGCCAGCTTCGCCCGCACCGCCATGGAGGAGGGATTTCCTCTGGTGGGCAAGCTCTTTGAGAACATCGCCAATGTGGAGAAGATTCACGGGGACCGGTTCGGCCGGTATGCGGACATGCTGGAGCAGGGCCGGCTGTTTGCCAGCGACACAAAGGTGGAGTGGATGTGCCTGAACTGCGGCTATGTGGTGGATGCCACCGCCGCTCCGGCCCACTGCCCGGTGTGCCGCCACCCCCAGGGCTACTTCGTCCGGGTGGAGCTGGCGCCCTACCACAGCGGGCCGGTGAAATAGACAAAACAACGGGCTGTATGTGTACAAAAACACATACAGCCCGTATCTTTATTTTAGAAAAAAACAAAAAGTTATCACTTCTCGGCCGCACGGTCGAAAAAGTCCAGCATCCGCCGGTTGGTCTCCCGGCTCTCCGGCCAGTCCCACCAGCCCACCTCAAACACGTGGGTGAGCTGCTCCCCCTGCTCCCGCTTCCAGAGAATCACCTCGTGCTCCCAGGGGGAGCGGTTCAGGTAGTCTATCAGCCGCCGGCTCTGCCGGTAGTAGCGGTCGGGCTCGCTGGCAATGACCAGAATGGGGGGCAGGTCCAGGCCGGGGGCGGTGTCCTCAAAGCTGGCGTGGCCGTAGAGGGGAGACAGCTTCCACCGGGGGCCGAACAGCAGCTTCTGATACTCCCGGCTCACCGCCTGGTCAAAGGGCGGGCGCAGGAAGGCGAAGCGGTACACGTCGCACACCCCGTGGGCGATGGCCAGGGCGGTGAAGCCGCGCTTCAGGGGCTGAACCCCATAGAGGGCCTGGAGGGCGGGGCTCTTTTGAATGCAGGCGGCGAGGCCGGCCAGATGTCCTCCAGCGGAATCTCCCGTGAGCAGAACCCGGGACAGGTCAAAGCCGTGCTCCGCCCCGTGCTCCTCCAGCCAGCGGAGGCTGGCAAACACGTCCTGTACCTGTCCCCGGAGGTCCACCTGGGGCAGCAGGCGGTAGCTCATCCCCATCACGGCGTACCCCTGGGCGGCCAGGGCCATGCAGTAGTTCCGGTTCAGCTCCCGGTCCCCGTACATCCAGCCGCCCCCGTGGATATCCACCACCGTGGGCAGAGGGCCCTGGGCCCCCTCCGGGCGGTACAGGTTCAGGGTGTGCATGGGGTCCCCGTCCGGCAGATAGGCCAGTCCGGCCTCCGCCGCCACCCCCTCCGGGCGGGACTGGCGGGCCAGGCGGAGGGCGTCCTTCCGGCCGTTCTCCCGCCACTTCTTCTCAATCAGCATCCGGGTCAAATATCCCATTCAAAACTCCTTCTTTCGGCCCTCCCCAAGAGGAAAAAACAGCCCCGGCTTTCGGCCGGAGCTGTTTTTCTTCCTGTGGAACTTAGCCCTCAGAGATAGCGCCCATGGGGCAGGTACCAGCGCAGGAACCGCAGTCCAGGCAGGCACCGGCGTCGATCACATAATGAGCGTCGCCCTGAGAAATGGCGCCCACGGGGCAGGCATCCGCGCAGGAACCACAGCTGATGCAAGCATCGCTAATGACATAAGCCATTGGAATACACCTCCCTTAAATGTACACCTTATTCTATCACATCTTTTTAAAATTGCAATGCTAATTTTTGCAAAAAGCGGGTATAGTTAAAAAAGAATTCCCGGTCAGGCGTCCAACATTCCGCCGGTCAGGTGTTGGGATGGTCTCTTTGGCGCCATGGCCGAATCCATGCAGACTGCGAGGCGATCCACAATGGCGGACAACCGCTTTACATCCACCGCCCTGGGGGCCATCCGGCTGGCCCAGGAAAATGCCGCCCGGCTGGGGCACAGCTATGTGGGCAGCGAACACCTCCTGCTGGGTCTGGCCAGTCAGGAGTACAGCTTGGCCTCCCGTCTCCTCCGGGAGACGGGAGCGGACAGCCAGACCCTCCGGGCGGCCATCGCCCAGCTGGTGGGCACCGGGGTCCCCAACCGCACCCTCCACCAGGGGCTGACCCCCCAGTGCTGCCAGGTCATCCAGCGGGCGGCGGCGGAATGCCGCCGCCTCCAACAGCCCTCCGTCAGCGCAGAGCACCTGCTGCTGGGGCTGCTGCGGGAGCCAAACTGCTCGGCGGTGCGGCTGCTGGCCGACTGCCAGGTGGACAGCCAGGGCCTCTACCGGGCGGTGTGCGCCTCCCTGGGCGGGGAGGAGAACCCCCTCCGGTCCATCCGCCGGGAGCCGGAACGGGTCTCCGGGGACACCCGGCAGCTGGACCAGTGCGCCCGGGACTTGACGCGGATGGCCGCCGACGGCCGCCTGGACCCGGTGATCGGCCGGGAGGAGGAGCTCCAGCGGGTCATTCAGATCCTGTCCCGCCGCACCAAGAACAACCCCGCCCTCATCGGGGAGCCCGGCGTGGGCAAGACGGCGGTGGCGGAGGGGCTGGCTCTGGCCATCGCCGACGGCACCGCCCCCGCCCACCTGCTGGGCAGGCGGGTGTGCGCCCTGGACCTGTCCGCCATGGTGGCGGGCACCAAGTACCGGGGGGAGTTTGAGGAGAAGCTCAAGCACGTCCTCCAGGAGGTGCGCCGGGCGGGCAACATCATCCTGTTTATCGACGAGCTCCACACCATTGTGGGGGCGGGCTCCGCCGAGGGGGCCATCGACGCGGCCAACATTCTGAAACCCGCCCTCTCCCGGGGGGAGATCCAGGTCATTGGGGCCACCACCCTGGACGAGTACCGGAAGTATATCGAGAAGGACTCCGCCCTGGAGCGGCGGTTTCAGCCCATCACCGTCCGGGAGCCCACCCGGGAGCAGACCCTGGCCATTTTGAAGGGCCTCCGGGGGCGGTACGAGTCTCACCACCACCTGACCATCACCGACCGCGCCCTGGAGGCGGCGGTGGACCTGTCCATCCGCTACCTGCCCCAGCGGTTTCTGCCCGACAAGGCCATCGACCTGGTGGACGAGGCGGCCGCCCAGGCCCGGCTGTCCGCCCGGACCCTCCCGCCCGAGCTGCGGCAGCTGGAGGAGCGGGCGGTCCAGGCGGGACGGCAGCTGGCCCAGGCCATCCGCAAGCAGGACTTTGAGGAGGCGGCCATGCTCCGGGACGCGGAGGGGGACTTCCGGCGGGAGCTGGAGGCGGGCCGCCGCCGCTGGCAGAAGCAGCAGGCCCCCCGGTCCGTGGGGGAGGAGCACATCCGGGCGGTGCTGTCTCAGTGGACCGGGGTCCCGGTGTGCGACCCGGATGAGGCCGACCGGAAGGCCCTGGCCGGGCTGGAGACCGCCCTGTGCCGGGACCTGCTGGGCCAGGACCAGGCGGCCCAGACGGTGGCGAGGGCCATCCGCCGGGGGCGGCTGGGGCTGAAGGACCCCCGGCGGCCGGTGGGCTGCTTCCTCCTGCTGGGCCCCACCGGGGTGGGCAAGACCCAGCTGTGCCGCTCCCTGGCCCGCACCCTGTTCGGCAGCGAGGAGGCCCTTCTCCGCTTCGACATGTCCGAGTATATGGAGTCCCACAGCGTCTCCCGCCTCATCGGCTCCCCGCCGGGCTATGTGGGCCACGAGGAGGGGGGACAGCTCACCGAGCGGGTGCGCCGGAAGCCCTGGTCGGTGGTGCTGCTGGACGAGCTGGAGAAGGCCCACCGGGATGTGTGGTCCATCCTCCTCCAGGTGATGGAGGAGGGGGTGCTCACCGACGCCCAGGGGCGGAAAACCGACTTCCGAAATACTGTGCTGGTGATGACCTCCAACCTGGGGGCCCGTCATTTTCACCAAAAGGCCCGGCTGGGCTTCTCCCAGGGGCCGGAGGCCGACCGCTCCGCCCTGGAGCAGGCGGTGCTCCGGGAGGCCCGAAACACCTTTGCCCCGGAGTTTTTCAACCGCCTGGACGCCGCCCTGGTGTTCCACCCCCTGGACGGCCAGACCCTGGCCGCCATTACCCAGCAGATGCTCTCCCAGACGGGGGAACGGCTCTCCGCCCTGGGGATCGGCCTCCAGGTGGAGCCGGAGGCGGTGCGGCTCCTGGCCCAGACCGGGGCCGGCCAGGACTACGGCGCCCGACCCCTCCGCCGGGCCATTGCCGCCCAGGTGGAGGACCCCGCCGCCGACCTGATGCTGGAGGGGTGTCTGAAAAAGGGGGACAGCCTCCAGGTATGGGCGGAGGAGGGGCAAATCAGGGTTGGGCCAACCGGATTTCCCAATTTGCGCCAGTCTTAATATAATATTAAAAATTAGATTTGGTAGTTTTTTATATTGATATTCCCATAGGGCTGGGGTATACTGTATTTGACAAAGGAAATTTCAACCGGAACTCCCCCGCATTCCGCGGGCCTGTTCCGGCTGTCCGGAAAAGAGAGGAGTGTTCTTGATGCGTGAACCTGCTGTGGCCCTCGGCGCTGCGGTCTCCCGAGTAAAACCCCGCCGCCGGAAAGAGGTGCGGGACCCCTATGACGGCCTGCGCCCCTGGTCGGCCATCACCCACGGCATCGGCGCGGGGCTGGCGGTGATCGGCACTCTGCTGCTGGTGGGACGCTCCCTGTGGGAGGGGAACTGGTTCCACGCCGTGGTGTTTCTGATCTACGGCCTGTCCATGATCTGCCTGTACACCGCCAGCACCCTGTACCACTGCGTCAACACCTCGGTGGCCAAGCGGATCGCCCTGCGGAAGTACGACCACTGCTCCATCTATCTGCTCATCGCCGGGAGCTACACCCCCATCTGCACCACCGTCCTCCGGGAGGACGGCGGAATCCCCCTCCTGTCGGTGATCTGGGCCCTGGCTTTCGCCGGGATCATCCTCACCATCGCCAAGCTGGACATCCCCCGCTGGCTCACCAGCGTCATCTATCTGGTGATGGGCTGGCTGTCCCTGGCGGCCATCGTCCCTCTGGTGCGGCTGCTGCCCGCGGCGGGGATGGTGTGGCTGGTGCTGGGCGGCGTGCTGTACACCGTGGGCGGCGTGCTGTACGCGGTGAAGTGGCCGGGCCGGAACAACCCCCGCTTCGGCTGCCACGAGATCTTCCATGTGTTCATCCTCCTGGGCTCTCTGTGCCATTTCTTCCTGATGTATCAGGTAATTGCCCACCTATGAATCCAAACAAAAACCGTCTGAGGTTCTGTGGACCTCAGACGGTTTTTTTGCACTTATTTTTTAGGCAGGCTCAGGGGCTTGATCTCGTGCAGGTACACCCAGCGCAGGAAGATGGTGCACAGGGTCAGGGAGAACAGCTCCGCGATGGGGAAGGCCCACCACACCAGCTCCAGCTTTCCGGTGAGGGAGAGCAGGAAGCCCACCGGCAGGAGGACCACCAGCTGCCGCACCACGGACACCGCAAGGCTCAGCACCCCGTGGCCCAGGGCCTGAAACACGGAGGAGCACACGATGGCATAGCCGGCAAACAGGAAGCTCAGGGAGATGATCCGCAGGGCGGGCACACCGATGGTGAGCATGTCGCCGCTGTCCCCTTCCGCCCGGAACAGATTCAGCATGACGTCGGGGGCAAACTGGAAGATCAGCAGGCCCACCAGCATGATGCACACCGCATAGGTGATGCTGAGCTTGATGGTCTTCATGATCCGGTCCGGGCGGCGGGCGCCGTAGTTATAGGCCACGATGGGCACCATGCCGTTGTTCAGGCCGAACACGGGCATAAAGATGAAGGACTGGAGCTTGAAGTACACCCCGAAGACCGCCGTGGCGGTGGTGGTGAAGGAGATGAGAATTTTATTCATGCCGAACACCATCACCGATCCGATGGACTGCATGATGATGGAGGGGATGCCCACGCTGTAAATGCGGGCGATGATCCGCCCGTCCGGACGGAAGCCCCGGAACTGGAACTGAATATCGTGGTTCCGGGTCAGGTTGAAGAAAATGGACAGGCAGGCGGCCAGGATCTGGCCCAGGACGGTGGCCAGGGCGGCTCCCGCCACCTCCATCCGGGGGAAGCCGAACAGGCCAAAGATCAGGATGGGGTCCATGATGATGTTGATAATGGCGCCCACCGCCTGGGTGATCATGGTGTAGAAGGTGCGCCCGGTGGCCTGAAGCACCCGGTCAAAGGTGATCTGTACGAACAGGCCCACCGACAATCCGCAGACGATGGTCATGTACTCCGTGCCGTAATCCACAATGGCCTGCTGGCCGGTCTGCACCTGGAAAAAGAACCGGGAGCATGTCAGGCCGATGGCCATGAACACCAGGCAGCTGAGGATAGCCAGAAACAGGCCGTTCATGGCGGCGGCGTTGGCCCGGCGCTGGCGGCGCTCGCCCAGGCTCTTGGACAGCAGGGCGTTGATGCCCACGCCGGTACCCACGGCCACGGCGATCATCAGATTCTGGACCGGGAAGGCCAGGGAGACGGCATTCAGCGCGTCCTCGCTGATCTGGGCCACAAAGTAGCTGTCCACCACGTTGTAGAGGGCCTGCACCAGCATGGAGATCATCATGGGGATGGCCATGGACAACAGGAGCCGGTTCACCGGCATGGTGCCCATCTTATTTTCCGCAGGGGGCTGACGTTCGCTCATCACACACAACTCCTTTTTCTTTTCATCTCTTTTCTTGGGGGAAAGATGGAGAAAGCCAATATTTTGAGGGGCCAAGCATGTACCTGGAGACTATCCAACCGGCCTTCTGGCCGGCGGCGCTTTTGCGCCGTACAAGCGTTTTCGCCGCAGGCGAAAACCTTGGCGCAGGGCGAATTCATTTCGCCCGAGCATTTTAAATCAACGGGTGGAGCCGCCCTCCGGGCGGCAAAACCCAAAAAGAAAGACATCTGCAAAGCAGATGTCTTTCTTTTTGGTGCGGCTGACGGGAGTCGAATTGCTCAACCAAAAGGACGACGCTCTCTGATGGTTGAATTATATACTAAACCGAGATTTTTTTCAACTTTTTAATAACATTTTTTCTCTTTTAAGGTGATAATATTTTCCCTTATAAAGGGCAAAAAAAGGGGAAAATTACACAAAAATCAAAGCCGCACAGCTGCGATCAATTTTTACTTCATGCGGGGGTCCTTCTTGGCCGCCCTCACAGCGGCCGTGGCCATGACCATGCCCTCCTCACGGGTCATCAGGTCTCTGGGGCGTGCGCCATCCGCAGAGATCCCCAGCGCCACGGCGTCGGCTACCAGATCCGGCATGGTAGCATTTTGGGCGGCCAGCTCCTTCTGGTAGCGGGCCATGTATTCCTTCCACTGCTCGTACGTCATAGTGTCAATCTCCTCCTGAAGGCGCCGGGTAACTTCCTCGGCAATCGCTCCTTGCCGGTCCAGCAGGTACTGCCCAGGGCAGGCCTTGGCCGCAAACCACCGATGGACGGTCAGGACCATCTCATCTTTGGCCGGCTGGTAGGCCAGGGTCTTGTCCTTGTCTCCCAGCCATACCAGCCGCTGCTTACCGTACCGCCGGCAGATGTCGGTACAGAGGTCCAGCAGGGCCTTGTACGCCTCTTTTGTAACTGCGTAGGGGTGGGTGGTATCACTGGCCGTTTCGATGGTAATCGCCCGGCTGTCGTTGGAGGGACTGGAGCTGCACCAGGCCCGGTCGGACTCCGGTACACACAGGCCGATAGAGCCGTCACGGCCCACCACATAGTTGCAGGAGGCCCCGCCAACGGGGTCATAGTTGACGAACCGGCTCCCGCTGCACCCCTGCTCGGCGGTCACCTGGCCCACATAGCAATGGATTGTCATCCGGTCCACAGTTCGGGTCCGGGGGCTGCTCCGGTTGGGACTGATCCTCGTGTAGGTTACCAGCGGACTGTTGCTCATTCAGCTTCCGCCTCGCCGCTGGGCTCGTCTTCGCCGGCGTCGCCGTCCTCGGCCTTGGCCGCATGATAGGCGTCATCACTGCCCAGCTGTTCCAGGACCAGAGCGTCGAACTTGGCCCGATTGCCCTCCAGGTAGAGCGTGCGGAGATCTTCTTCGTTTCTGCCCAGCACGGATCTGGCCTCCCGCTCGCTCATGGCCTCTCCGGTGGTGTCGGAGACGATCTGGATGTCTCCCGTCCGGGTCATCTCCTTGCGCAGTTCGCCCTGGGCCTCTTCGGGAGACTCCCCCTCCATCCGGTGCTGAATGTCGATATACTTCCACAGATATTCGCTTGCTTTCATAGTAGGTTCTCCTTTCAATTATTAAAATAGGGGTATTTTTGTCAATTAGGTACTTGGTTTATTGGCGTTCTTCTCAGCCTGGGTGCCAAAATAGAAGGCAATGACCACCGTGAACACCGTCAAAAACTGATCCGCGGTGACGCCGCCTGAACAGGTCAGGTAGGCAAACACCGCCGTGAGTACCAGGGTGACCAGGCTCTTGATGCTCAGCAGATTGGCCAGGCGCTTGTACATCTGCTCCACGCTCTCACCCCCTCTCCGCCTTCAGATCCCGGATGTCGTGCTGAACCTCGGTCATCTGCCCCTCCAGCTTATAGGTGCGTTCCACCAGGCTGTTGTGTGCCGCGACTTTCTGCTCCAGCTGCTCGATCCGGTAGGTGGTTAATTTATTGGATACCAGGATACCCCCGAAAGTACCGGCCAGGGTGCCGATCAGGGACATCCCGGCCACCGCCAGGGTCGTCCAGTCCATCATCCCTGTACCTCCTCAACGGTCCCCAGGTCCGTCCAGGAGCCGGGGAGCTGGGAGGGCGGGTAGACTGTGTTGGCCTGGGTGCACTTCCACACATGGCCGTCCTCGGTGCAGCACTCGTCTGTCTGATACATCCCCCGCGTGCCCTGGGGCTCTGCATAAGGGGTGACCTTGGCCGGGTCGGTGGTGTGGCAGATGTCCCACAGGCTCACCGCCTGGTCCGGCGACCAGTCCGGCTGCTCCGTGGCGTCGTGCTGCTGCCAGAGTTTGTACACGATCCCATTCCACTTGTAGGGGGTCCCGATAGGCACGCTGGAGTAATCCCGCTGCCGCCAGGTGGGGATGGTGTCCTGGCTGGCCATCAGCTCGGTCCCGTCCGCTTCGTTGGAGACAGCCCGGGCGGCCAGGGCCGCCGCATCCGCTTTACCCCGGGCCTTCAGCTCGTCCTTGGCCATGGTTACAATATCAGCCATTGCTCTCTACTCCTTCCTCATAGGCGGCCTGCAGGTCGGCCTTGACCGTCTCGGCGGTGCCCGCGGCCTCCAGCTCCTCGATGGCGGCCGCCTGGCTGTCAATGGTGGCCGTCTGGGTCTGGATGGTCTCTTCCTGCTGGGCGATGGTGCTGTCCTTTTCTGCGATAGTATTCTGCTGGGTCTGAATGGTGCCCGCCTGCTCCTGGATGGTCCCCTGGAGCTCCGTCACCTGGGCCTGGTAGCCGGTGACGTCACCCAGGTACTGGGTTCCCACCTGCAGCACCACATGATAGCTGCGGGTAGCGGCGCTGTACTGGATATCCTTGACGGTGAAACCGTAGCCCGCGGGCAGGATACACTCCCCCTCGATGGTGGGAGGGTCCCAGTTCAGGGCCTCGATCTTCTCCAGGGAGGCGTACTCCCGCTCGAATACCACCCGGTACTCCCCGTTGGCCCCGCCCCGCAGCACCAGGCCGCAGGACAGGCCGCCGATCTTGAACTTGTCTCCGTATAAGCTCATACAACTGTCTCCTTTCATTTTGCCAAAAACGGCATCATGTTTCTGGGTCTCACACGCCCTGCCTCCTGGTAACCCCGCCGGGCGGCTTCTTCCTTCAGAGCGCTCTTTCGAGCAGCCTGCTCCTGACTCTGGGCGGTCTCCGGCAGCTCTACATCTGTCAGCTCACCGGCCTCGTCCACCACCGGGGTAACCCACGGGTAGTACATCCGCAGCTTCTTCCCCAGCTTGGAACCACGGGACACCTCCCACCACTCCTCCGGAGAGAGCTCCGGCGCCGTCCGAAAGGTGTATTCCCGTTCCACGGGCACCTGAAGCCCGCTCTTGGTATCCAGATGGTTTTCTCCTGTCCAGAAGGTATCCAGCACCCCCATGGTCTGTTTATGGATCAACACGGGCCGTCACCATCCTCTGGAGCTTCACGTAGGTTTCCGGGTCCAGTCTGGCCCCGATGGTGTCTCCTGCCGGCTCCGGGAGCTGCCCCACCTGGATTCCCAGCCGCTTCAGCCGGCAATAGGCCGCCCGCACGGTCTGGGGCTTCAGGCCCAGCTCCTGGGCCACCTGGTCCACACTGTCCCCCGCCTCTCGCCGGCGGGCCAGCTCATAGTTGTACCGGCTCAAGCCGCCCACCTTTTGCCCTCGGAAACAAAATCTGTAATAAAAATATAAGGCCATGTTGGTTTGGAGGCACAGAGAGAACTTGTCCGCCCCCTCCCAGTTACGGATCTCCGGCCGGGTAGTGGCCTCACCCCTGGCCCCCAGCTGCTGGACGGTCTTTCCCGCCCGTGTCAAGGTGCGGCTGACGGTGCTCTTCTCCAGCTCCAGCTTGTCCGCCAGCTCCTCCTGAGTCTTCGGCCACTTGGACAGCACCAGCAACATGAGCTGCCTCTGTCGGTCGGTGAGCACAGGAACCTTGGAGAGGTACTTTGTCCAATCAAACCCGCCCCGGCCGTCGGCACATTCCTGGATCATCCGCTTGGAGTCCACCCAGGCCTGCATCCGGTCCAGGCCCCGCCGTACACAGCGGCTCACCGTGGACTTGTTCACCCCGTGCTCCTGGGCGATCCGCTCCAGGGAGAGGCCCTGATTATAGTAGGCGTCCAGATAGATCCTCTGGCGCTCTGTCAGCCGCTCCGAGCCCTCGGCCATCCACTGCTGCAGCTGATCCATAGAGGCTCCCAGCTCCACCGGGTCGCCGGCCTCCACCTGGTCCCAGGTGTGGCCATCCAAGCCGCTCCAGACTACATTGTTCCGCTCGAAGAAGTCGAAGGACATGGCTCCAATGTCCAGCCTCCGGTTCTTCCGGGCGCGGGCCTTGCGCTCCTTGGGCGGGTCCAGAAAATCGATCTGCTCCTGGAGCTCCCGGATCATGGTCCCGTAGGTGCGCAGCTTCTGCCGCAGGGCCTCCCGCTCCGAGGCGGAACCAGCGGCGCGCAGCCGCCTCTTGTACTCCTCCCGGCGGGCCCGGAGCTTATCCATCTGGACCCGAAATTCCTCCAGCTGGGTCATGTCAGCACACACAAGTCTCCGGCGAAGGGGTCTCCCCGGACCACTAAGTCCTGGGTTTCCAAGTCCCAGTAGACCTGGGCCTCAATCGCACCCCAGCCGCCGGCCACCAGCTTCCCGTCCAGATCGTACTTGGTCACCGTGCCCACATTGTCGGCCTTCCGGCGCAGCCGCAGGCTTTGGAGCACCACATCCGTGCACAGGGAGTCCAGGGTAGCGGAGGAGCCGTCCAGGGCGGGGATATAGGCCGCTGTCAGCACCTGGTCCAGCGTAACAGCTGACGCCGCCCCGGTGATATCCCTATCCTGCCAATCGAAGCCCTTCTCCGCGGCCTTGGCCTGAGCCTCCGTGTCCGAGGTCAGCACCTTCTCCAGCAGGTAATACTGCACCTGGTGCCAGGTGAGCTGCACATGGCCGTCCTCGGCGGTGGGGTAGGTGTCCGGGGCGCTCTCGTTGGCCGCCAGAGCGGCCTTCATGGCGGCGGTAATGTCCAGCCGACCCTGAGCGGCGGCGTCTCCGTAGTAGTCCAGAGCCGTCCGGTCCACCCGCTGGCGGACAACCGACATGGTGTACTTTTCCGTGGGAGTCATGCCGTGCTCCGTCTTTGGAATGTGCAGCGCTCCGTCCTCGTCATCCCACTGCTCCACCTCGAACACCCGCCGCCAGGCGCCCAGCTGGGGCAGCTGTTCGGGCACCACCTTGCCATCCTCCCCCAGATCCGCTTTTTTGTCCAGGTCGGCCTTGTCCGCCTTGGCGTCCAGCTCCTCCCTGGTGGCGAAGATCAGGGAGGTATCAATTATCGTACTCACATTGGCGGCGTTGTCAAAGGACAGCTCCATGCCGAAGACGAACTCCCGGAGCTTTACGGTCCCTGCCTCAATGGTCTCGCCATTCCCCCTGGCCTCGCCCACTGCGTACAGGATTTCTCCCTCGTCCGGGTCGGTGGCCAACAGGCCCAGCTCCTCCCACACAAATTCCGACATACCTGTGTTGACGAACTGCCCCAGAATGGTAGCCTTGTTCCCAGTGGTGGAACAGGAGGAGATCGGGAGGTACTGCAGCGGCGACACTAGGGCCGTCATATCCTCCACAGCCAGCTCCGGAGCCAGCACCCCGGTGCCCATCTGCCACCGGGTAACGGGGATCTCCGCCCCGCTGGGGGTCTTGGCCAGCAGGGCCTGCCCCTTTTTGGTCAAAATACAATTTGGGATCGACATCGATCAGCCCTCCTAGCTCTGTTTTAGGATGATCCGCTCACTCTGGCGGGACAGCGCTCCCACATAGGCCTCCACCTGCCACTTGGGCATATGGTACGGCTCCTGTCGAAGCAGGAAATACTCTGCACTCCGGGACACGAAGGCCGCGTATGCATAGCTGCGGCAGGTCTCCCGGTACTTCACCGCCCACTCCAGATGGGCGGGCTTCAGCTCGTTGACAATGGCGGCCAAATCCTCCGGGTGGGTGATTGGACCAATAGTCTCGGTGTACCAGATCTCAAAGCGGTACTGGTCAAAGAGCTCCAGGATCTCCACCGCGCTGTCAGAAAAGGCCTCCGCAATCCCCTGGAGCTTGGCTACGGTGGTGACGCCGGTTCCTTTGACCTTGGCCAAGATCCGGCTGCGCCGCCGGCTCTCGTCCATGGAGTAGTCCACCGGCAGGCCATAGGCCCTCTCCCATAACTCCAGGCCCCAGCCGCTGGCTGTGCTGGGATACAACTGCTCCAGCGTCAGCTCCCGGTCCGCCTGAAGCTGACCGGCCAGCAGGCCCAGCACCCGCTGAAGCTCCGCATCCTGGGGGCTGATCTGGTAGTGCTGGGGGAGCTGTGTGATCAGCGTCACGACACATGCACCTCCTTCAGCACCGGCACACTGTTGGCCGGGATGGAGATGTCCGCTGTGGTATCATTCACCGTGAGTGTGGAAAAGGTCTGCACCCCGTCGATGGTCAGCAGCAGCGCCAACACCCGGTTATAGTAGAGGGTGTAGGCAGTATCCAGTTCCGGCCCGTAATAGATGGTCTGGTACTTTTGCTGGATCAGGGTCTTAAAGTAGTCCCGGAGCCGGGTCTCAAACTCTGTTTGGACCTCTGTGGCAGAGGTACCGGATACCGTGACCACAGCGATCACAGAGATCTCCAGCTCCGTGGCGGAGGCCACTGTCACCGAGGCTCCGGCGGGCCGCTTGGCCTGAATATTCTCCTGTACCTCCGCCACGATCTCCGGCGACGCTGCCTCAAAGTTGCTGTCTGCCACTGTCACGCCCACGGTGCCGGCTCCGTTGACCAGCTCCACGACCTTGGCCTCTCCAACGCCGCTGACCTCCATGGCCCAGCCACGGTAGTCCCACCCGTTTCCACTGGTGCGGGGCCGTTTTCTTGCCTCGTCTACCCGGCCGAACAAGGCGGCGTCGCTCTCCTCGTCGGTTCCGCCCTCGCCCTGGGTGTTTACATAGCTCTCCAGACCGCTGACATTGACATACATCTTGGACAGAGTTCCAGGGGCAATATTGTAGGCGCTACCCACCTCCGCCGCTTCCAGCTCCCCTACGGCAGTCCCCGCGGCTCCGATGGTCACAGAGGACTGTAAGATAAACTGCAGACCGGTCGCTGTGAGAAACACAGTCCCTGCGGAAAGAGTAGTCCCTGGTTTCCCGGTGAGGGTAACAGCGCACCGGGTCTTGGTGCCCTCCCGGCGCTCCAGGTTATGATAATCCCTGGCCACCAGGTCAATAAATTTCCCGCTGCTCTCGTCCACAAACAGCATCGTGAGCACTGCGGGGAGCGCCTTATAAGTCTTGCTCATCTCCCGGCAGATCGGGCCCATCACGCCGTCGGTATAGCTGCCCGCCATGGTGGAGATCCCCGCCGCCGGATCAATGGCCGCCAGCGCGTCCCGCTTGATGTTCTCTATGGTGCGATCCTCAAACATCGATACGCTCCTTCCCATATACGGTAGAGAACTCCACTGTCATGTGCAGGGTGCTCCCCTCAAAGCGGGTGTCTGATACCCGCACCTCGCGGATGTAGGGGGAGACCAGCAGGGCCTCCTTCACATACCGCTCCGCCTCGGATTTTTTGGTCTCCGCCTGGTACGGCTGCCCCACCAGGTTCTCCAGCTCACAGCCGTAGGACCAGGAGAAATGGGGATACCGGTACCGGGCCGTGGCGATGGCCCTCCATGCCCAGCCTTTGACCGCCTCCAGACCGGTGACAAACACCGGGTTGCCGCTCTCCCACACCGGGCGGCCGGTCTCATAGTCCATAAGCACATCCCGATAGAGAGGCAGATCCTGGCTCTGGACTGCCGTGGGGGCAGTAAACATGGGGAACAGAGTCGTACTCATACCAGGCGCACCACCTTGCAGAGAAGATAGTAGGCTTGCTCGTCCTCGGTAAGCAGCACCACCCGGTCTCCAGCCGTCAATGCGAATTCAGACCGGGTCAGCTGATCCTTTGTCACCGGGGTGTTCGTCCCTCCGTCCGGACAGGTGCCAGGCAGGCTTCCGATGAGCTTGGGACTGTACCCTTCCAGCAGAGCCTCATTGATCCAGATGTCCGCCGCCGTGAGGACATTTCCTCCGCATTGGACCTGAAGGCCCTCCTGGGAGCCCACTAGGACCTGGCCGATGGCCAGCGCCATAGGTCCCTGGCTTCCCGAGCCCATCTGCCCCATGGCGGACAGGAGCAGGCCCACGCTCTCGTCCAATGTCTTGGCCATCTCTGTTCCCCTCCTATCCCATTAAATTCCGAAAGTTCAGCTTAAACTTCCCAAAGTGCTGACCGTTTTTCCAGGTGTGGGTATCCCCGTCCACCCAGAATAGGCCGCTCACGCCGCTGCCGGTGTCCCGAAGGATCACCGCGGCCCCGGTGATCAGGTCCAGGGGAGGGTCCAGCACTTCCACGGTCAGGTTCTGCTGCAGGCCGTTGTCCTCCAGCCAGGCCTGGGCCTGCGCTCCCGCGTCCTCTCCGGCGCGCTGGGTGATGATGTGCTCCAGGCGGCCATTGAGCCCCTGGGAGCCTCCGTCCTCGACCCGGCGCACCAGGGCTCCGTCGTCGGTATATATGGCCACGCTGTTGCACAGGTCTGTGATGTCCCAGGTGTTGGTTACTCCCATGGTTTGAGCGATCTCCAGGCTGGCGGAGGATGGCTTCTCCACCACCTCCAGGGCCCCATCCCCGCTGAAGCGGATCAGGTACCGGCGTCCATTTCGTTCTCCCGCCATGGTGTACATCTTGCGGATAATCTGATCCAGAGAGTCCCGGCCGGGGAAATTCTGGGTCAGGGGCACGCCGGTGGAGGCCAGGGAGCCCACCGGGATGCCGAAGTCGCTGCAGATCATGGACGCGGCGGCCTCCGCGGTGGCATTCGTGAATTTATAGCGCCCCTTGTTACCCACCAGATACCGCCCCCGGTCCAGGGCAGACACATTGACCACCACAGACTGGGTGTTGGTGGAACACTGGAGCAGCGGACCGAAGAACAGGTTCCGGCTCTCCGCCTGCATGGTCAGCCAGGCCCCCTCCTCCAGGGGCGGCGTCTCCACGCTCCCGTCCCGGGGGACTATCAGGGCGGCCGTCAGCTCCCTGGCAGTCTGCCGCACATCTCCCGTCCAGGAGATCGACTGCACCAGCTGGGTAGTATCCCGGCTCTCTCCGCCGCCCGGCGCGGTGACCAGGAAGCGATAAGTATATCCGTCTGCCATCAGCTTTGCACCTCCAGCTCCAGGTCCCACTCATCTCCCGTCCAGGTGCTGCGTACATATCCATCCAGAGACCTGCTGCTCTCCTCGTTGGCCGCCGGAAGGTTGTCCGAAGGCGGAATGGTCAGCACCTGGCCTGGGTAGATCAGGTTTGGGTTGGAGATCTCCGGATTGGCGGCCGCCAGCTTTTTGTATTCGGTCCCGGCCCCATAGAACTGCTCCGCAATGGTCCAGAGGCAGTCCCCAGACTGCACCGTATAAGTCTTTGTGGACGACGCCCCCGTCTGGCTGTCCCGCTGGGTTGAGGCTCCGCCTCCGGACAGGGAGAGCACCGGGGTCTCTAACCGGCGCCACTGCTTCATCACAATGGTTAAGTACAGATCGTTGGTCCCGTCCCGCTCCCCCTGGGTAATCTCCTCAATCAGCACCGAGGCGTTGACGGATGTCCCAGATACGATCCACTGCAGCTGTGCTCCTGTGTCACACCACACCTCCAGGTCGTACAGGTAACCGTATGGGTCCACACGGCCGCCGGGGACAATAAATGGGTACTGCTTGGCGGGGAGCAGCACATCCTCCAGGGTGCAGTCTCCCATTTTATATCCACCGTGCAGGGTGGCCTCTCCCAGCTGGTCCAGGCTCACGGTCTCCAGCTTGGTGGGGTGTCGCCAGAAATACCGGGCGGGCGTGACCGGCAAGATCAGCTCCTTGCTGGTAGCCGGCTCCACGAAGGACATAATCCGTAGCATTGTGACTCACCCCCGATATCCAGCTAAGATCTTCCGTACTGCGGTATCCGCAATGGCCTCCGCCACTGCTGTCTCGTCCATGCCGGCCCCAAAGGTGTTTCCGGAGACCGTAACGGAGACATTTGGCGCGGAGCCGCCCTGATCCATCGCCCTGGCCTGGGAAGCGGTGAGAACCCGCTCCCCCTCATGGAGATAGGTCAGATAGTTGTCGTAAGGCACCCGGTCCAGGCCCCAGGCGTTTTGGCCCACAAAGCTGTTCGCTTTGCTGATGGCACTGGAGACTGTGTCCAGAAGTGTGGAGCCGGTCCCCTTGGTCTTTTCCTGCTCCACTTCATAGTCCTTCCCCCAGGCGGCGCTGCCCAGGGCAGCGGTGTTCTCTCGGATAGCGGTGATCAGGTCCAGGTTCACATCGTGTAGCTCTTGGGACATCTCACTGGCGTCATAGGCGCTGTCAGCCATGGCCTGGGCCTCCTCCTTCAGCGCCTCGATCTGGCTGGCGATCACCGCCTTGTCCTCCTCGGTGGCATTTTGATACTGGTCCACCAGGGAGGTATATTGGTCGTGCATCTCCGCCAGGCGGTTCGCCTGGTCCTCGCCGTAGACGGTGGTGCTGGTTCCCAGTGTCAGAGCGGACAGGGCCTCCCGGCTGTACTGCCGATCCAGATTTTCCGCGATTGCCTTGCCCTCACCGATAATCTCATTGGCCTGGGCAAGGGCGTCGCCCAGCGCGCCGCCGTAGGCGTCGATGTCCGCCTGCAGGCCCTCTTTGGCCCTTTCGTTATACCCCTCGCCCATGGCGTTATCGATCTCCGTCATGGCGTCCTCCAGCGTGGAGGTGAGACCGTCAAAGGTCCGGGCCATGGTCTCCATGGCGCCGCCGTACATGGACTCCATACCGGCCTGGATGATGTTCACGGCCTCCTGACCGTTGATATCCCCGCCGGAGATCATGTCATAGATCTCCCCCTGGGTCTTGCCCATGGCGTCGGCCAGCATGCCGATCACATCCACGCCCCGGTCCTGGAAGATGTTCAAGTACTCCAGGGTGGCCTTCCCGCTGCTGTTCATGCGGGACATGGCCTGTGCCATGATCTCCATGTCGCTGGCGGTGACGCCCACAGCGCTGCCGGCGTCTCCAATGGCGGTCATCAGCTCCAGCATTCGGTCCGGAGCGTCCCCGAAGCCGGTGGCCAGGGCACGGGACATGCTGGTGAGGTCCCCATACTCCATAGGGGTGTCCGCCGCAAGGGTGCGCAGATCCTCCAGGTACTGGTCTCCGACCCCCTGGCCCAGGAGCCGGTTGAAGGCGATGGCATCCAGCTCCCGCTGGGAGGCGGTGTCCCCGCCGGCGGACAGGCTCTCCTCCGCCGCGGCCTGCTGGGTATCGTAGAGGTCCGAATAATATTGCTTGAACGCGTCGTCTCGCCCCTGGGCGGCCTGGGAGCCCCCCTGGAGCAGGCCCAAACCGCCGCCGATGGCCGCACCCACAGCGGTGCCTACGGGCCCCAGGAGAGATCCCATGGCCGCTCCAGACAGGGCGCCAGAGATCCCGGAGGAGACCACTCCACCCACTTCAGATCCGAAGGTAGAGCCTACCACCAGATTTCCAAAGTCCAGGGCCACATCCCCGGCCATGTCCATCAAGCCGGCTTTGCCCAGGGCGGAAAGAACTCCGCCAACGGATGAGCCTGCGCGATTATCCGCCTTGCTGATGGCGTCCGTGGCGTCTAACAGGTCCCGCTCTGTCTGCCGGGCCTGCTTGCTGACCAGGTTCAGCTGGCGGCGGACATTCTCATAGTTTTGGTTGGCCCGCTCGAAGTCCGCCCTGGCTGCTTCGCGATCCGCCTCGGTAGCAGTATCTCCCAGCTCCTGGAGCGCCTTCTTGGTGCGGTCCAGTTCCTGCCGGGCGTTCTTCAGGTCGAAATTCTTCAGCTGGAACCGGGTGCTGTCCAGCTTGTCCAGCTGCTGCTGCAGGCCGGTCACATCCTGCTTGAAGGAGTTGACGGAGTTCTTCATGCCCACAATGGACTGGGACAGGTTATCTGTCACGCTGAAGGCAACACTGGCGTCTGTACGCTGGCTGGGCATTTAGATCTCACCGTCCTTTCTCCGCTGGGCGTCTACGAACAGCGCCCGAATCACGGCCCGCTCTCCTGGCGGGCGGCCCAGATAGTCCATGGGGAATACCCCATGCTCCAGCAGGAGCCGCTGGGCAAAGATCAGATCCGGGCGCTTCGTCAGTTTTTTTCCAGCTCTGCTACCGCTGCGGCCACAGCCTGGTTCTGCATATCCTCCTCCGAGACGGGCACCACGCTGCCTACGCTGTACCCGTGGAGCAGGTCGATGGCCCGGCAGATCTTCTCCACCTCGCCCTTGCGCAGCACTTTCTTCAGGGCGTCCACCGGCGTGGCACACCCCTTTTTCTCCTTGTACCAGGCCTCCTGTTTCAACTCCGGGTGGTTGCTCACGCAAGCCAAGATCAAATGGATCTGGGCGTCCCTTTCCTTGCTGATCCGTACCAGCTTATCATAGGGCAGCTCCTTCAGCTCCAGCACGATGTTCAGACGCGGAAGCTTGACAGCCGAGGTCTCCGGCTCAAACTCCGGCAGATCCAGCAGACTGTTGATGATAGAAGATTCTTTCTTACTCATGGTTCCTCCTCATTCCGATTCAATGGCGTCCAACAGCTCATATCCGCTGTAGGTAAAGGGGGCCGTGATACTGCCCACCGTGGCCGCCTGCCAGTCCGCCAGAGTCAGGTCATCAAAGCTCACATTGTACAAGGCAATCCGTTCCGCCCCCCATGCGTCCGGGTCCCGCAGCTTGGTGATCACCGTGCTCCGGTGGTCCTCTCCGTCCTGCAGTCCCTGACTGCGCTGGATGAATCCGCTGTCCACCTTGTGCATGGTCAGGCTGCCGGTGCCGCTGGCGCTGGTCGCTTTGGTATCGGTCATAAACTTACCGCACAGGTAAATAGTCTCTTTGTTCTTGGCCACCTTGGCCTGACAGGCGGTAGTCTCGGCGACTTTCTCGCCGTCCACCCAGACTTCGCCATAGGTGCCGTTGATAACCCGCTTTGCACTGTCAATTGTTCGTGCCATGTGTCATTCCTCCCTCACTTACGCCGCCGCAGCCAGCGTCTGGGCGTTGAACAGGATCTCGAAGTCCTCCATAGCGTCCACCAGGCGGCCGCCGCATTTGATAAAGACCCAGGAGCCGGTCTGATACTCCAGCACCTGCTGGCGGGTCAGGCTGGACACCTCTACCCCCTGAGAGCGAAGCCAGTTCAGCTGCCGGTCATAGTCGATCTCGCAGTAGCTCGCCCCCGGATTGAGTACCCCGGCCGTCTCCAGCTCCTGGAGGTACTGCAGAATGAAGGCCACCAGCAGCTGCTTGTTGTCGTAGGTGTTGGGGTACTGCCCCACATAGCTGTCCTCGATGGTGGTGCGCAGGAAGTAAGTGATCAGGTCCATGCCCTCCACGATCTTGATCTTCCGCCAGTCTTCGCTGCCCCCCGTGGGAATGGTGGTCAGACTGTTCACCGCCCGGGCAATTTTGGCCTTCTGGCCGTCGTGGATCAGGATCAGTTTTCCCGCGTCGATGGCGGTGGTCTGCTCCGTGGAGCTGCGGGCGGTGACCTCTGTCAGCTCCGGCAGGGCCGCGTAGGTGGCCGACATGCCCATAGGGATACCGCACAGGATACCTGCCATCCGTGCGCAGTAGGCCGCGGCGGTCACTGCGCCGGCGGCATTCTTCATGCCGGTCTCGTCAAATTCGATGATCCCCATGTTGTCGCTGCCCGCAGTCTTAAAGGGCCGTACCAGCTTCACTGTGCGGTATAGGGCCCGCTGTCCTTCGGTCCACTCATTCAGGACCTCCAGCTCGTCGTCCGTCACATCTGCAGGGGCGGCCAGGTAGTCCACCGACACCGACTCCAGCAGCTTCAGACCGCCCTCCAGAGCGGTGGTGTCGTCCGTCCCCGTGGCAATGACCACCAGGTAGATCAGACTGGGAGTGCCCCGGTCGCTGCCCTCAAAGGCCAGCTTGACCTGGGCCTGATTTGCCTCTCCCAGCTCCGACGGGATCATGGTGGCGCTGCTCAGCTTGTGCAGGCCCGGGGCTTTCGTGTCCCGCACGATCATGGCCTCATAGCCCTTCTTGGACCGGTTGATGGTCTGCTGGGCCGCCGCCTCAAAGGCGATCTGCAGCTTAGGCAGACCAATACTCGTGGGAGTGCTCATATCTATCCATCCTTTCCGTGGGCAGGCCCTACTCCCGGTTTCCCGGATAGCTGCTCACCGTGTTGTTGATTTCAAAATTCTCCATCAGCGGGATTCCGGCGGTCTGCTCGTCGTTGGGGTCCTCTGGGTCATGGTAGCCTGGCCTGGCGTCGATCCAGGAGGCGGTAAAGGTCACATAGGCCTCACCGGGGCCCGGCGCGTTCGCGGTGGCATAGACCGCGATCTGCCGGTCCCCCACTTGGATTGACGGGCCAGCAAACAGGGCCAGAACCGCGTTTTGGTCCGCCCGCAGTGCCTCGGTGCTCTCCACCGTGTAGGAATCCGTGGCGGCATACAGAGTAAGCTCCGCCTCAAAAGTCCACTCCACCAGGCCGATGTTGACATCGGTAAAACCGGCGTTGGTCACATACAAAAATCCGGAGGGCCGTTGGAAGTCTGCGGGACAGAAGTCCCGGTACAGCATCCGCTTTGGCCACAGCGTGGAGACCATGCCTGCAATGGTTTCCATCAAATCGATATAGGTCATAAGCGTCCCTCTAATCCGTTGAGAATCGTCTGCATCAGGTCATCCACTTCGGCCTGGCTCATGTTTGCCACATCTTGACGGACGGCCTGATAGAACCACTTACCGGGCACTGCTGCGGTTTTGTAGCGGGCACGGTACCGGTACCCCTTCTTACTGCTCCCCCGGCGGCCGCCGTGCTTATGGCCGCCCTCAATGGCGTTGGTGACATAGCCCACAGCATACCGCTTCCCGCGCTTGGTGGTTTGGTAGGTTTTGGCTTTGGCACGGACGGCCACATAGCCGCCGCCGGACCCCATGTGCGGCTCCTGCCAGCCGGCTACCTTGCCGCTGCCGCCGATCTCCTCCCGCACATTGGCCAGGAGGTCCCGGCCCATCTGCTCCAGGGCTCGGCGTTTTGCCTCCGGGAACTGCTTCAGCAGCCGGTCCCAGCTCTCCACCAGCCGGTCGATCCCACGGGTGTCTACGGTCTGCATCACACATCCCCCTGCCAGACGATCTCGTACTCGTTTTTATATGGGTCCAGCACATGGCAGATGGTCACATAATAGACCGCCTTGGCCGGTCCCTCCTGGACAGTAACCAGGTCGCTGGCCTTCAGCTGGATTGCTTTGGGAACCACCAGCACATAGCTGGTTTCATTCTCCGCATGGGTTTCCTCCCGCTCGTACCTGGCGTATTTTTCCGTCAGGACCCCAGGAAAGGTCATGCGCATGGTCTCCGCCGTAGTGGGCCGCCCGGCCTCTCCAACAGTATCCTCGGTCCGGGTGGCTAGACAGGTGACCGGCTCTACCAGGGCGGCCTGCACCCGCAGGTGCAGCCGCCCCTCCGGGAGGATGGCCGAAAGAAACAGGTGCTGCTCCCCCCACAGCAGGGCGTTGTGGAGGGTAAGGGGCTGGCGGCGGAGGATCAACTCCGCCCCCCTTGCCCCGATTCCCACCGAAGAAAACAGGTTTTTCTTTGTCTGGAGGGTGAGCATGGTCCATGTCCTCCGAATGGGCCCCCACTCCCAGGCACCGGGTGCGGTTTCCCGTAGCTCCAGCACATGGACAGCCTTATTCAGCCTCCCCGCGTCAATCTGCTCAGACATGCCTCATACCTCCTCCACCTCGGATGTGTCCAACTTGGACACATCCTTGTAGCGGAGCTGCATTTTCAAGCTCTGCGTCAGATAGCGCATGGAGTTAGCCTCTGCCGCTGTGAGCTCCCGCTTGTCATCCAGATCGGTCACTAGCAGCTTGGCGAGCATCTTAGCCTGGGGGCTCTCCCGGTTAAATCCAGCCCGAATGCCGTCGTCGATCATGCTCTCGGCAACCTCGATGAGGGCCGTCATCTCCTCGTCGGTGGACTCGTAGTCACGGGCATAGGCCCGCGCCTCCTCCACAGTGATCACCATATGTTCTCACCGCTCAGCCCGCTGCCGCGGCCTTGGTGGTAACTTCCCCATCGACGGTCACAGTCACCGTGGGCATGTTAGCCGCCGCCGGGTCGAGGAGCCCGTAGCAATAGGCGTCTGCGTCTGCCTGAATCACGTCGTAGCCCTCAATAACCCGCATTAGGGTGCGGTTCTTCACGAAGCCCGCGTGAGCGCTGGCATCGAAGAACTGATAGGCAAACTCCACGAAGTAGCAGCCGCTCTTGAGGTCGCCGTAGAAAACGGGGGCCTTTGTTCCGGCGGTGCTGTCGTTGGGGAGCTGGGCGTCGGAAAAGACATGGACGGGCAGGTTCTTGAAGAGCTTCCGGATGGCGTTGGCGGGGTCGGGCTGGAGCATAGGACGCCCGTTGGCGTCTTTTGCCTTGTCCAAGACATTCCAGCCGGTCTGATTGGTGACGAGCACACCTCCCACCAGGCATGCGGGGTCCAGATCCAGGTTGATAGACTCTCCCAGGGCATCCAGGCTGGCCAGTTCCTTGGCCGACTTGCTGGCTTTCAGCGTGTCAAAGATATCCTTATTCTCGCTGTAGATGGCGTTCTTGACGAACCAGTTGTTGAGATATGCGATCAGGCCCGCTTTCTCCACCGCCGTCAGGATGTTGGACACAGGGATAATCATACCCTTGAGGGCGATGGCAAACTTCACCGCCTTGAAGGTGGGGTCCGTACCGTCGGGCACGTCATCGCCGTCGTCAAAGTCCTTCAGGCCAGTGACAGAGCCCGACTCAAAGTCAAAGCTGCCGGAGAGGGAAGACGTGGGGATTACCGTTACCAGGTCCTTGGCGGAGATGTAGCTCCGGCGCAGTTCCCGAATAGTGGTGTCCACGTCCTCAGGGATTAGGTTAGCCTCCCCATTGGTGGCGTTTGTGCCCGTGACCAGCGCCTTCAGCTCGGGCTCCACCGTGATTGCTGCGCGCTCCTCTTCGGAGAGGGGCTGGCTGCGAAGCAGCTTGGCAATGATAGCAAAGCCGGAGATCTCTTTCTTGGAGTCCGGGTCGCTCAGGTCAGTGCCCTCCGGTTCGTCAGGAACCAGCGCCCGCTCCCGCTCATAGAGCCGCTTCTCCAGGTCAAAATCCTTCTGGAGTGCGTCGCACTCGTCCATCAGCTTGGCCGCGTCTTCGCTGCGGCCCTCGTCCTGGGCCTTCCGCGCCTGGGCGAACTTGTCCTGCATCGCTTTGTGGATCGCTTTCATTTTTTTGTTCATCTGTTATTCCTCCATTCCCATCAGCGCAAGGCTGGTGTCTATAAACCGCATCCGGAGCGTCAGATCCGGGGCCTCCTCCCCCGGCTTGGGAAAGGCGTCCGGCTCGCCCTTCCCCCCATAATGCTTGATAACTCCGGCTTCCCTCTGGGCCGGCACCGCCACAAAGGACAGCTCATAGGCGTCCGTTGGGTCGTCCAGGTCGATGTGGCACTGCTTGCCCTCATATTCCTGACCGGGACAGTGTCCGCAGTAGGTTTCTCTGCGGTTTGTCCCGCAGATCGAGCAGATGGCCTTCGCCATCTGGCAGCCCACCGACACCTCCCGGAGGATACCGCCCTCAATGGCGGCGATCAGCGGTGCCGTCTGGTCGTTGCGGAGCATATATGCCCGCAGCACCAGCCGCTGCACGCCCTCCGATTCCTCCACGGCTCCGGCATAGATCCGGGCCGTCTGGCCGTTGGCGGACCATTTGTGATCCATGATCACGGTTTTTCCCACGTACAGCTCAGCCAGCCGGGCCAAAGCTGCCTCTGTAAAGCGCTCTTGGTCCCGGTCAACTTGGTTGTCGCAGGCGGCTACCCGGAACACAAAGACATCTTCCGCCGCCAGCTCCTTCAATGCCTGCCGGTTGATGAGGACAAGTTCTTCTTCGGCAAGAGCCTGCTTCTCCACTCTGGCCGCTTTCTGGATTGCATCAGCTCCCATACTATCACTCCTCTCTGCTTCCGTACTGTTTCCCCACATCCTCTAAGGGGATAATATTTCCATTGGCGATCAGCCGGTCCCCGCCGGGAGCTGAAGCCATCCCCAGGTAGGCGCGGGCCTCATTGGGCTTATAGACCGAGTTGGCCACGGCCTGCACCATGCTCTCGATCTGGGTCTTGGTGTCCGCCCGGAGCATCACCGCCGTGTTGAACTGGGCCGCCTCCCCCCGGTTGATCTGCTCGGGCTCCAGCAGCTTCCAGCTCAGCTCTTCCTCATAGCCTTTGAGTATCCACAGCAGCGTATCGGTCAGAAAGGCCAGCTGCTGCGACTCGGAATTGGCAAAGGAGGATTTTTCATAGTCGTTGACCTGGTTGGGCTTGACGCCAAAGGCCGCCGCGATTTGAAGGGCGCTGTGCTTTCGCAGTTCAATGAACTGGCTGTCCGTCAGCTTGATGTTCAGCGGCTCGATTTTGGACCCCAGGGGCACGGGAATGAAGGTCTTTGTGGCGTCCATCTTGCCTGTGGCATAGGCTTCCAGGCCCCGCAGGAAATTCTGCTCTGCCTCCGAGTTGAGATCGCCGGTGTACTGGACGGCGGCCTTGGCGGTAAAACCGTTCTTGTAGAGGGAGTTGAGCATCTGCTGAGACTGCAGGCTGCCGTCCAATGTACTTTGCAGGATTTCCTGTACGGACAGCCCGGTAATCCCATCCAGGCTCAGCCAGGTGCGGAAGTGAAGCACCTCATCCTGGCACAGCTTGTAGCGCTTCCCGTCTGGTGCCGACCAGATGTACCACAGCCGGGCGTCCGGGCCCAAAATGCGGCGGTTGTCAAACCACACACTCACCCGGTCGCTGCGCATATGCCAAAGCTGGGTGTTTGCGCCGTGGCCGAAGATGGCCGCGTAAGCGTTGCCGTAGTGATTGCGGGACATCTCCATATCAGCCCAGAAGTAGGTTGCAGCCTGGAGTGGGTTGGGCCGGTAGCGCAGAATCCGATAGAGCGGATTCTGCCGCATCTCCTCAACCCCGTGCTCCTGGGTGCTGCGGATCAATTTGAGCGGCAGTTTAGAGACTCCCTCGCTCAGCACCCGGAGGCAGGTGAAGTAGGTTGCCTCGCTCAGCTTGCTCCGGGGAACTCCCCCCAGGTTCAGCAGATCAATGAGCTGGCTGAGCGTTACCTGCTCCGATCCGTCCGCCGGCGCCGCGGTCTGGCCGTCTGTTTTCTGCACCAGTCTCTGAAATAGTCCTATGGTCAGTCACCTCCTTTCCTGCGGCGGCGTCGGGCCCACACCACAACTCCCACCGCCAGCCACGGCAGGAACAGGAGCAGGGCTAAAAGGAGCCGCCCCAGCCACCGGCATCCCCGGCCCGCCAGGATAACCAGCTCGCCCACTGTTTCCAGCGTCCAGCGGTAACCCGGCTCCGCCCACTGCCAGATTGTTTTGATATAGTTCATGTGTTCCACCCCATCTTGGTCAAATACTCCGACATGGCCCGCTCCAGGTCCACCGGGGGCGATTCGGTAAGCTTCATCCGTGCCACATGGGCATCGATGGCCGCGTCCACCGGGTCAATCCGCCTGGTGCGCCTGCCAGCCTCCTTGTCCACTTTTATCTCCTTGAAACTGTTCCGCACAATGCGGGCGTTCCGGAAGGACATATCCAGCAGCTCGTTCTGCTGGTCATAGAGATACTGCCCCGACTTCATAAGGAGCTGAAGATCCTCGGTGCCGCTGTTCAGAAATCGGGCGGACTGCTTCACTTCCAGCAAAGGTACGCCCAGTTCCTCCAGGTCCTTGAGGAAGCAGTCCGCATTGTGGGGGTCATACCCAAGCCCCAGGAGAGTCAAGTCATAGGCGGCCAGGGTGTCCCGCAGGGTGGAGAGTATGAAACTGTAATCGTTTTTGAAGTCCTGGAGGCTCCCGGTAGCCAGCAAGAGTCTATTGTGGGTCCATACGTCATAGGGGGCCAGATCCGTCTTAATGTGTTCCTCCAGCCGCCCTCGGGGCATGAAGCTAATGCTCCAGCCGTAATACATGGGCCGGTCTCCTTCCGTCCACTGAAACTCCAGGGCCAGGGTGGTGAGGTCGCCGCCGGAGGATAGATCCAGTCCAGCAAAGCAGGAGCAGCCCCGGAACCGCTCCAATGTCAGCGGGGAGCGGCACTTCGTTAAGATGGCCGGAGTCACCAGCTTTTCGTCGGCGTTCTCTGACCACATGTTCTGGCATTTGGTTATGTAGTCGGCCAGTTCCCGGCCGCCGGCGTCCCTGGCTGTCTGGGCGTCGGCCATCATAGTTTCCATGCCCTCCTCTGTCTGGCAGAGAACTGGGTTTGATTTGAGGAAATACTCCGGAGCGAAAATGTCGTCCCCGTCGTCCAAGCTATAGATGTCCACGAAGAAGTTCTCCGCCGTGGAGCCGCCGGCCAGAATCGCCTGGCAATACTCATCCATCTCAAAGCAGAAGCTGTTGAGATCATCGCCCCGCGTGGTGATCATAGAGGTCAGGGCCTCCTTCAGTGACCGCTGGCCATTGTAGATAGCCTTGTAGATCTTGTTGTCCCGGTGCTGGTGAATCTCGTCGATGGAGGCATAGATGGAGCGGAAGCCCTCGTCCAGGCCGCCCTCTCGGGACAGGGCCTCAATGGTGCAGCCGGTTTCCCATGCGGTGATTAGGGATTTATAGTCCTGAATGCGGAAGCATTCCATCAGGTCGCCGTCCGCCAGGATAAACCGCTCCACGTCCTCCCAGGCTAGCCGGGCCTGGCGCTTCTTGGTGGCCACGGTAAAGAGCTTGCCGAAGCGGTAGCCGCCGAAGCCAGCCAGGTAGGCGGCTGTGATACCGTTCTCGAAGGTCTTGCCATTTTGCCGGGCCACTGACTTGTACTTGCGCCGAAACCGGCGATAGCCCTTGCGGTTGACCCACCCCATAGGCACACCCAGGTCGAAAGTCTGGCAGCCATAGAGACGGACCGGCCGGGGCTCATCACCCTCCATAATGGTCAATGTCTCGGCAAAATCCAGGATCTCCTCACTTTTCTCAGGCCGCCAGAGGTAAGGGAATTCATCGGTTCCTTGCCGTTCCAGATCCCGCAGATGGCGGCGGCACGCCTGGATGTGGAGCTCCCCGGCCACCACGTCGCCGGCTACTACCTGCTCGGCGTAAGCCGTCGCCCGGTCCTTCATTCACCCTCCGCCGCTTTCTTGAACCGGTCGAACTTGTTGGATTTCGGCACTGGTGGCTCCTGGGGGATCACCAGCTTGCACCGGCTTGTGATGTTGAGCCCCAGGGCCCGGGCGGTAGTCTCACACTGGGCAAAATATTTATCCTGAAGCAGAACCAGACTGCGCTCCAGCTCCAGAGCTGCGTCCTCGTCGTCGATCTCCTCGCCGGCAACTACGGCCCGGCCTTCCTCCGCCGCCAGCTTAACCCGCAGCTCCCGCAGCCGCGCCCGCTTTTTCTTGGGCAGGGTCCGCAGAAGCTTGGTGTATCTGGCGTAGAAACCGTGGGCAATCACGTACCGGGCCAGCTCCCCGGCGTCCACATTGCCGATGATCTTAATCCGCTGCAGTTCTTCCGCCAGGGCGGAAAATTCGTCGCGCTGCTTTTTGGACAGATACTCCGGCGGCTGGATAGCATCGGCCGGGGCCGTGGGCTCGGTGGCCATACGCCGCTGGATGTCCTCCTGGGTCAGGTGCTTCCGCCCCTTGGCTAGCAGAAGATTGATGGGCTCACGATTGTTTGGCATTACGTGTTCCTCCTCTCTCGGTGTGTCCAAGTTGGACACATTTCCGGGTGTAATTTTGCCCCTTTTTTCGGCCTGTTTTGTCTCGCGCGCGCCCAGGTAGCGCGCGAGCGACGGCTAAAAAGACCAATCCCACCAAAGCCACCGAGGGGGATTTTCTCCCATCGGGGAGTTTTTGCCACAGAACAGAGGCCTTGCGGTCATGCACGTTGTCCGCTCGTACTTTTTGACCCGCCCCCTGGGCGCTTGTGGTGGCTCTCCTCAGCACTGTGATGTGCCTTGCAGTCGCCTTTGAGGTTCGTAATATCCAACCGCCGGTTCCAGTTGACGTCGATAGGCTCAAGGTGGTGAACCTCTGTGGCAAGCTGGATGTCCTCCTCGCGCCGAAGGCCAGCTTGCCACTCTCGCACACACTCCTCGCACCGATAGCCTATGGACTCCAGCTTCTTACGGCGCAGCGCCCTCCACGACCTGGATCGGTAGAACGCCACTTTGACCGGGTCGCGGTGCTTGTCGTACCCTGCATGTCGCTCCCGCTGCATCGCTGACAAGCGTTCCGCACACTGGTCACATATGGCGTTGTAGTTCTGGGTGGCTGCTCCGCATTTACTGCAAAGCTTCAGCAGCATGTCACACCTCCAGGCAAAAGAAAAAGCCTGAACCAACATGGGCCGCATCATGCGGACCATGAGGCTCAGGCTCATTGGCTCAGGCTCAAATCGATATCCAGATAACGCTCTTGCCTGCAGTGTCGGCAGTAGACATAGGCCTTCACCTTGCCGTCCGGGACCAATCGCAAGAGCTTCATCGTTTTGCACTTTGGACAGATAACCCATCCATCCTTTACGACTATTTTACCAGCTTCTCGCTCGTTTCGCAATAGGCTCGCCCCCTGTTCTTAAAAGTGTGTCTAATTTTCCACTAGATTTCAAGATAGACGCGTGTGCGTGCGCGCGCGGGCGTGCGCGCGACATATTAAAAAAAGAATTTCACTTCCTTTTTTTGGATATAATTACCGTAGTAGTACGCTCCAAAGTCGTTTTGACAGTTTCCTCGACGCGCCCAAATCACGTCATCTGGGATCTCAATACACCCGCTTTCATCCTTCCAGCGCTCTGGAGGAGCAAGCTGGTGATTCAGGCTGCGGGAACAACTCCATGGATGCCGGCCTATTGGAATCCAAACTCCGTCTGTGCGCTCCTTGTTGAAATATTCGGCCAGCCGTCGGTACCCGCCTTCCGCCATCAGTACTGGCTCGTCCCATGTTTCGCCCGCCTTCCACAAGAATCGAACAACGGCCGGAGGAAGATCGCTGTCCCGGAAAACCGTGTGGATATGGTATCGGTGATCTCCATGGAGCCCTTCAATGCAGTAGATATAATCAAAGGGCTTATCAATAAACCGCTTTGACCGGGCCATGAACGCCCGGAGAGCTGCCCGGACTCCACTGAAATTCCGGGGAAGGTGTTCGTCATCAAAGGTCAGCGTGTGGTGAGATCCTTCAAACCCAAAGAGCGCAAGCCGTAATTCCAAGCGGTCCACTTTGGTCCGGCATACAGCAGAATGCTGATAGCGTATAATTTCATTCTTGCCTCGCCGCTCTTCATAGCTGTCATGCTGTGAGAGACGGGGCCGTAGTGCCCGGCACTCCTTAACCAGAGGTCCGGCCCGCTGACGCACACAGTACCACAGTTTGTCATCCGCCATCGCCCTCACCTGCAGCAGCCAGCTTGTCCAGAGCTTTTCCGATCTGTCTCCATCCCTTAATGTCCAGCGTGACTTCTCCCTGAAGTACGCCTCTTAGGACGTCATCAGTAATATCGCGTCCAGCCTTTTCTGCAACGATAGCCAGACACCCCAGGCCGTGATCCTTCCGATACTGTCTCAGCCGGTCCAGAATCGCGGCCTTCTCTGTACTGCCCCGGCCGGTCATCGCAGGCTCTGCTATGCTGTGTTCTCGCAGCAACGTCTGCGGCACAGTCTCGTCCGGAGGATTGCACTCTGCAGACGATGGCCGAGGGGCTGCCCGCCACGCTGCCAGCAGAGTGCCGGACACATCGATCTGACGGCCAGCGGCCTCGCAGGAAGCGCATACATCGTCTACCCGGCAGGCTCTCGTCAACTGCCCCGACCTCTGCTTGGGCCGGATATAGTTCTCTGGCATAGGTTTTCCACAGACGTCACATGTATATTGGATCATGTTCCTCTCCGCGCTCCTTCCTCAGCTCTGCTTGCAAAACCGATTCATCAGCCAGGACTTAGCGCAACTCTGCCCCGTGGCGGAGCTGTCAGATCCCATGGTCATCAAATGCTCCAAGGCCAGCTCCGCACTACCGTCCCGATCCTCGGAGGCAGTGTTGATTTCATCGACCTGGTTTTCCATATCCTTCAGCTTGGCCAAGGCACCATAGACCTGAGGTGGGAGTGCGACCAGCGTCTTCCAGTCTACCCCCTTCAGGCCCCAGCTGCCATCTGCATGTCTGTACGTCAATCTGCTCATGTTATCTCCTCCTCGCGTGCCGCACTGAGCGGCTCGTCCAAATTTACCGTATGCCAGTACGTCCCGGTCCGGCTGTAATGAAGATACTGGGCCATCGGTGCCTGATACACCAACCGGGCTGCCGGCCGGCCGCACTTGGGGCAGACAATGCTGTACCATTGAGGGCGCGGCCAGAGGTCGTCTCGGTCGCCAGCTTTCATGGTTTGCCCTCCGGCGGGCGACGGTAGACTGGGCCGACTAGCTCGATCTCTTTGTCTGCATGCACGATTTCGCCATCATTGGAGATCAGTTTAACGCGCTCGCCGTGCTTTGCGATGACTAGCGCCCAAAATCCAAGCGGTGTCACCCACACCGGCTCCCCGTCCATCTCTCGCAGCTGCTCGATGGTCAGCGGATCGTTGGTCGGGACATTATTGTCCTTAGCTTCCGGCGGGCGGCGGCACACGGTGTAATCTCCACTGGGACGCCCCAGAGTTTCACCATCATAGGCATCCAGGAGCAGATCCTCAAAAGCCGATCCGTCGAGCGTATCGATGGAATACAGCTTCCCGTACAGAATAACACCGTCCTCCCCGCAGCGTTCGCCAGAGTCATCCAATCCATAATCAATCCAGACGCGGTCAAAGTGCATTTTATCTATGTCTGCCTGTGTCAGCGGCTCGTTTGGCGGGACAAGAGCGGTCATTTTCGTGAGGTCACGAAAATGATCAGGCGAGGTGGAGGCGGGCGATACCCCCGCAACATAGGTGTCCAAGCCGATCCCAAGCGCATTGGCTAGGTCGATCAGATTCAAAATGCCTGGTGCAACCTCCATCTTCTCATATCTCCGGATCAGGTCTGGATACAAATGCACCTGCATGGCAAGTTCAGCACGAGTAACACCTTTGGCTTCCCTTGCCGCCAGCATGTTTGCCCCGATTTTGGTGGGGTCAATCGCCATATTCCCGCCACTCCCTTCCCCTATAGACAGCTGCATCATGCAGGGCGATCATCTTTTCACGGGTCAGCTTGTCGATGGCCCGGCCAATATTACGGTCTCCTTCCATCTCGGACAGCCGCTCCAGATTGTGTAGGGTTTGGGCAGTTACCAGAACATTCAGCCGGCGCAGATTCTTTTTTCGGGTCATGTTCCCGCCCCCTTGTTTTCTTCGGCGGCCATGTTTTCCACTGCGGCCTTGATAGTGACGCCCTCCGCGAACCAGCTGAGAAACAGCATGCGCTTTGCAGACAGCCCTTCTGGAATTGGGCGGCCGCAACAGGGGCACGGATCTCCGGCTTTCAATAGTTTCATAGGAAATCTCCTTTCCTCAAAATTCCGGTCCTTGTCAATGTCTCAACGACCAATTCCGACCATTGGGCAGAAAAGACACGACAGACCGGGCAAATCATATACGCTGTATCTGGCCCTGCGGAAAAGTCAAAAGCCATGCGATACTTTGGATCGTAAATCCGTATTCTGAAGCAATGTGGATAACCTGCAAAAAAGATGACATCGGCCACTCTGTCTGACCGATCTGAAAATAGAATGCGTGCCACAGAGTCTGCCTTCTCCGGCAGCCATTGCTCGCCGTCCTTAGTTGGCCTCACAGAGTAAACTCGACATTTCAGCCCACTATTCATGCTTTTCATGCAGCCACTCCTCGCGTGTTTTTCCCTTCAGGAACATGCACGCCTCCGGTTTGGCCAGCCGGGTGGTGAGACAGCAGTCCCGGCAGAACCGATCCCATAGTGTCTCACCCGCGTGTACCTGGTGCATGGCCGGGGCCTCCCCGCAGCAGTCGCAGCAGGATTGGCCCCGGCACTTCGCGGTGCAGGGTTCTATATGCACAATCTCATCCATCGGACAGCTCCAGCCTCTCCCAACGCATGGATTCAGGCAGCTCCGGGCAGGGCATCCAGAGGCACACACTGGGAGTTAGAACCACTCCCTTTGCACCAGCGTGTTCCCACTGGCTTGTGGAGGCCTCCCACCAGTACAAGCCCCCGCCCTTCGTCAGCGGCCCAGTGAGGCACCAGTACAACCCGGACTGCACGGGTTTCTCTGGCCACCAATGCCAATCTGTACCCTCATTTGCTTTGACGCTTGGCCGGTCCTGATCTTCCCTTCTGCAGCTCTGTTTTCCGTTGCATCGATCATCGCAAATATCACAGCATTTATCACACCAAGGGTGAGCTGCTTTGCATTGGTCACACAAGTTTTCTTGCTGCTTAATCGCAGCAGGCGGCGTCTCTCGCTGCGTTTCTGCAGCGTCAGCGGCCTCTTGCTGCGCTGTCGCAGCGGGCGCAATGTCCTCGGTCAGTCCCAACAGGAAGTCGGTGGAACAGCCAAGGATCTTCGCAGCGTCCATGAGTTCATGGCACTTCCCAGGGAGCAACTTGGCGTAGCTCCAGCCCGCCGGGTCATCAAATTCTCCAGCCGCCCACTTGCGGATCACAGCCACAGAGTGCTTGGTGTAATACTCCCAGGGGATCTGGTCTGTGTCAGAAAGGCCGGCGGCGTCAATGGCCCGAAGGAGCCGTCTGGCGTTCCGCTCTGTCTCTTTCTGGTACTTGCGGCCTGCTTTCACCATGCGCTCATGCTCGGCTGCCTTCTTTTGGTCTGACTTCTCTTTCCGCACCGCTCTGGCCTTACTGCACATACGCTCACACGGAGAATAGGCATGCTTTGCCATGTCACAGTTCAGACAGCAGGTATTGCCGCCGCACATCCCTGTCCACCCAGGAGACTCGCAATCCCTTCGGAGGAACGTATCTCCACGTTTACATGCCTTTCCGTCTGGACAGGTCAGCTTCGGCTCCCAGCGCCACCCGTCGTTGTACTTAGCCAGCAGCTTTTCGGCCCTGCCGCCTCCAGGCGGCTTTGACAATACCCGATTCAGCCGCTCCTGGAACTCTCCCGGCAGGCGGGCCAGCGCATAGGCTGTCTGTTCTGGCAGCTCGTCCTTGTTAAATAGCTCCATATAGGCCGGGATCAGGCCTTCACGGATCACCTTCAGCCGGGCTAGTTTTGGAGCCGAGATCTTACATATCTCCGCCACATGGTCCCGCATACGACCGGGGAACTCAAAGCCCTCCTCCTGAAGCTGGTAGAGCAGTATCTCGATCCTCAGTGCCTGCTTACTCAGCTCCGCTGCGGTCAGGTCGCGGTTATCACTGTTGGCATAGATCAGCTTCAGCTCCTGAAGCGTTTCCGAGCCGCCACTGTCCCGGATACAGGGAACCATGCGAAACTCCTTATGCCCATCGTCCACCAAGCGGCGTATTGCCTCCCGGCGCCGGTGGCCGGCTATAACGGTATACCGTCCCGGCTCCGTGCTTAGCTTGACTCGAAGAGGCTGCAGCAGGCCGCACAGCAGAATATTCTCCTTCAGCTGCTCCAGCCCGTCCATGCTGTAAAAATTCTCCGGGTCTGGATCTAGGAGATCAATGTCGATCAGTTCATATCGGTCCTTACCAGCTGATGTGTCCAACTTGGACACTTCGGCAGCAAGGAGTTCGCCCAAATCAAACCCCTTCATAGCTGATCCCTTCCTGTGTCAGCAGTTCTGCAACCCAAGCTCGGTAGTCACGGGCAGCGTTGCTCCAGGGGGACCACTGGGCCACAGCTTGACCGGCCCACGTGGACTCGCGCACCTTGTCATCGCTGGCCCGAATCACATGGCGATATATGTGCACCGGGCCGTCCTCACGTAAGTAGTTGATGGCGTCCTCCGCCACGTCGGACTTCTTCCAGCGGGTCACCAGGCAGCCGGAAATCACAACATTGGGGCAGGCCTTCCGGAGGTTGTCAATCTGCCGGACCAGCTTCCCCATACCGCCGGTAGAGAAGCCGTCTGTGTCAGTGGGAATGATGATCCGGTCGGCGGCCATGATCGCATTGACGCAGGACAAGCTGAAATAGGGCGGGCAGTCGATGACGACCAGATCGTACGCGTCGTCCTCGGCCAGGACTTCCAGGAAATCGCGCAGTGCAAAATACCCAGGTTGTTTCAGGCCCGCCATGCACTCCAGGTCCAAGTCGGCCAATTCGTCACTGGCCGGGAGCAGGTCCAGGTTCGGAATGTCAGTATGATCGATCACGTTCTCGTAATACGCTTCTTCACCTTGGAGCACCGCTGCCAGTCCCGACTCATTAGGATTGGCGATAATGCTGGAGGCATTGGCCTGACTGTCGGCGTCGATTAATAAGACACGCTTTTTACAGCTGGTGGCCAGTATGTAGGCTAAATTTACGGCGGTAGCGGTCTTACCGACTCCGCCCTTTCTGTTCACAATGGCAAAAGTACGCATTGTTTTCACCCTTTCATCAAAATGGGAGCTCGCTATCAGAGCCGGGCAACTCCTCGAAGGTCGTCTGCTGGTATTCCGGTTCGGTCTTTGGCTTTGGATTGTTTGGCTGGGTCAAACTTTCTTTGAATCGCTGGTGGGCGCCGTCAAAGGCCAAGTAGGTAATCCCGCCGGCTTCGCCCTCTTTGTTTTTAGCAATTTTTAGAACACGTAGACTCCTGGGATTTTTGGGCTCGTCTTTGTAAAGCAACATGACTCCATCGGCGTCCTGCTCGATCTGGCCGGACTGACGGAGGGAGTGCAGCCCGGGAGATTTCTCCTGGTCCCCAGACTTCGGAGGGCGAGACAGCTGGGAAAGTGCGCACACTGTGATACCGGTGGTCTGGGCCATAGTGTGCAGATCCTTGGAGATCTGCGTCACCTGCTCCACGTCGCTCCGGCGCCGATCCTGCGGCGCGATCAGCTGCAGGTAGTCGATATAGATGATCTCATACCGGCCAGAGAGTGCAAGTGACTGTATATCCACTACCGACATACCGCCGGCCTGAATGATCTCCAGCTTACGCTTCGTGAAGGCAGTGGATTTTATGGCGCATTCGCTCCAGTCCTCTTGGGTCAGGGAGTGGCTTTTGATTCGGCCAAAGTCCACCCCGCAGACAGCGGCCACCGTTCGATCAATGATCTTCTCCGGCTTGGTTTCCAGGGAGAAGTACCCTACACGCAGGTCCTTCGCCTGCTCCCAGGCAAGCTGGAGGGAAAAAGCCGTTTTGCCCGCGGAGGGGTACCCGCCCAGCACAATGAAGTCTCCAAACTCCGTCCGGAAGGTGCTGTCGATCTTGGGCAGTCCCCAGGGGATCAGCTTGGCTGGCTCACTTTGCCGGTCGTAGAAGTCGTGAAGTCCTTCTTCCGCCGTCATCACCCGAACGCTTGGGCGGTCTCCCATAATCCGGTTGGCCTTGGACAGCAGTTCCTTGGCCTCGTCGTAGTTGACGCACACGGGCAGTCCCAACTCTGCCAGCTTTGACATCTTGGCCCGTTCAACAGTCAAATCTGCATAGATCTCTGCATTGGCTGCCGTCGGCGTGTATTGCATCAGCTCGTAGAGAAACTGGGTGTACTCTGGTCCCATTTGGTGCCGCACTGTTATCGCATCGATGGGCTTACCTTCCAGGTACATCTCCCGGCAGACTCGGTAAACATTCCTCAGGGCACCGATGTAGTCGTCTTCACGGGTTTTGTGGAAGATAATCCCGGCAACTGCCGGCGCGTCAATCAGCAAAGACCCAATGGTGCCGCGCTGAGCGTCCAGGTACTGGTCTTTCAGTTCCAGTTCCGTCATAGCAAGTAAGTCCCTTCTTCCTCCACCACCCTGGCCGGCGCATTATCTCCAGGTCCCGGCGGCCTGTTCGCCTTCTGGCTCTGGACGGTTTTTTTCTTTTCCGTCCACTTCCGGTCACGGAGCCAGCGGAAGGCATAGGGGATACCGCGCCCTTCCCGCCAGTCCTCGCAATCCAGGTGGCGCTTCAGGCCCACGGACATTTCGTGCAGAAGCTCGTCTTCCGAGGCATACTGCTCCATGAGTTTCTGGTCCTGTGGAATGAGATCCCACTGCTCCACCGCCTTGGCCCGATCCTCGTCACGAGGGTAGGCATTCCAGAAACCCTCAAACCGCTCAGGCTGCCACTCCGGGACAGCCTTTGGCCGTCTCTTTCTTCGGCGCCGCTTGTCATCCCCCTTGGGGGGATTATAGGGGGGATTATTACTTGTATTATTCTCTTGTATTATTCTGTCCTCATTTTTGAGGGGAGGGTCCCCGCAATTTTGAGGGGACCTCCCCTCATTTTTAAGGGGAGGGGGTACACTGCTCCCAGGTGGACCGCAGATCCAAATTTTGCGTCTCAGGACCTCGTTGGTTTCCTCGCTTCGCTCCACCTCCAGACGGATGTGGCCACGGTCCTTCAGCTGTCTCAGCAGGCCTTCCACGGTCTTGGGTGCGACGCCCAGTTGCTCTGCCAGGTATGCATTGGAGGCCCAGCAATACCCCTCGGCCTGGGCCAAGGCGGACAGCTCCCCATACAGCAGCTTGGCGTTGGGCCGCAGGGTGTGGTCGTCCCGCACCCGGGCCGGGATGACAGAGTACAAGCTCCGAGAGATCTCACCCATGCCGGCTACTCCTTTCCTCGGGGCCCGAACTGGGCCGTCTGGATGCGCTCGAACCACTCCGCCTCACGCGCTTGGTGGTCCGGCTCCTCCAGACCCAGCCGCTTCGCAAGCATGTACGCGCCGGTCAGACTGGCATGCCAGCTCCTGGCCAGCCGGAAGTTCCCCTCGTCTAGGTTTTTGCGCATCTGCTGCTCAAAAAAGGCAACCTGGTCGTGCAACTGCTCCAGCTGGGTGTTCCGCGTATGGACTTCTAAATTCTCTGGGATCATATCCGCTTCCCCCTTGTCTGCCGCAATAGGGAGCCGCAGCTCCTCATGGTATTCCTTACGCCCGGACACTCAGGTACACCCCCAGGGCCAGGAGAAATGCTCCCAGGGCCAGGGCGAAGGTTACCCACTCCAGGGCCTCGTACAGGCGCGGCCAGCGCCGCCGCAGCTTGTCCCACATCACTCACACCTCCTCCTGCATCTCTTGCGACTCTCGAAACTCTTGCATCACAGGGCAGTCCTCGCACTCAAATTCGTCCACCTGGTAGAGCTCGCGGTACCAGGGGCATTCGACGTCACCAAATTGTACGCACTTCATGGTTTACACCTCCACCCGGCAGCTGCTGACTATTGCAGCCGAGGGGACAGATTTTCATTGATAGGCAGCCGAAGCCACCATATGTCATAAAACTTCTTCACTCTGGCCACGGCGAGAGTCCCGGACTGGCCTTCAAAATAACTTTTTCCCGCCTCGGTCAAAAGCTTGCCGACGTCGTAACGCTCGGACCGGCTCCCGGTCTTGGGAACCATATGCAGAACGAGGAGCTCGCCGTCATATGGGCCGAAGCCCTGGCTCCGGCGCCGCAGATCCAACAGCGCCCAGTTTTCAAAGCGCACCGTGACACGCCTCCTTCCGGAATAGGGTTGCATTTTGCCCAAGACATGCTATAATAACCTTGTTCCCGTGTCGTGGGCCATGGGTCCACGTTGTTCCGCCGCTTGGGTGTTCCAGCACCTGGGCGGCTTTTTTATATCCTCTGTTCATAGTTAGTCCTTTCTGGTTCCTGCCACAAACGGCCGTGAGAGGACAGCGGGATGGGGATGGGTGTCAGAGTCAAAAAGGGGAAGGGATACGAGTGTAGAGAACCCGCTGCCCTCTCACGGCCGTTCGTGGTTTCGTTGGGATCAGGCGAATACGTCTAATTCTAATCCAGACTGTATGATTCCTCGCAGATCGTCCATAATGGCCTCGAACTCCGGCCGCTCCTTGTCGTCGATCTGGCCGTCCTCTGCCATGGCCATCAGGCGGTCTACGCTGTGTTCCTGGTTGAATTGAGTAAGGCGGAGATACATCCGGACTGCCATTTCCAATATGCTCCGATCTTGGAGGCGAGGAACGATCTGCGGGATCAGACAGTTGGTGTCCTGCAAGTGTTCATAAATCAGGTGAGGCGTATGGTAGTACTGCGCCATCCGCTCCACGATGTCATTAGGTGGAGTCCGGTACCCGTTTTCATAGGCACGGATACTTTCCACGGACACCGCTATTACTTCGGCTGCCGCTTCTTGTGTATATCCGGACTCACGCCTTGCGGCTTTGTAGATATTCATGTGCTCTTCCGCCATAGACATTTTCACTCCTTTGCGCTATTTTGAGTTTGCTGATAATCTGCTTCGGAGCCTGGCGCGGGTTCCTGTTTGATAAACGCGATCAGATCCTGCTTCAAAATACGGATTTGATTCCCCACCCGTATGCTCCGGAGCTGGCCGGAGCGGACCAGTTCATAGACGGTTGGTTTCCTAACTCGGAGGATTGGCAGTACGCCCTCCACCCGCATCACCAGCGGAATGTCATCGAACGACAGGGCCGGTCCTCCGTTCAGAGGGGTGCTCTCCTCGTTGCCGCAGGCGTCCAGCTGTACGCTGCCGACTGTGGCTCCCAGGTTGAGTGCAGACGACGCCGACTCTGTTCTGACGGCCCGGCACGCCGCCTCGAACTCGCAGCCCTGACAGACGCCGCCGAAGCCCGCCGGCTTCTTGCCCAGGGTGATTTCGTTGGCGGCGGCAAGGTGCCGCCCGGAGCAGATGATGGCCTCTCTCGATATATCCATGGTTTACCTCCTTCCCCTGTTGTTTTCCGGTATGGCACTCACCCGGCCTGGGCGCCGGGCGGTCCGGCCCGGCCATAGAGCTCATCAATCGTGCAGCCGAAAAGGTCGGCCAGTTTAGGCAGCTTAGAAGCCCTTGGCATAGCCTCTCCCGTCTCCCAGCGGGACACGGCCGCAAAATCGACGCCCATGATCTGGGCCAATTCGGTTTTAGTCAAGCCGCATTTTTCCCGATACTCTTTGATTTTCATAACTATTCCCCCCTTCATCCAATTCTTGATTTTAAGTCATGTTTATGGTAATATGAACCTGATTAAAATTCAGATTTGGAGGCGTGGGCAGTGCGAAAAGTGATAACTGGATATTGTCCGGAAGCTGATAGTCAACAAACTATCACTGTGGATGTAGCTCGTATCCCAATGGCAGGCGGTATGCCCGCCGGGTACAAAGTAATGAGTTTTCGCTGCCCTTATGCAGAGGATCATGGCTGTCACCATGGAGGCACGGATAATCGAGACTGTCCCGTGTTGAAAAAGATGCCCTGCTAATCCTTCCGGAAGAGTGTCGGGAATACCCCTGCCCCTTTAAACACAGGGTCTGCCGTTTCCATCCAGCGTGCCCGACACCTGAGATAAGCCTCACATCCAACGCACACCGCCCCGAAGTCCACCGGGGTCTGTGTGCAAGCGCTCTCATGCGCGGCAACGAAGTGTCTGGCCGCGCAGATCACTGCGTCTTTAGGGATCTCCATCGTCTTCACCCCCTTTCACGTTTCCTGTTTGCTGCCGTTTCCATGACTTAGAATCAGTTTGCAGTTAAATCATAAATCCGCAATCTCGAAAAGTCAACCGAAATATTTGATATTTCAAATTTTTTACGCAATGCCGAATTCCTTTTTTAGAGGTGAGTCTCTTCATGGATAAAGACCTTTTTGTGCAAAAAGTCAAATATCTTTGTCTGCAGAAGGGAGTTAAACCTACAAATGCTTGCCGGGAAAGTGGTGTCGGTGGGTCTTTTCTCAACGATATTCAACGAGGCCGCCTGCCCTCCATAGACAAGTTTGAGAAAATTGCTCACTATCTTGGTACCACCGTTAGTGATTTAATTGGCGAATTGCCACCACAGGCTTCAGCAATACCAGATCAGCCTTACCTGGTCATGCGCTATAACCAGCTCTCCCAGGAGGGGCAGGAAAAGGTGATGGCCTTCGTGGAGTTCACCGCCCTGCAGGAAAAGCAGGCAAAGAAAGAAGATGAGTAAAGCATGACGTTGGATCTGCCCAAGCTGCTGCACCGCTACGTTGACGACTGCGGCTATTCCTGGCCGCTCACCGTTCAGGTGGTAAACCGGATGTTGGGGAGCAACTACACCCAGGAGCAGCTGCGTGCGCTTTACCGGGAAAAATAAATGTGTCCAACTTGGACACAGAAAAAGCCGCTCCCTTCTGGTGTTCCAGAGGAAGCGGCTACATTTTTGTGGAAACCTGTTGCATTTTCGATCCGGCTCTGCTAAGCTGTTCTCATCAGTATCCGAGTTGCCCCTGGCAGCATAGTTGCCGTGTTTCAGAGTATCCGGAGTCCTGCGGGGACGCCGGGTCTTTTTTTGTCTGGAGGTCAGCACATAACCACAAAATATAGGTTTATGCATTGACAGACACAATATATTGTGGTATAAAGACCGTGTGATTGATTATTGTGCGCACTCTGCTGAAATGCGGGGGGCAGGCCGGTTCCGGTCTGTTCGCGGATACGCATTGCACACGTTGTTAGGTTTGTACGCGCGTCGTGAAGAGCGATGTGATGGGGTAGGGGATAACTATGCCCCTGGACGCTCAAATTTGACGCCTGCTTCAGATAAATGTTATAATAAAGGCAAGATTAAGGGAGTATTGATTAAGCTGTAAAGGGATGGCCAAAAGTGCAACTGGACAACCCCGCAGCGGAGTGCTAGTCTGTCATTGTTATCAGGTCAGATTTTGTTAGGTCGGATTTTGTACCCGCCGGGGGTAGTTTGCCCACTCGCCGGAGACCTGTCAGAACCTAAAACCTGATTGGACAAAAACTGAATAGACAGTTAAGGTCCGAAAACCGCAAGATGTTTTCGGGCCTTTTTATGTCTCAAATTCTGAATGGAGAAATTAAAAAACGAGAGGAGGACCCCATGTGCCCCCATCTTCGTCACAAACGGCAAGTCCGATGGGCCTGCAGCATGACACCTATGCTCCATGGTCCAGGGGGATATTCCCGGCCGGAGCATACAAAGGAGCGATCAATATGATAAGCCAAAGCGACCATAGGTTAAGTATCTCGATCTCTAGGCCGGAGAGTAACCCGGCCGGCACGGTATCCGGCAGAGCCGCGCCAACTTCCACCCCCATCCCGTCCCGCTGCCGGGGACGGACCACAGGACGCCAGCAGCCCAGTCTGCACCTCGCCCCAGGATGTGCGTCCGCCGCGGGAGACGATCTCCCACCCGCTTTCAGCGGGGTGCCGGCGATCATACTCAACTCTCAAAGACAACAGAGACAGACTTCTGGTTTTTACCGTACCTCGCCCTGAAAACATAGCCGCCCCAAGGCTTTCGCTCCTTTTGGCCGCTGTCTGATCTGGGAGAGTTTACGGAAAACAGCCGGAAACAGTGAGTGATGCACTGGGTGAACTGCGTCCTTTTCCGATTTCAAGAAAGGACGGCTTCTATGTCGAAACATTATGATAACCTTCTCTCCCAGCTCAACCGCCTTTACCGTCACACTCGTCTAGGGAGCTATAAGACCCGTGCCCGGTACTATGAGGCCACACAGCGGTTCTGCCGCTTCGTCGCCGATCGCTACCACCTTCAGCGCTTGGCCAACATCGGCCCCAAGCACATCTATGCCTATGTGATGTACCTGCAGGACAGAGGAATGTCCGCCTCCACGATCAAAACCGACCTGGCCGCAATCCGGTTCTTTCATGATATGATGGACCGGCCCCGCTACCAGCTCCCCAGCAACCAGGAGCTGATCCTCCAGCGCCGGACCCTGAAGGGGGTAGACCGCACCTGGAGCGAGGCGGAGTTCAGCCGTATGCTGGCCTGCGCTCTGGAGGCGGACCGGGAGGATTTCGTCACGATCCTCTACTTGGGGCGTTATGAAGCTCTCCGGATTCACGAGTGCTTCCGTATCGACACTGCCACAGCCTCTCGCGCGCTCAAAGAGGACGCCATCACCGTCAAGGGAAAGGGCGGCCTGGTCCGGTCGGTACCCCTGCACCCCATTCTCATCCCCCGTCTCCAGTATCACCTGGAACACACGCCCCGCGGGAAAAAGCTCTTTGTTGCCGACGGCGTGGAGACCCATCAGGCCATCAAAGAGCTTCAGGCATTTATATACTTACACCGGAGCCTGGCTCAAGATCCAGATTCCACCCGTCCTATGACCTTCCACGGCTTGCGGCATGCTTGTGCGGCCCAGTGGTATCAGGAGTATATTCAGGCCGGCCACTCCCCACACGAGGCCCGTCTGCTGGTTTCTCGGCTCTTGGGACATGGTCGCGACGACGTGACCCGAATTTATCTGGCTTCGCTGGAAGGAGGTGAGCGTCATGGCGAATAACAAGCAACCCACCTCGTTTGACTCTCTCCCCTTGCTGCTGAAGCCGGAGGAGCTAATGCCGCTGTTAGACGTGGGCAAGGGCACCGCCTATGAACTGGTCAACTCCGGCCGGATCAAATCCCTGTGGGTGGGCGGTCAGATCCGTGTTCTGAAATACGATGTGCAGTCCTTCCTGGAGCACAGCTGCAGCCCCTACGCAGATGACCTGTCCAAATAACGAGAGACCAGGTATCATGTGTAAGATCTCAGCTGTGCGGCGAAAGGAGGATTTGTATGCCGCGCGGAACAAACAATAGCCGGGGCGCCTCTGGAGGCGGCTCGATCCGAAAAAAGGTCATTAAGAGAAACGGAAAGGAATATCAATACTGGGAAGCCCGCTATACCTCCGGATATAACCCGAAAACGGGCAGGCAGATCCAGCATTCCATTACCGGCAAAACGCAGAAGGAGGTGGCCCAGAAGCTCCGCCAGGTCACTGCGGCCATTGACCAGGGGCTTTATAAAGAACCCTCTCGCCTCACGGTTGGCCAGTGGCTGGAGATCTGGATCAACGATTATGTGGTGAATGTGAAGCCGAGGACGCTGGAGGCCTACCGCTGTCAGATCAACAACCACATCCTGCCGGAGTTGGGCAGCGTACAGCTGGAGAAGCTGCGTCCCCATATCATCCAGCATTTTTATAACGGCTGCCGCAAGACCCTCTCGGCGAAAAGCGTCAAGAACATCCACGGCATTCTCCACCGCGCCCTTCAGCAGGCGGTGGCCATTGGCTACCTGAGCGGCAACCCCACCGAATCCTGCGTGCTGCCCCGCGTAGAGAAGAAGCCGATCACGCCCCTGGATGATGACGCGATCCGGCGTTTCATGACAGCAATCAAAGGGCACCGTTTCGAGTGCGTCTACCTGGTCACCCTCTTTACCGGAATGCGCCGGGGCGAAGTTTTCGGGCTGACCTGGGATTGCGTAGACTTTCAGCAGGGGACGCTCCTGATCAACAAACAGCTCCAGAAGATCAAAGATGAAAGCGGCCGCACCGTGTACAGCCTGGTGACCACCAAAAACAGCAAAGCCCGCAAGATCACACCCGCTGCGTTCGTCATGGCGCTTCTGCGCCAGCAAAAAAGCCGGCAGACAGAGCAGCGGCTCCGGGTCGGGCCGGCCTGGGCAGACAAAGACCTTGTGTTCTCGGATGAGCTTGGGGATTACCTGAAACCCCATGTCGCTTATGACAGCTTCAAAAAGATCGTCGCCCAGATTGGGTGTCCGGAGGCCCGATTCCACGACCTCCGCCACTCATACGCCGTGGCAGCGATCAAAAGCGGGGACGACATTAAAACCATCCAAGGGAATTTGGGCCACGCCACTGCCGCCTTCACCCTCGACGTCTATGGCCATGTGACAGATCAGATGCAGCGCGAAAGCGCCCAGCGGATGGAGGAGTATATCCACAAAATTTCCGGCTAAAGGGAAAACAAAGGGAAACTCCGATCTCCCCATAGACAAAAAATCCCCTGGGGCCTTGCAACACAAAGCCCCAGGGGATTAGTTGAGTGGTGCGGCTGACGGGAGTCGAACCCGTACGCCCGTCCGGACACAAGCACCTCAAGCTTGCCAGTCTACCAATTCCAGCACAGCCGCAGACAAGCGGTTTTCAAAAACCGCTTTATTATTATACTGTCACAGGACCGGTTTGTCAATGGTTTTTCCAGCCGAATCCCTCACTTTTTCTGCTGCCGCTGGGCCTGTATGGCCTCGTGCTCCCGACGCAACTCAGTCCACAGCTGCTGAGAGGTCCAGGTGCGGTTGGTGGGGGTGAGCATGGCCTTCAGGGCGATGCGGGGCAGGCCGGCCCGGCCCATGGCGGTGAGCAGGTGGTCCAGCTTCTCATGGGGGAGATTGCAGAACACCAGCATGGGGTCGGAGAATTCCTCCTCCACCGGCGCCTTCTCCTCACTGCGGCCCAGCAGGTCCTCCAGCGTCAGGCCGTACTGGTCCGCCTCCACCGAGCGGATGCGCACCCGGAGCATGAGGAAAATCTGGCGCAGCTTGGCCCATTGCTCGTCGTTACAGTTGTACATCAGGACGGTTTCTACTGCCATAATGGATCTTCTCCTTTTGAGATGGGCTCGGGGGTATTTCGCCGCCCGCGGGCGGCGAGTGACTTTCTGGCCGGCCAGAAAGTCACCAAAGAGCCGCCAGGGGGCGGGCGCAATCGGCAGAAACGG